>Ga0247734_1001535_pt1 | contig 17378 bp, 20 predicted proteins | sample UWRJL103311B2_FD_180933 | JGI IMG/M metagenome (GOLD analysis project Ga0247734, IMG submission 180933) | Plant litter microbial communities from Arlington Agricultural Research Station in Wisconsin, United States - UWRJ-L103-311B-2 | ecosystem: Environmental > Terrestrial > Plant litter >... | reverse complement strand
AAATAAGAAGTCGGCGGCAAAGCGCCCAAATACGGCTTCGAAACCTACCTCTACAGCTCTCCCATCTTTCAATGAGCAAGCTCTATCTGCCTTGACTGACACCCTGGACAAGAAACTTGGGAAAAGTACGGCACCACCTCAAATTGAGGTTACAGCAAACAAAAAGCAAGGGAAGAAGTCAAATGAGGCGCATCCTACAGGGTCAAAGAAGCTTAAGGGAATTGAGTCCGGAAGAGGTACAAAGAGAGATGCCCAAGGAAATGCCAAAGCAGACGAACGAAGTCACTCCAAATCCAAAAAGAGCAATGGAACAGCGGATGGTCGTTCGGTTCTGTTACAGGAAATTTTAGCACTGGATGGAACCGAGGATGACTTGAACCTTCTGGAAAATGCGGCGTCTGACAATGAGGACCTGGTAACAGAGAACTCTAAATCACTTGATAAATCACTTCAGAAAGAACTTGCGAAATTTGCCGCAAGTCTTGGAATTGAAGCACAAGTGATAGAGGATGCAAGTGAGCCAGAGGAGGGAGAAGACTTAGATAACTCGGAAGAAGAACAGGATGCAGAAGAATGGGAAGAGGCCTCGGACTTGGAATCAGCGGCTGAGTCTGAGACTGCTCCATCACTTGTTGCAAAAAAGCCAGAGAAAGCAACCACTACGGCTACCAAGCCTTCCGATTCTGCTTTGTCGAAAGATGCCAATCGTTTAGTTAGTACGCTGTCCTCTGGAGTGATTGGCCTGACTAATATTCTGTAGATATTTGAAGCTCGACCTGACTGGCATGCTGCAGAGCTTCCTGAACTACCTAACCCAGCACTGAAAGATTCAAATCCATTCCGAGATGCTATAGCAAACCTAAAAAGCCATGCTACATCCCTTCTTGAAGCCGACAGCACTCTATATGCCTCGAAGCATCTCGCTGCTTCCTCCTCTCATCGCTTTCTTTCAACTATTATGACCTCTGGTACACTATCTGATAAGGTGTCCGCCTTGACTTTGGTAGTCCAAGAGTCTCCAGTCCATACAACTAAATCATTCGAAAGTCTTCTAACATTAGCCAAAAAGAGGAGTCGAGGACAGGCAGTTACAGCTTTGGGATCTTTGAAAGATTTGCTAGGTGTCGGCGTAGTATTACCGGCTGATAGACGTTTGCGTACTTTTGCTACACAGCCTGGACTCTTAGGGACTCTTGAAGAGAACATGGTATCCCATTGGCATTCTGGGGAGAAACTTCCTGGGCAGATTACAAAAGCCCATCTTATATCCTGGGCCTATGAAGATTGGCTAAAGGACTCTTATTTTGATATGCTGAAAGTTCTCGAGGGATGGTGTAACGATGAAGTCGAATATGCTCGATCTAGAGCCGTTACATATGTCTACGAACTTTTGGAAGCAAAACCAGAACAAGAATCTAACTTGCTGAGGCTCTTAGTGAACAAACTCGGAGATCCAGACAAGAAGATTGCATCCCGAACTTCATACTTACTCCTGCAGCTGCAAACAAAACACCCATTGATGAAGCCGATCATCGTTCGGTCGATAGAAACCGAGCTTCTTTTGCGGCCAAACCAAAGTTCGCATGCAAGGTACTACGCTATCAACACTTTGAACCAAACTATCTTAAGTGGCAAGGAAGAAGAAGTTGCACATAAACTCTTAAACATATACTTTGAGCTCTTCGTAGCGTTGCTAAAGAAACCCGAGCCTCTACCCACGCAAACTGGACCATCCATCAACAAGAAAGGCCAAGTTCAAGGTGGTGGTGGTGCAAAGGGAAAGAAAGCTCTCGCAAAACAAACCAAAGAGGAGGAGGCAAAGCTTGACAGGGAGGAAACCACAGAAAAGATGATTTCCGCTGTCTTGACAGGTGTAAATCGTGCATTCCCCTTCTCCAAATCTGACGATAACACGTAAGCATACCAAACCTCACCAACTTTATGGAGCTGACTTTCTCTAGTCTTGAAAAACACATGGATACGTTGTTTAGAATCACGCACTCGTCTAATTTCAACACCAGTATACAGGCATTGATGCTAATTGAACAGTTATCAACAACAAAGCATCTGGCAGTTGATCGCTTCTACAGAACCCTTTACGAATCGCTTCTTGACCCTCGTCTAATCACGTCATCAAAGCATGCTCTTTACCTAAATCTCCTATTCAGGGCTTTACGTTCCGACCTTAACATCAAACGTGTTAAGGCTTTTGCCAAACGATTGCTTCAGATCATTACACTGCACCAGCCCCCTTTCGTTTGTGGTGTGCTCTACTTGATAAGGGAGTTGGAGGGCACTTTCCCAGGTTTGAAGACGCTCTTCACCGAACCAGAATTTGACGACGAAGAAGGGGAAGAAGTGATACGTGATGTGCCTGAAGAGGGTGACGAAGCTCCCGTTGAGAAAACTAAGGGGGTCTCTGAACTTTACGATGGCCGAAAAAGAGACCCGGAGCACAGCAATGCGGACAAAAGCTGTTTGTGGGAATGCGTAAGTTTACAAGAATCAAAATATGATACTAGCTAATCTCGTCACTAGATTCCTTTCTTGACCCATTTCCATCCCTCCGTGTCTATGTTTGCTGATCGTCTACTGAACGGCGATAAAATGCCGCCAAAGCCTGACTTGTCATCACATACACTAGCACACTTCTTGGACAGATTTGTTTACCGGAATGCGAAAGCGAGTGCTGGCAGCTTGCGCGGTAGCTCCATCATGCAGCCTCTGTCTGGAGGAGACAGTAAAGGCATACTTCTCTCAAATAAATCAGCTCAAAACGCACAAGTACCACTCAATTCAGAGGCGTTCTGGCGGAAAAAGGCTGATGATGTTGCTGTCGATGAAGTATTCTTCCATAAGTATTTCAGTCAGATTGGCAAGGGCAAACAAGCTTCCAAGAAAAAGGCCACTGCCAAAGCTCCAGCTGGCTCAGATAACGAGGAAGATGAGAACGAGGATGAAATCTGGCAGGCTCTCGTTGACTCGAGGCCCGAGGTTGAAGGTCCTAGTGATGATGATTCTGATATGGAGATGTTGGACTTAGATGATTCTGGTGATGAGTCTAGTGATGACGAAGATGGAGGTGTTGATATCGAGGGCACTGATGACGAGGATGAGAAGGTAGATGTTGAAGGCTCTGTCGATGAGGATAGCGGTGATGGATTCTTGGATGAAGACGCAAGTGACTTACTTAACAGCGAGGATGAGGCTCCAGAGGCTATTAATGATCTGTTTGAAAAGGAGCTTGAGAAGGGAGGTGAGGCTGAAGAGAAGCCGGAGACAAGCAGACAAAAGAGACGGAAGCTCAAGAGTCTACCTACCTTTGCTTCGGCAGAGGATTATGCGGCTATGCTGGATAACGATGATGATGAGGAGCTGTAAAACTTCAAGGAGTATAAAAAAGTTTATCAATCCTTGCATAGCAAAAATTGTACCAGAAACTCAGCTTTTGAATGCTGCATTATATCATTGGTCACAAAATACATCATATGAATGCCAGATTCAATCTCGCGCCTAGAAACAAATTTAAATCCAAAAATAAACTATGTATCGAACCACTCCAAAGGATCCTTCTTCGAGAAGATAGCCCGATATGTCTTATCCCCACTTGCATGTTCTGTCTCCTCTGTATGAATCGTATGCAATTTGACAACTTCGCTGTTTCCTGGATTCGGCACAAAGGCGCGGAAATGAATATAGCCGTCCTCGAGTTCCTTTAGCTGGACTTTGCCAAATAGATGCAAGCCATAAGCTGTCATGGCGGTACGGACTTCCGTCAGATCGTCCGCTGTATGATGTTAGTATTTTCTCTTATCAGACATTTTCAAGGGGCTAAATTACCGGAGAATGTGGTGAGCTGATGATCCGAAAGTTTAGAGACAGCAGCGAAGTATTCGGGCTCATGTTCTGTCGAGGTTAGATGAGCGCAGCTAAGGCATAAGGAAGGGTACAAACTGTCATGTTCATGGCGAAGGTGTTGGAGTAGCTTCTTCAAGTCGGTTTCGATCTCTTTGAATGCTTTGATGGACTCCTCCCTTAATGAAAGTCAGCATAAGTACGCCCACGCACAGTTAGGAGCTCTGTGGTAGCTAACTTAGGAGGATGGGCTGGGCCCATGTCCGCTGTTTCCTTCGTTGCCATATTTTCGGTAGGTTCTCGTGAATTTGATTTTGTAGAAGTTGTATAAGATAAGATAAGCTGGATGAGATGAGCTGTATGAGGTGGGACGAGATGTGCTAGGTGGGAGTGGGATGATCTTTATGTGTTGGGAGGCTGTTCAGCTTCCAAGTTCTGGGACCACGACGTAGCAAATGGCGGGGGGATGCAGGGCACAGAAGAGGGGCAGTTTACCCATGCTATCCATTGGTCTGTTTCGTGCAGGAGAAGAGACAGGACGGATCGAATGACCGTAGAGCAAGCCAGTTTTAATGCAATCGGACATGCCCCAATGTGCCAGTACACATATAGACTGAGAGAGGGTTATTCTGGGGCTTTTTGAGGTTGTGAAATAAGCTAAGTTTGTTTACTATATAAGCAAGAATGAAGGATAGATACTTGAGAACCCCCTTTCCCCCGCGCTCTCTTTAGCAATTCAATGCAGTATTTTGGTACTATGCGAAGAGGTGAATTACTCAATTCCTCTCATACTCATCTGCGGCAGTAAAAGAATTAATGCTCAATGTAAAGCATGATCATCATGGAGTCTCACATTGATGTGATCTTGGACTGCTGAGTTTCCGGTTTCCGCCAAGCGAGTGACGTACCGAACGGAGGAAGCGTGCCAAGGCTCCGCCGCTAGTTCACGGGTATCAATCAGACAGACATTGAATCCGCCGAGGCTGACCTTCTCCTCCGACATTCTGCGCGTCGGCCCGACATCCTCTATTTTCATATTCAAATGATACACCGCAAGTAACGCAATTGTTATCCACATCTCCACCCAAAAACAACCCCAAAGCATGAGCCTTTCTCGGCCGTAAAATTTGCAGAAGCCCAATTCTGACTCGGGCTTACACAATGCTCTTGACACGCCGACTATTACGGCCTAGTGCCAGCGTCCATTTGGGCAAATTCAGAATTTCAAAAGCCCAACACAACTCACCCATTTTCTCGAAACTAACCTCGCAGCAATTTACGACTACTAGACGACTTTCTGAAGGTTGACAGCCTAATTCTTTTGCTTCTACACTCAACTAATCAATTTATAGCTATTAGCATCCCAAGTCCTCCGAAACGTTCACTCCTTAAACGCGCCCTCGCCGTATTCGCCATTGGCACTTTTTGCACCACAGTTGGGTTTGTAATGGCTACTGTTCCAGCATTTCAGGCGGCAGCTGCGATGCTAAACCCTCCCACTGATGAAGAGACTCTCACCATGTATAGTCCTGGAGATGATATCGCAAAAGGAATTGAGGATTATATCAACAAACACCCCCTAGCTCTTGAACTCAGGTCAATGCCTGAATACTCAGAATCAAGGCCTCATATGAAGATACCGGAGTCACAGCGTTCGCATAACCTTACAGGAGGAACTCTTATGGGTCCAGGAAGAGTGGTTGTGCCTCCTTTTGCTTGGAACGAAAAGGGCGGGAAGTCAATTGTAACGATTTCATACCTAGGTCCAGATTTATGTGGTCACCCAGGGATCGTACATGGTGGGTTTCTCGCAACGATGTTAGATGAAGGGCTGGCACGGTGCTGCTTTGCAGCTCTGCCGAATAAGATTGGAATGACTGCAAATCTCAACATAAACTATCGAGCACCTGCTCTAGCTGGTGCATATGTGGTTCTGAGAGCGACGACAACAAAGGTCGAGGGCCGAAAGGCTTGGGTAGAGGGCAGGATAGAAACTCTGGTGGGTGAAGGAGAAAAACCTGTCGTTCTGGCCGAGGCAACAGCCTTATTTATTGAACCAAGACAAGCCGCTGTAAGCACTTCCATCCAAGGACTCAGAAATGCGCTAACTGGTGTACAGACTATGGCTAGAGTATACCCAGTTTGAATAGACTAGAAATAAGATCTATTGTATAATGACATATTCGTCAAGAAGGGTAGCTTAATAGAGCATGCTGGATGCATTATATTACTTGGGGGCGTTGGCATGATGAAGATTGTCTGCATCAATTTATATATCACAGTCTATAGACATAAATAGAAGGAGCACATGGGTCTCTAAATCAAAGATACATCTCAATATCCGAAAATCTGCCTCCACGTGATAACCGCGAAAAAGGGGAGCGATGACGCCTTTGCACAAGACCATCTTGAGCTCCACCAGGTGGGTGCAGTCAAAAAGAAACTCTTTACCAACAGGAACTCTTATATTATCTATACCTTACCAACTAAAAAACTGCTATCCCCTTCACATCTATCTATTCAGACAGAACCCTGGAAACAATTCCAATCCACCAACCAACTCACAATGGCAACGTAAACAAACCTGCCCCACCAACCCCGCCATCACCACCAAAATGCTAACAAAACATGGCAGGAACATTACCTGGCACGAAGCCGCCCTTTCGCGCAGCGAGCGCAACTCTCTACGGAAACAACAAGGTTTCACCGTCTGGTTAACCGGCCTGTCTGCATCCGGAAAGTCCACAATTGCAACGGCGCTCGAACAGCATCTCCTGCATCTCGGTCTTGCGGCTTATAGATTGGACGGAGATAATGTGCGCTTTGGACTCAATGAGGATCTAGGCTTCTCAGAGAAGGATAGGAATGAGAATATTCGGAGGATAGCTCATGTATGTTTATTATTCTCATTTTTCTATATGCGGAAGCCTGGAATGTCACGGAGGAGAGGAGCAAAGGAGTAAAGAAGAGTAGACTAATATGAACAAAGGTCGCAAAGCTATTTGCGGATTCCTCGACAATCGCGCTCACATCATTCATCTCACCTTACCTAGCCGACCGGAAGATTGCGCGAGAACTACACTCGAAGAAGCCAGAAGGTAGTACCGATCCAGAAATTCCTTTCATCGAGGTTTTCGTCGACATCCCCGTCGAAGTCGCGGAGCAGCGGGATCCAAAAGGCCTGTACAAGAAAGCCCGCGCAGGCGTCATTCCAAACTTCACTGGAATTTCAGCTCCATATGAGGCTCCCGAGAATGCGGAGATTCATCTTCGGACTGACCAGTTGAGTGTGGAGGAGTCTGTGGCTAAAATTATGGAGTACCTGCAATCTAAGGGGTTGGTGAATATTGCTGCACAATAGATAATTGGTAATTTTTTGGGACAATAGTCATATTGCCTTTGCCATAATAGGGGGTGATATCGTTACAGTGAAGTCCAGCGCTAAAATTTGACCGCCCTACTACCGCTCTATCATATAATTTCAAACTCGTAATAAACATAGGGCGTGTACTCGCTGTCTCCTCCTCCAACTCCAGCAGCAGCCACTATTTATTGTCAATTCATAAGTCTTATTAAATAGAGGGTGGCTGTTACTCACTATCTGATGAGAGAGCTTGATCATCTTTTACCACGCGGCCCTTGCTGTCTCGGCCGACTGAGTTACCACCAAGGTAGGAGTATGCTGTATCAAGTGAAGTTTTGGCCTTCTTGGCCAATTTTGGGGTTGTCTAGAAACTCGTCAGCATCAATGAGGCTGCAAATTAGTAGAGTTCTAACCTTGACAAGACCGCATACATAGTCCAGAGGCAGACCATACCGTAGCACGGTTTCGGCAAAAACACGCAGCGTTAACACATGCAGCCATATCATGACACTTTCGCTCCAACCAGTCCGCGCAAGTCTCAATGCCTCTCCCCATACCTTTCGCTCATCCTTGCTCACTTTCTCAACTTCCTGCTTCTCCTGTTCCTTTCCGCCCTCCACATATTTATAATCTCGTGGTGTCCACTTCATTTCTCTACACTTATGCTGGAACTCTGCGCTAGTTTTTTTAAATGTTGTGACGGTGTATAACGTAAACTCATCATCATGGGTGACTTCAACTGAAGACCGAGGAACCACCATAGGTGCGATCGTTTCATAACTTCTCAAGAAATCTTTCTTGACATTCGTTGGAACCACAATCAGATGTGTTTCAAGGTATTCGGATTCTTGAACCAGTAATTTGGGATCGACGACTGGAGTAAGAGACTTTGTGGCAAGATTTCCTCTTTTTAAGCGTCAGCGCAAATTAATGGTGATTCCCGGGAATACACATACGTTTGTTTCCGCTCCAGTGCTGTGAGGTTTGTCTTGATTTGGTTATACTGAGCAACCTTTCCCTTCACATCGTTGTCAATACTAACGAGCTCCTTCTGTAAAGAGCTGATAAGTTCTGCCAAAGGTTTATCCGCACGATACTTGACTTTGTTCCAACCAAAAGTCCGTAGGTATTGATCTGCCGGCTCTAGAAATAAACGTCAACCACAACAGATCTGCCCGCAAAGAGAGGGCAATGCTTACTGTCGTTGACCGTCTTCTGCTGGGCTATTTTCTCTTCGTCCCCCTCCAAGAGAGTGCGCAATGTGTCTCCAATTTTGGCTACCACAGCTCCGCAAGAGCTCTCTAGCTTTCCCAGATCATCTGCTTGGGTGAGGAGGACATCGACTGCTCCAATCTTGAACTCGGGGATCTTGAAGGGAACAACTGTGCCATTGTCGGTGGAGATAGTAGACCGTAGAGCTGTCAAAGCCTCTTCTTTATCATTGGAGCGGGATATTGAGGTAGGGAGGGAAACCAGCATATATTTGTTAGGACCTGACATGGCTGCTTATGCGAATGGATGGTTGCTTAAAGTCGATTTGGTCGCAAGCTTGAAGCTCCAGCTCTCTGAGGTGGAAAGAGTGGGGCAACATCATGGGTTAGCGAGGGGCAGCGACGTCGACGTTGATGTCAACCTGTTCCTGTTCATGATAAATTCGACAAATATCATCCTACTTTCTTCGGTTTTTTGCAATTTTTAGTAAATACATGTCATCTCTATAGACAATTGCTTCTGCTTCATTTAATTCTTATCTCCCTTTTGATTTATGACAATTGAGATTACAGTCTTAACTTCCGAGCAGCTTACCAGAAATGGCAAAACCAATTCTCAAGACTTGGTATTTCGAGTGAAAAGGTGTGATGGCTGATCAAGTAATTGGCCTTTTCTCAAAGATCATTTTGAATTAAAACTTGTTCAGTAATGCTTCAATCATCAGAGGCAACCCAGCTTAATCAGCTTTTGGACATTGCTTGTCCTATGCATTAATAGACACTTTAACATGCTTGCTTTGTTTGCTTTGTTTATCAAAAAAGACCTATGCTATAGATTATGCCCAAATCTAGCGTTATGTATTTCGTGAAATCAAAAGTAGTCTTAAGGATGAGATAGATAACATTTCCTTCGCTTGTCAAGCACCAACACTTTTCAACCTAGCCTTCTTATAGTTGTTCATTAATCTATATGTACCACACAATTGGCAAATAGACTAAATTTCATGTTCGTATAACTGCCATGTCTAAGAATTCTGACCACCAATACCCTTAGCAAGCCTTACAGCAAACCGTCATCCTTTAATGTGTGCTGTCAGGCACAGCAGAGTTTGTATTACTCTTGACTGCCCTGCTATTATTTAGGAGATTATGTTATTCACTACGCGAAATACAACCTAAGTTTAAGTCTGTAACTCAAACTCTTTATTCCACATACTCAAAATCGGCACTGACCCTCGCCGTCGTTGAACAACTACTTTGCACAGTCAAGAAAAGTTTTACTTCCGACTTCAGATGAATTGAAGCAGAATACCAACCAAAAGAAAAAAGCGTAATGAAGCAGTGTTGGATCCAAGCATAGAAAATCGCTTCTTCTAACAACTACTTGTCTTCTCCTATTTTTTGAAGCTCATGGCTCAGATTTACCCATTGCTCGTCTTGTTTGTTTTTTCCCAGCCCCCATCTGATGGCTTAAGTCTACACCGATGGATCTTGGTAGACCGTCTCCCTTTCGCCTTGAACAAAAAAATATTCTTGGCGCGTCAACAGTGAGTAAGTGAATGAATGAACAGAGCGCGCACACTCAACAATTTTGAATTGTTCACACACAGCTTTTCTTTTCGCGTACCTCTCCAACTCTGTAAACTCGCTATGCTTTTTCGCAGTTTAATTTCAACTACAACGACAAGCATCATTCCTATCAATCACATCACGCATATAGCTTAATATGGCTAATTCGCATGCTTCGACTCGTTCGTCGCTGTCTTGGTTCTCCTCAGGTACTCTTGGAACCAAAGCCTCATCGCTACTTAGTAGCTTTTCAACAACCAGTCCATTCCCCTCCTTGTCAGATGAGACTCGCGATTCTATTTTAGCCCTTTTCGCAGGTCACGATGCGAAGGTTCGACTTGAACGAAAACGTACGCTTGCGTACTTCAGAAGTCTTCCCAGACCTGTTCAGAACAGTTCTAGAGCGTACGAAAATGATCATGCTTGGGCTGCAGCTGTCGGCGGAACTCAAATTGGACAAAAGACAGTAGATGGTGTTGTCTACAGGTACGTATTCCATCGACGCTTGGTTTCCTTCGTCCCTTAATTGACAACTAATGTTAACATACTACTAGATACCGAATTTCACCTGAGTTATCACTTGGAGAGTCTTGCAACGGCAGCTATGTAGCATCCGGTTACATTAGACCACCCAGCCGTGTTGAACTTGAAACTTACTATACAGACCAACGACCGTCAAGATCAGCTTTCCAGGATTGTAAGCCCTGCTATGAACCTCCAGCGCGTTCAGTCACACCCGAACCAGTTGAAGAGCGGTATTCTCACCATGCCCCTGTTTATCAGTCTTCCGAATGGAGAGTCAGCTTTAACAATATGAACAACCACAAGTGTTGGTACCAACCTAACCCACCAATTCCTGCAGCACGAGATATATCGACCGTTGATTATAAACTGCCCGGTAGAGTTCCTAGGTTGACTGTTATCGTTGAACAGCCTGAGGTTGACCAACATTTTGCAAAAGACCCAACGCGGCTGTCTATCTCAGTAATCCCTCCAAACTTTCCGGATCCTCCGATTATCTCGAAGAAGGAGGCTGCTCACCAGAAGTCTACTCTTGATATGCTTCAATCAGGAATACTTGATCATGCTATACCACCCCCATACCAGCTGAGCGCACACACAAACTGTTTTACAGCCACAGCAATACCTGTTCACAGTCGAATTTTTTCAACTGTGCAACAATCACTTGAAAATGGCATTAATAGTACGGAGGGCAACAAAAACGGCAAGGTCACAGACAACACAGTCACTGGCACAAATCTTTTCGCTCACTTTGCTGGCTCTAGTAAGACCATGGTCACAACAGCACTGAAATATGATAAGCTTACACTCATATTCCCAGATGAAAATACATGCATAAATCCTGCCCTTAGGAATGACCACAAAAATGCCACGGCTTACTATCAGGTTAACAAATTGGCTTGCACCCTTGATATCTCGTGGGTAGCCAATTGCAAGAAGAGTGTTAGCGACTGGAATGTTCTCGTAGAATACGTCAAGCAGGCCCAAAATACTGGATATAGAGAATCCATGTACTCTAATATTCACTATGAGTACGTTATTGCATCTCAATATTTTGAGCAACTCACTCTTGAGAAGGAGCCTTCCTATCTTGCATCTCTACGAGCATCTATCGGAGAGAGAAAGAAACTTGGCTTTAGGACAGCTAAGTGTGCTTTGCAACAAGCTCATGATGGCTTCCCATGGGCATTTTCCGCTGGTTACTATCATATGCACCATCCAACTATCATTGAAAAGACAGAATCTAGAAAGAAGGATTACGTTACTCATAGAGTTAGAGGTAGAAAGCGCCGTCCAGTTAACGGCCAAGGTGTCAAAGTTGTTGCACCACCAGTTAGTGTCAACCCTCAACCTGTTCTTATCGGCAATGAACCATTTCCCGAGGTTCCGGAGAATGCTATTGTGGATACCGATTCTGAAGATGGCTGGGATCCGACTTGCTTTATTGAACCTGTCAAGAAGCTTAATAGATATCAAACTTAGTTCATTTGACGGAAGGGAGATTTTTTCTAGAGTTGTTATTAGGATAGGGAGGGATTAGTACATTTGGGGTTTTAAGGGGGCGTTTAGGAGTATAAGCATGAGCACCAAGAAACATGGCAAAGATGGATAATTATGATAATGACACTCTTGCGGCAAGGCAAGGTGTTTTGTTCGTAGGTATTGCCCATGGCTTGGGCCATTTTCAAGAGATGATGAATGACGCACGGTCACGATATTGCAGTTAATGATAATAAAGGTTTACTTTTCTAATCCATTCGAAGGTCTCCAACTTCCTCACATGTTGTGATTGTTTACCAATGTTGTTCTCTCTCTCTCTCTCTTCAGCTTGTTCTGCTTCACAAAAAATCGGTGCTAACTATAGTTTGTGCTTGATTGTATCAGATGTTGTAATTTGATACGGTCAATAGGTTATCAACGTTCTAGGCCTGAAAGATGTCTCGCCACTTATTTGTAGGTTCTGCATATTGGACAATGTTTAGAGAAGTAAGGGGTTCCAGTTATACATAGCAAACATTTCATGGATTCGCTGAGAGGGAGCCGATACTTATTTGCAACTTGACCTTAACAGTATTTGGGGATTATCAATGTGGTGCTAGCATTGCCTATCCCCCGTACCTATGCTTAGAGTCATTAATCCTATATTTTAATACTTCATTCTTCTACCTCTCGCATATCATCTCATCTGAGAAATGGGCACCCAACAGGCCGCTCTGCCCGCAATTTCTCTGCAGTGGCATTCATTTCGCTGATTCCTTTACCCACATATCGACTTGGGCCAACCTCAGAAATTTCGTATCCGTGAGGATAAAACTGGCTTCCATCTGAGCTTGGAACCTTTCCTCCATTTATCCAAACAAACCAAGCCTCAGGGCCCCACCGATTCAAAAAGCCAGGCTTGTTATAATAAGGGCGCACGAGATATGAGTTGAGGAAGAATCTGCCGGTCTTGGAGTCTGGCTCAGAAAGAAAGCGTACATTCATGAAACTCGGCCTTGGAAGGGCCAGGTATCGTAGAATTAACTTGCGTGTTGCGGCTATGATGTCCAAAATCTGATGATATGATTGTGGTGGTGCTGGGTACCTATTCTGGAGTCAGAACTGCTATACGTGGTATAAAGATGGTGACTCGCATCATCGCTTTTCTCAATCTATCACCCATCATAACACCCACTACATTAGTAGCAACGCCATAAAAGCGCTTCGGCACGTAGAACAAGAGCAACGGCATCAAGTATTCGGCTGTCTTCTTGTTGCTGGATGCAGGGACCATGTACAACTTTTCGTACTCGAGCGCCCAATTCGTAATGTCTTCGTTAAACTCTAGACCGTTAACCCACTCGCTTCTGGCGAGACGACCTTTGTAGTCAATTCCCATTGCATCTCCGATACTCTTCCAGAAGGTTGCTATTGCGCACACCTCCATATCATTCAGTTGCCGCCACTCATAATTGTCGATCCACCTGTGAGACTAGTCAGTAAACAGGGGATTATAAGTGCGTTCCCGAATGGCTTATGGTTACATTATTGGCTCCGTAATGAAGACTTTACAATATAATTAGCAAGTGATTTTCTAGTCAAGGTATGAAATTCAAAAATGACAAGATGCGCTACAAATATAGCATGAAGCCTGGAAACGATTCGATCGCATCGTTGTAGATTAACATACCACTGAGAGTGTAGAGCAAGTCGTCATTAGAGATCTTGCCCGACTTTTGATAAATACCATGAATGTAATTCATCCTCGAGATAGCCTGGATAGCCCGTGCTGATGTGGGCGGATGTGCAGAGAACCTTAATCCATTAGCTATTCATACATGCTTTGAGTATGGTCTAGAGATACTAACTCTTGGATTAGTACACTGGTATCCGCGTATCGCTTTTCCGCGCATGCCTCAGTAGTGAACTCTTTCGTGGACACAAGGAGCCCTGAAATGGTGGGAATGCCATAAGTCTATCCAGATAATGAGATTCTGCGAGTCCCTATGTTGGGTATGGAGATGACTTACTTTGAAGAGAGCAAATTGCAGGGACCTTACGTACACCAGCGGGAACTCTAGCTCGCTAAGATATTGTATTATTTCTTGAGCATCAACGTTCGTCATCCTAGAGAGCGAGGCTACATCCGGATAGTTGAATTTCTTCTGCATAGCATTTCGTCTTCGAAAGCGGAGCAGGGAACATAGGGCTGTGTATGACAAAAGAGCAGGCACTATGAGGGCAGCCCAATGGAGCCCATTACCACTATCCGCGTGGGACGTGAAGGAAATTCGATGGCTGATATTTGCTATTACGTTAGACATGTCGTTGACAAATCACCAGTCCTTCTTGCTTCTGGAGTTTTCAAGACTAATCAGCACTTCGGGACGTTGGTAGTTAAGCTGGAGTTGGCGTGATGTGGCGAGGAACTACTGCAGCAGAACAAATAATAATAGAGAAAATGAAGAGATAGCTTCAAGAGGAGATATAATAGAGATTGAAGATCGCAAGCCTTGAAAGATGTTACCCCATACGGTACAGTACGGTACAAGGCAGTCAACTTTGTATTGAGATCCAGGTTTGATCTTAGTTCAATAATTCTGATTAAGGATTGATTGAGACCTGGAGATGCGGAGGTAGTAAGGGTCCGTGAAGCCGATGAGGGGTTCGTTGGTTAGCTGTTGGCTCCCATTTCCCGGCCAGGATATTGTACAGCACAGTACTCGGTAGTTGGTAATTTATTAGTGAATTTGAATGCTGGGAGCAATGTTCATATAGGATATTTAGGATTCTCCGATTATGTGGGTTTGATTTATGTATCAACCTCTTATCCAGGGGCACGAATGATCGACGTTCTCATATGTTAACTACTTTCTATATTCCCTACATGTATACGATCTACCTTTGAATCCACCTCTGCCTGACTCGACCACACCATGTCAGGAAACTCATCCCAGGAAGGCACTCGGCTGAGATGATGTGAGTGGAAAGGACTCTGTGTGAAAGTTCAGCCCAACTTTCAGAATCTGCTTTCACTCTTACCTCTCTCTTACCTCACAGCAACCACATGGGTGTGACCTCAAGCCGAGAATGACCATTCGCTTTATAGCAGCTCGCCCGCCGACTCAGCTCCGCTTGACTATCTGTTCACTGTCACTTGCCATGGAAGGGTAGTCCTCTGTCAAAGAAGAAATTCGCCGTTTGGAACACGTTCAGAAACGAACATGATTTTTATCTGCAAGGGTATATAGCGAGTGAGACTTAGTCTAGCACCCAGGGCAAAACAGCGACCATCAAATGATCCCCCAACTCCACACAACCATTTGATATCCATACGATATGCCCATACGATATAATTTGATGTATATACACCGTCACCTTTTTAGCCTGACTGCAAATAAACCCTCTTCGGTCTCAATGTCGTCCCTTCTTGGAGTGTCACCCCTCGTAATGGCATCTAGTGAATTGATGCCGTGTCCCACCCTTGAATCAGACTGGGCAGCAGCAACAAAACCTGGGGGAGATTGTGCAACAGCCCGGCTTTGCGAACGCGATGTGGCTCCGTGGAAGAGAGCGAAGGAAGACACCGCAACGTCCCCGAGATCCGGCGACAAAGGGTGCTCAGATTTCGTAAACTCATCTTTTGCTGGATCAATATTAGCTAGCAAGAGAGGATCCGATACGATCAATACTTACAAGATGACCCAGTCAACATCGATGCGTTTGTGCCGAGTTTTAAACCTCGCATCTTTTCTGACAAACGTCCCTCACCTGACGGCTTGGGCGACGTGGAGAAATTTAGTACTGGAGCTACCTTTGGGCCTACTCCAAAGTTTTCCTCTATCCACTGTTTCTCTTGCATAGCCATTTCAAGACCAATTCCTTCACCATTTGTCTTCATTTCAACATCGATTTCCTTTCGTAGAACTGATAACCTTTTCTTTGCCCAAACAGTATGTAGAACCCCCAGTTTCCCAGCTGCTGTAGCACTAGCACCCAGTTCGGGAGGGAATATTGCCGGTAATGGATTTGTTTGTATGACCTTGCCGCCAGTTTGTGCGAGCCTCACAACAGGTGGTATACTGACTCCCGGCCCCAGTAGAAAGTAGATGCGATGAAGTTTGTCTTCAGCTCCATCTCGCGCAGACAGCACAGTCTTTTTCCCTTCCCATGACACCTCCCAATCCCCCGAGTTTGGTCCCTCATCAGATTCATCTTCCCATTCTACCATGAGTATCTTTGTCGCCTCGTTACCTCTCCCGGGCTCAAACTCAAATCGAGCCAGAGCGCTGGACGGCGAGAGAGCTGCAGCTGCGTCATTCCCCTTTTCGCCACTTGAGGGAACACCATCTGGTATGAATTCGACCCTCGGTGAAGAAGATTCGGCCATGTCAAATCAGCGTACAGCTATTCGAGCTCTATAGAGGTTCCCAATCCATACGGGTGGTCCAACAGGAGGGTGTGAGGCGAGCCGGAGCTATACCTAGCTAGTAGAAGAGTGTTGGTTTGGTTCTTTCCTTTCAGGCTGGTCGGCGAGTTGCGGTAAAGTTGCAGCTAGACTTCTGGATAATATAGGAAAGGTCCGCAATTTGAAGAGGATGGCGGCGGGTTTTGCCTAGGCATCACGAAATCGATATATGGTGGGGGAGAGCTTGACAAAGGCCTGCAAACGGGCCATGACTTTGTCATCTTGTCCAATGAGTGATAATGTCGATGAGCGAAGGGGCTTCATCCAGCACAAACGGGGAGCACTCTCTAATAATAGCAGCACACGGACGGTAGTCCTAATCAGGATGACAGAATAAAGCTTGATATGTGGGTCACTCTCCAATGTACTTCGTCGTCCTGGAATGTCAGGCCGGCCTAGTAAATAGAAGAAGCCCGATATAGCTACATTATCGGCCAGAGCGGGCTGTTGGATACGTTGTATCTCTGGTTCCCGTGTTTTCTTACGTGCTGAGGTCCTGTGTCAGTTCCGGGTCCCAAGAACTAAAAAACCTCGTCCTATGTCCCCACCAGCAGCACCTCGTTGGGACATATCTCCTTCCTATCAACACCACCGCCGCGCCGGCCCGGATATCAAACATCAAAGCTGAAAGATCGATAATCCCAGCCCAAAGCAAAGCAGCAACTCGTCGCGCAGACGTAGCCCAATCGGCCTTGCACCACGGCTGGGGTCCGAAGTAGCCTCCTCGCCTCCCACCAATGTACTGTAAACTTACTACATACGATATACATACATCCTGCTGGTCACTTGCCTCCTTATTCTCCACGTTACACACATGGCACACAACATATTGAACTCTAGATGCATCTTGGCACGCTTTCCAATCCCAGGGGATATACTGTACAATACGAAATTCCCATGCATTCTGGGT
>Ga0247734_1001534_pt1 | contig 17382 bp, 17 predicted proteins | sample UWRJL103311B2_FD_180933 | JGI IMG/M metagenome (GOLD analysis project Ga0247734, IMG submission 180933) | Plant litter microbial communities from Arlington Agricultural Research Station in Wisconsin, United States - UWRJ-L103-311B-2 | ecosystem: Environmental > Terrestrial > Plant litter >... | reverse complement strand
GAATACTTCGGCATGTTCCAGCACTTCGTCGGCCCCGGCGGCGGCGGGGCCGGCCGAGGGATTGGGCCAGCCATCGCGCGGGGTGACGAGGCGCAGTTCGGTCAGGCCGAAGTTGAGCATCGCGCGCGCGGCCTTGCCGATGTTCTCGCCAAGCTGTGGGCGGACCAGCACGATGACCGGCTTCTTCACTTCAATTGACGCCGACATCGCGCACCGTCCCTGCAAATTCTTCGAAATCCTTCGCCTCGTTGAAGGCGCGGTAGACGCTGGCAAAGCGGATGTAGGCCACCGAATCGAGTTGGCGCAGCCCCTCCATCACCAGTTCGCCGATGACGCGGGAGGGTACTTCGGTCTCGCCCGAGGTCTCTACCTGACGCTGCACGCCCGAAACCAGGCGATCGATCTGTTCGCGCCCGATGCCGCGCTTGCGGCAGGCGAGGGTCAGCGATTGTTCGATCTTGGCGCGATCGAACGGTTCGCGGCGGGGTTCTCCGGCCGAATCGTTGCTTTTGAGGACGACGATCTCACGCAGTTGCACACGCTCGAACGTGGTGAAGCGGGCGCCGCAGCTTGAACACTGGCGGCGCCGCCGGATCGCCGTGGCGTCCTCGGTCGGGCGGCTGTCCTTGACCTGGGAATCGTCGTGGGCGCAAAAAGGACAGCGCATTCAGTCGGGTACTTTCTTATTCAGGGCGGACACGCTTGTAGAACTTGTAGCCCGCCCCTGCCGCCAGACCCATGCCGATCGATACGAACGGCAGGAAGGCTCCGGCGATCGCGCCCGCAGCGCCCCAGATCAGGATCGGCTTGGTCGAAGGATGCGCAAGGCCATCCTGGAGCATGCCGGCAAGTTCCTGGCGTGCATCCTGTACGAAGTCACCAGTCTGGTCGGGGCGTTGCGGGTCGGTCATTTGTCAGTCCTCGTAGATGGGGAAGCGGTCACACAGCACTTCAACGCGCCGGCGCACGTTCTGCTCCACCTGAGCGTCGCCCGCCTCGCCGCACTTGGCAAGCCCGTCGAGTACGTCGGCGACCATGTTGCCGATCTCGCGGAATTCTTCCGGGCCGAAACCGCGGGTGGTGCCGGCGGGCGAGCCGACGCGGATGCCGCTGGTCTTCATCGGCGGCAGCGGGTCGAACGGGATGCCGTTCTTGTTGCAGGTGATGCCCGCACGCTCGAGCGCTTCGTCGGCGTCCTTGCCGGTGACGCCAAGCGGGGTGAGGTCGACCAGCGCGAGGTGCGTGTCGGTGCCGCCCGAGATGATCGCCGCTCCGCGCGAGGCGAGCGTGTCGGCGAGGACCTTGGCGTTCTCGATCACGCGCGCGGCGTAGTCCTTGAACTCGGGGCGCAGCGCTTCGCCGAAGGCGACCGCCTTGCCGGCGATGACGTGCATCAGCGGACCGCCCTGGAGGCCGGGGAAGACCGCAGAGTTGATCTTCTTGGCCAGCGCCTCGTCGTTGGTCAAGATCATGCCGCCACGGGGCCCGCGCAGCGTCTTGTGCGTGGTGGTGGTGGCGATGTGCGCGTGGGGGAAGGGCGAGGGGTGAAGGCCCGCGGCGACGAGGCCGGCGAAGTGCGCCATGTCGACCTGGAAAATCGCGCCGACGGCATCTGCGATCTCGCGCATGCGCTTGAAGTCGATCACGCGCGGATAGGCGGAGCCGCCGGCGATGATGATCTTGGGGTTGTGCTCACGTGCCAGCGCCTCGACCTGGTCGTAGTCGATCAGGTGGGTGTCGGGGGTGACGCCGTACTGGACCGCGTTGAACCATTTGCCCGACATCGCCGCGCGGGCGCCGTGGGTGAGGTGGCCGCCGGCATCGAGGCTCATGCCCATGACGGTGTCGCCGGGCTTGACGGTCGCCAGCAGCACCGCGCCGTTGGCCTGCGCGCCCGAGTGGGGCTGGACGTTGGCGAAGCCGCAGTCGAACAGCTGCTTGGCGCGCTCGATCGCCAGCGTCTCGATCTCGTCCGAAGGCTCGCAGCCCTGGTAGTAGCGCTTGCCGGGATAGCCCTCGGCGTACTTGTTGGTCAGCACCGAACCCTGCGCTTCGAGCACCGCCTTGGAGACGATGTTTTCCGAAGCAATCAGTTCGATCTGCTTGCGCTCGCGCTTGAGTTCGTGGCCGATCGCGGCGGCGACGGCAGGGTCGCTCTGCGCGATCGTGTCAGTGAAGAAGCCCGGCGAACGGATGGCGGTTTCTACGGTCATGGTGCTGGGACCCCTTCGATCAGAGAGACGGGTTGGAGAGCTTCTCGACCCGGCCGGCATGGCGTCCGCCACCGAACGGGGTCGAGAGGAAAGCGTCGAGGCAGGCTTTGGCCATGTCCTCGCCGGTCAGGCGTGCGCCCATGGCGATGACGTTGGCGTCGTTGTGCTCGCGCGCAAGGGCGGCGGACAGCGGTTCGGATACCAGCGCGCAGCGACAGGCGGGATCGCGGTTGACGGCGATCGAAATGCCGATGCCCGAGCCGCACAGTGCGACGCCGAACTGCACCGTGCCGTCGGCGACGACCGAGGCGAGCTTGTAGCCGTAGTCGGGATAATCGACGCGGTCGGCCGTGTCGGGACCGAGGTCCGCGACTTCGTGGCCATCCTCGATGAGGTATTCGCGCAATACCGCCTTGAGGTCGAAAGCGGCGTGGTCGGAGGCAATCGCGATACGCATGGGCGAGGGAGGTCCCTTCTCGCTGGGGATTCGTTTCCGCGCCCCCTTAGTCGCGCGCGCGCCGAATGGCCAGCCTTGAGGGCTCCGAAGCGGAGGACGCGCGAAAATCGGCGGCGGGGATCGGGCCGATAAGCTCGCCGTCGTCCCATTCGACGCGGTGGTAGCGCCGCTCGTCCATGCCCAGTTGCGCGAGCGGGGTGTAGACGTAGCGGCTGAAGGCGAAGACCGTCTTAGCGCCGGCTAGGGTGGTATAAGCGCCGGTAGGGGTGGTTAGATTGCCGCGAAAGCCGCCGGTCGCCCAGCTGTCCGACTTGGCCGGGTTCGCCAGGATCACGAGCGGGAAGGGGCAGGTGGAGCGGCCGAACTCGATCATGCAGGCCTGCTGGATCACCACGCCATCGGATTCGTGCGAGGCGAGCAGCGCCGCGCCGGGCGTCCTCGCGACGGTTTGCAGGGCGGCGTGGAAGTCCTGGGGTTGGGGGATCCACACTTCGTTGCGCAGCTCGTACCAGCCGGTGCCGGCGACGAGCAGCGCGACGCCGATCGCGGTCGCCGCCTCCAACCGCGGCATCATCCGGGGGCCCTGCCGCCAGTCCGAAAGCGCGGCGGCGGCCATCAGCACGGTGAAGGCGGCGCACCAGTGGAGCGTGTAGTCCGACGTGATCGGGTGGATGCGGTCGGCAAGCTTGTAGGCGGCCAGGGTCGCGACGACGATCACCAGCGCCATGCGCGTCGCGGATCTGCGCCAAGTCCGCACCACGCCTACGAGCATCAGCAAGCCCATCAGGCTCGATCCGATCGGCGCATCCTGCAGCAGTTGGAGGTCGATGCTCGAGGCGTAGTCTTCCAGCGAGAGCGGTTCGATCCACGATATGTCGCCGGCATGCGCGCGCAACTGCAGCAGGGCGACGGCGACGACCCAGCCGGACAGCACCAGGATCGCTGCGCCCGTGGCCAGCAGGGTGCCGATCTGCCGAGCGGTGATCCGGCGCGCCATCGCCGCTTCGACGAGCACGGCGAGGGTGGCGACGGGCGGCCACAGCAGCATCGTCGTGTGGCTGTAGATCGCGACGACCGCGCCTGCGCCATACGCTATCCAGCCGCGGCGGGCGGTCAGTGATCCGCCCAGCGCGTGGAGCAGGCCCCCGAACGAGACCGTCACCGCCAGCTTGGCGAGCCCATAGGCACGCAAGTATTCGGACTGGTAGATGTCGGAAGGGCTCACCGCCAGCAGCAGCACGCACAGAACCGCCGCGAAGGCGCCATACGTGCGGCCCACCAGTCGCGCGAGCAAAGCGATCTGTGCAAGCGAAAGCAGCAGGGGCAGCAGCCGCAACGCGACCTGGTCCTGCGGCGTCACCGCGCGCCAGGCCTTGAGCAGCGAATAGAACAGCGGGGGATTGGTCTCGCGCAGCATCCACCAACCCCACAGCTCGCCCCAGCTGCGGCGCGAGAAGAACATCGAGGCGTATTCGTCGAATACCATCGAGGCGTGGGATTGCTGGAGCCGCAGGACCAGCGCGAGCGCGAAGGCGGCTAAAAGGAGGACGGCGATCAGGAGCGTGCGCGGCGCGGGTCGGGATCGGTCGCTGCCGATGAGGTCCTGCACGATTGTCCGCCCTGCCGTTGGTTTTTCGGGTTTTCGTGTAAGGCCAGGCGAGCGGCAATACCAGTCCGTAGTCCCGGACTTGCCTGCTCCTGGATAGGCGGGGGATCCGGGATCGCTGGCCGAGCGTCATGAACCGCGAGTTTCGAAAACACTCCCCCATCTCATCATTGCGAGCGTAGCGAAGCAACCCAGGGCGGCGTGAAGCTGTTCTGGATTGCTTCGCTACGCTCGCAATGATGAGGTGGGGGAGCCGGATTGGCGCCGGCCAGCTCAATCCATTCAAAAAAAAAGCCCCGCCGGAGCGGGGCCTTTCTCTTACTGGTCCAGGAACGAGCGCATCTTGCGCGATCGGCTGGGGTGCTTGAGCTTGCGCAGCGCTTTGGCTTCGATCTGGCGGATGCGTTCGCGAGTCACCGAGAACTGCTGGCCGACTTCCTCGAGCGTGTGATCGGTGTTCATGCCGATGCCGAAGCGCATGCGCAGCACGCGTTCCTCGCGAGGGGTCAGCGAAGCAAGGACGCGCGTCACCGTCTCCTTGAGGTTCGCCTGGATGGCGGCGTCCACCGGGATGATCGCGTTCTTGTCCTCGATGAAGTCGCCGAGGTGCGAATCCTCCTCGTCGCCGATCGGCGTTTCGAGGCTGATCGGCTCCTTGGCGATCTTCATCACCTTGCGCACCTTCTCCAAAGGCATGGAGAGGCGCTCGGCCATTTCCTCGGGCGTGGGCTCGCGGCCCTGCTCGTGGAGGAACTGGCGGCTGGTACGCACCAGCTTGTTGATCGTCTCGATCATATGGACCGGGATACGGATCGTGCGGGCCTGGTCGGCGATCGAACGCGTGATCGCCTGACGGATCCACCAAGTGGCATAAGTGGAGAACTTGTAGCCGCGGCGGTACTCGAACTTGTCGACCGCCTTCATCAGGCCGATGTTGCCTTCCTGGATGAGATCGAGGAACTGCAGGCCGCGGTTGGTGTACTTCTTGGCGATCGAGATCACCAGGCGCAGGTTCGCCTCGACCATTTCCTTCTTGGCGATGCGCGCCTCGCGCTCCGCCTTCTGGACCATGTTCACGATGCGGCGGAACTCGGGCAGCGCCATGCCGGTGGCGGCGGCGATGTCCGACACTTCCATGCGGATGCGCTCGACCGGATCGGCTTCGTTTTCAGCGAAGGCGGCCCACTTCTTGTCCTTCTTGGCGACTTCGGCCAGCCAGCTGTCGTCCAGCTCGCGCCCGACATAGCTTTCGAGGAAGTCAGCGCGCTTGACCTTGTGACGCTCGGCCAGACGCAGCATCTGGCCGCCCAGCGTGGTGAGGCGGCGGTTGAAGGCGTAGAGGTTGTCGACCAGGTATTCGATCTTGGTCGCATGGAATTTCACCGATTCGACTTGCGCCGTCAGGTCTTCGCGCAGCTGCTGGTACTGCTCTTCCTTGGCCGCCGGGAAATCGATGCCCAGCGCCAGCGCATCGAGACGCTCGGACTGCAGGCGCTCGAAAGCCTGGAACAGCTCGGTGATGAGAACGAACTTCTCGAGCGCCTCGGGCTTGAGCGCGGCTTCCATCTGAGCGAGCGAGAGAGTGTTGTCCTCCTCCTCTTCCTCGGCGGCGCGCTTGGGGATCGGGTTGCCGTCCTCGTCGATCTCTTCGGAGTTGTCCTCCTCGACGTCGTCCTCTTCCTTGAACGACGGGCCGGCGGTCTTCTCGCTGATCTCGCCGTCGTCCGCGGATTCGCCGTCTTCGTTGAGGGCTTCGGGCGCGGGTTCCTTCGAAAGCATCGCGTCGAGATCGAGAATCTCGCGCAGCTGCATTTCGCCGTTGTTGAGCGCTTCGGACCACTGGATGATCGCGTGGAAGGTGATCGGGCTCTCGCACAGGCCCAGGATCATCATGTCGCGGCCGGCTTCGATGCGCTTGGCGATGGCGATCTCGCCCTCACGGCTGAGCAGCTCGACCGCGCCCATCTCGCGCAAGTACATCCGCACCGGATCGTCGGTGCGCTCGATGGTTTCCTTCTTCTTGGCCGGATCGACCATGACGCGCGGCGAAACGTCGTCGCCATCCTCGGCGTCGGTCTCTTCGTTGTCGTCGTCGGACTGAGCGTCGGCGTCCTCGTCGCTCTCGACGATGTTGACGCCCATTTCCGAGATCGCGGCCATGATGTCCTCGATCTGGTCGGTGGACATCTGGTCTTGCGGCAGGGCTTCGTTCAACTCGTCGACGGTGATGACACCGCGGCGCTTGGCGCGGGCGATCAGCTTTTTGATCGACCCTTCGTTGAGGTCGATCAACGGCGCGTCCATGCCGTCGGTATCCGCGCCGCTGGTGTCGTTCTTGCTCATTATTCCGCCGTTATCCCGTGCAGTCTTGGTATAATTATACAATCACGACGCATGTCTGGTCGCCATTTGCCTGAGACGGCTGTCAAATTCCAGCTTTCTCTTGAGCAGGCGCTGTTGCTCGGTGAACGCCGCTTCCGAAAGTTCCGATTCGAATCGCGCCGTCGCCTGCGCCAGGGCCGCCTCGAGCACCGGACGCTCGACCAGCAGATCGATCGCCTGGGCCAGTTCGGCGCTTGCCTGTTCCTCGTTCGTATCGGAAATCAGGAAGCCGAAACGCAGGCCCGCGTACTCGGCGGCCAAGGGTTCAGCCAGGCCGTTATCCAGCAATATGGGGGCCAGCGCGGTGGTTTCAAGTTTGTCGCTGCGGCTTGCCAGCGTGTTGCAGCACTCGACCAGCGTCTCGAAGCGCGGGTCGAGTCCGGGCGTGCGCGCGAGCGCTTCGGCGTAGCGCGCGACCATCGCCGGCCAGCGGATCAGCCCGGCGATCACCGCCGCCGACAAGGCATCCCGCGTGGCGCCGTGGCCGTAGCGGGTGTTGAGCCGGCTGATCGATTCGGGCGAAGACGGTTCGGGCCTTGGGCGTTGGCCCCACTTGTTGCCGCCGCGCTGGCCGGGACGGTTCTGCTGGAAACCGCCGCCACCGCCTCCACCCGAATTGGGCTGCCAATGGCTTTCGCGCTTGGGGAAGGCGAAGGCGGAGTAGCGGTCCTGCAACTCGCGGCGATAGAGGCTGGCGATGTCGGGATTCTGGATCGTCTCGACGTGCGCCATCAGACGCGCCTTGAGGCCGGCCTTGTCCTCGGGCGTGTTGAGCGGCACCGCGTCGCGCTCAGCCTCCCACAGCACCTCGACCAGCGACTTGGCCTCGCCCAGCAGGTCCTGCAGCGCGCGGGCGCCCTTGGCCTTGATGAGGTCGTCGGGGTCTAGCCCCTCGGGCAGGCGGACGATGCGCAGCGAATGGGCAGGGCGCAGCAGCGGCAGGGCGCGGGTGATCGCGCGCATCGCCGCGCGCTGGCCGGCGGCGTCGCCGTCGAAGCACAGCACCGGCGTTTCGACGTGGCGCCACAGCATCTCGATCTGGTGCTCGGTCAGCGCGGTGCCTAGCGGCGCGACCGCATCGGCGATCCCAGCGGCGGCGAGCGCGATGACGTCCATGTACCCTTCGACCACCACCAGCCGCCCGGACTGGCGCGCGGCGGGCGCGGCGCGGTGCAGGTTGTAGAGTGTGCGGCCCTTGTCGAACAGCGGGGTGTCGGGCGAATTGAGGTACTTGGGGGCGTCAGTCTTGCCCGCCGTCAGGATGCGGCCCCCGAAGGCGATGACCCGCCCGCGCGCATCCTCGATCGGCAGCATCAGGCGGCCGCGGAACCGATCGTAGGGATCGCGCTCCTCGACGACGATCCGCAGGCCCGCCTCGACCAGCATCGCCTCGGGGAAGCGCGAGAGCGCTTCCTTGAGCGACTGGCGACCTTCGGGCGCGAAGCCGAAGCCAAACCGCTGCACGGTGTGCGCATCGAACCCGCGCGTGGCGAGGTAAGAGCGGGCTAGGTCCCCCTTGGGGTCCGTTAGGTTCGCTTTGAACCACTCCTGCGCGGCGGCCATCACGTCGTGGAGCGAGTCCCGCTTCTCCGCCGCCCGCGCCATCTGCGGGTCGGGGGCGGGCACGTCCATCCCGGCTTCGAGCGCCAGTTCCTTGACTGCGTCCATGAACGCCAGGCCCTGGTGATCGGTCATCCACCGGATCGCATCGCCATGCGCCCCGCAGCCGAAGCAGTGGTAGAACCCCTTCTCGTCGTTGACGAAGAAGCTGGGCGAGTTCTCGTTGTGGAACGGGCAGCACGCGCGATGCTCGCGCCCTGCCTTCTGCAGCCGCACCGAACGGCCGATCAGCGCGGAAAGCGCGGTCCGCGAGCGGAGCTGGTCGAGCCATTGCGGGGTTAGCATGGACTACCCCTTTCCGTTCGTGTCGAGCGCAGTCGAGACACGCTCACCCGGCGGCCGCGCGTAAAACGACAGCTTGCGCCAGTCACTTGCGGCGAGCGCCTCTTTTTTCGCCCGCGACCACTTCTTCACTTTGAGTTCCGTGCTGAGAGCTTCGTATCGTGACGGAAATTCCGCGCACCACATCAGGGTAACGGGACGGCGCGAGGTGAAATCGCAAAAGCCGCCGACGTGATGCTGGCCCATCCGGCGTTCGAGATCGTCCGTGTGCCCGGTGTAGTAGGCCCCGTCCGAACACCGCAGGATATAGGTCCAGAACGCCATGGTCAGGCGTTATGCCCGGTGTCTCGACTACGGCCTGCGGCCTTCGCTCGACACGAACGGGAAGGGGGAAGGATGGCCAATCCCCCCTCCGTTCGTGTCGAGCGAAGTCGAGACACGCAGGCGCAGCGCATCAGGCCAACGCCGCCTTCACCCAGCCGCTTGCCTTGCCCATGTCCAGTTCGGAGCCGTGGCGCGTCTTCAGTTCGGCCATGACTTTGCCCATGTCCTTGAGCCCGGCCGCGCCCAGTTCCGTCTTGATCGCCTCGATCGCGGCTTTGGTCTCGTCCTCGGAGAGCTGGGCGGGAAGGAATTCCTCGATCACCACCAGTTCCGCCTGCTCCTCGGCGGCTTTTTCGGGGCGGCCGCCCTGTTCGAACAGCTGGATCGATTCGCGGCGCTGCTTCACCATCTTCTGCAGCACGTCGATCACCAGCGCGTCGTCGTCGGGCAGGGTGGTGGCGGTGCGCAGTTCGATGTCGCGGTCCTTGACCTTGGCAAGGATGAGGCGAATGGTGGCGAGGCGCTGCTTTTCGCCGGCCTTCATGGCCGAGATCTGCGCGGCCTTGATCGAATCACGAAGCATGGGTTTCCTGAAGGTCTTGAGTGAATGGGTATCGAGCTTGCGGCAAAGCTAGCAACTCGCGCGCCGTTTTGCACGTGCGCGGCCAATTTGCACGCCCGCACCTTGACGCGGTGCACAACCGTCTCTAGCGGCCACCTCTTAGCACACAACGTCAGAAACGCCGTCAACGGAGCGACCCACCATGGCCGACGCCGCACCTACGCTTGCGCCTAAACCCGAAGGGGCTACAGGCGTCCTTGTCCTGAGCGACGGCCACGTCGTGTGGGGACGTGGCTTCGGCCATGTCGGGGAGGCCGTGGGTGAGGTCTGCTTCAACACGTCGATGACCGGCTATCAGGAAGTGATGACCGATCCGTCCTACGCCGGCCAGGTCGTGACGTTCACCTTCCCGCACATCGGCAACGTCGGCGTCAACGACGAGGACCTCGAATCCAAGGTCGACGGCGCGGTCGGCTGCATCGTGCGCGAGGACGTCACCGCGCCCTCCAGCTTCCGTTCCACCGGCACGTTCGGGCAGTGGCTGGCGGACAAGGGCAAGGTCGGCCTCGCCGGGATCGACACCCGCGCGCTGACCCGCCGCATTCGCATGGCCGGCGCGCCCAACGCGGTGATCGCGCACGATCCCGAAGGCAACTTCGACATTCCCGCGCTGATCCAGCGCGCGCAGGACTGGCCGGGCCTCGAAGGCATGGACCTCGCCAAGATCGTCAGCCGCGAGATCCAGGAGGGCTGGGAAGGCTCGATCTGGACGCTCGGCCAGGGCTACGCCGACGGCGAAGGCGATAGCCGCCCGCACGTCGTCGCGATCGACTACGGCGCCAAGGACAACATCTTCCGCAACCTGGTGAAGGCCGGCGCGCGCGTCACGGTGGTTCCCGCCGAGACGAGCCTCGACGCCGTCCTCGCGCTCGAACCCGCCGGCGTGTTCCTGTCGAACGGTCCGGGCGATCCGGCGGCGACCGGCGTCTACGCGGTTCCCGTCATCAAGGCGCTGATCGAGCGCGACGTGCCCGTCTTCGGCATTTGCCTGGGCCATCAGATGCTCGGCCTTGCCGCCGGGGCGACCACCAGCAAGATGCACCAGGGCCACCGCGGCGCCAACCACCCGGTCAAGCGCCTGGCCGACGGCGTCGTCGAGATCACCTCGATGAACCACGGCTTCGCGGTCGACAACCAGACGCTGCCCGACACCGTCGAGGAAACCCACGTCTCGCTGTTCGACGGCTCCAACTGCGGCATCGCCCTCAAGGGCAAGCGCGCCTTCGGCGTCCAGTACCACCCCGAAGCGAGCCCCGGCCCGCAGGACAGCTTCTACCTGTTCGAGAAGTTCGTGGGGATGCTGGGTTAGCCGGGACCGTATCGATTTAAATCGATACGGTCTTGTCTCCCAGGTCGCGCTACACTGACAGAAAATACCCAAGGCGGAATTGCCCATGCCCAAACGCACTGACATCTCCTCGATCCTCGTCATCGGCGCCGGTCCGATCATCATCGGCCAGGCTTGCGAGTTCGACTATTCGGGCACGCAGGCGATCAAGGCGCTGAAGGAAGAGGGCTACCGGGTCGTCCTGGTGAACTCCAACCCCGCCACGATCATGACCGACCCGGACATGGCCGACGCCACTTACGTCGAGCCGATCACGCCCGAGATCGTCGCGCGGATCATCGAGAAGGAGCGCCCCGATGCGGTGCTGCCGACGATGGGCGGGCAGACCGCGCTCAACTGCGCGCTGGCGCTGTTCAACGACGGCACGTTGGAGAAGTACGGCGTCCAGATGATCGGCGCCGACGCCGACGCGATCGACAAGGCCGAAGACCGCCAGCGCTTCCGCGAGGCGATGGACAAGATCGGCCTCGCCTCGGCACGCTCGGGCGTCGCCCATACGCTCGACGAGGCGTTCAAGGTGCTCGAACGCACGGGCCTGCCCTCGATCATCCGCCCCAGCTTCACCATGGGCGGCACCGGCGGCGGCATTGCCTACAACAAGGCCGAATTCGAGGCGATCGTGCGCTCGGGTCTCGACGCCTCGCCGACCACCGAGGTTCTCATCGAGGAATCGCTGCTCGGCTGGAAAGAGTACGAGATGGAAGTCGTGCGCGATCGCCACGACAACTGCATCATCATCTGCTCGATCGAGAACGTCGACCCGATGGGCGTCCACACGGGCGATTCGATCACCGTCGCCCCGGCGCTGACGCTGACCGACAAGGAATACCAGATCATGCGCACCGCCTCGATCGAGGTGTTGCGTGAAATCGGCGTCGAGACCGGCGGTTCGAACGTCCAGTTCGCGGTGAACCCCAAGGACGGCCGCCTGATCGTCATCGAGATGAACCCGCGCGTTTCGCGCTCGTCGGCGCTGGCCTCGAAGGCCACCGGCTTCCCGATCGCGCGCGTCGCCGCCAAGCTGGCGGTGGGCTACACGCTCGACGAGATCATGAACGAGATCACCGGGGCCACCCCGGCGGCGTTCGAGCCTACCATCGACTACGTCGTCACCAAGATCCCGCGCTTCGCGTTCGAGAAGTTCAAGGGCGCCAAGAACGACCTGACCACCGCGATGAAGTCGGTCGGCGAAGTCATGGCGATCGGCCGCAACTTCAAGGAATCGATGCAGAAGGCGCTGCGGGGCCTCGAAACCGGGCTCGACGGCTTCAACCGCGTCACCGCGCTCGAAGGGGCAGGGCGCGACGTCATCACCGCGGCGCTCTCGAAGGCGACGCCGGAGCGCATCCTCCACGCCGCGCAGGCTATGCGCGAAGGCTTCACCGTGGACGAGATCCACGCGATCACCCACTACGACAAGTGGTTCCTGCGCCACATCGAAGAGATCATCGCCGAGGAAGCGAACATCCTCGCCAATGGCCTGCCCAACGATGCCGCCGGCCTGCGCCGGATCAAGGCGATGGGCTTCTCGGACAAGCGCCTCGCCACGCTGGCGGTGCGTTCGGTGGGCGTCGCGGGCGGTCTGGGCGAAACCCAGGCCAAGCGCTCGGGCCTGCTGCACGATGCGCTTCGCGCGATGGCCGGCGCCACCAGCGAGAAGGAAGTGCGCCAGCTTCGCCGCAAACTGGGCGTCGTCCCCGTGTTCAAGCGCATCGATAGCTGCGCCGCCGAGTTCGAGGCGATCACGCCGTACATGTACTCGACCTACGAGGCCCCGTTCTTCGGTGAGCCCGAGGACGAGGCGATGCCGTCTGATCGCAAGAAGATCGTCATCCTGGGCGGCGGTCCCAACCGCATCGGCCAGGGCATCGAGTTCGACTACTGCTGCGTCCACGCCTGCTTCGCACTGTCCGAAGCCGGCTACGAGACGATCATGGTCAACTGCAACCCCGAGACCGTCTCGACCGACTACGACACCTCGGACCGCCTTTACTTCGAGCCGCTGACTGCCGAGGACGTGCTGGAAATCCTGCGCGTCGAGCAGTCGAAGGGCGAACTCGTCGGCGTTCTCGTCCAGTTCGGCGGGCAGACCCCGCTCAAGCTGGCGCAGGCGCTGGAAGACGAAGGCATCCCGATCCTGGGCACCTCGCCTGACGCGATCGACCTGGCCGAGGACCGCGAGCGGTTCTCCGCGCTGGTCGACAAGCTGGGCCTCAAGCAGCCCGCCAACGGCATCGCCCGCAGCCGCGACGAGGCGGTGAACGTCGCCAACCGCATCGGCTATCCCGTGCTGATGCGCCCCAGCTACGTGCTGGGCGGCCGCGCGATGGAGATCGTCGACAGCGAGCAGCAGCTCGACGACTACATCACCACCGCGGTGCAGGTGTCGGGCGATAGCCCAGTGCTGATCGACCAGTATCTGCGCGATGCGATCGAGTGCGATGTCGATGCGCTGTGCGATGGCGAGCAGGTCGTCGTCGCCGGCGTCATGCAGCACATCGAGGAAGCGGGCATCCACTCAGGGGACAGCGCCTGCACCCTGCCGCCCTACAGCCTGCCGCCCGAGATCATCGCCGAGATGGAGCGCCAGGCCGAAGCCCTTGCGTTCGGTCTCAGCGTCAAGGGCCTGATGAACATCCAGTTCGCGGTGAAGGACGGCGAGGTCTACCTCATCGAGGTCAACCCGCGCGCCTCGCGCACGGTGCCTTTTGTCGCCAAGGCGCTGGGCCAGCCGGTCGCCAAGATCGCCAGCCTGGTGATGGCGGGCGCGAAGCTGTCGAGCTTCCCGCCGTTCAAGCGCGACCTGCCGTACATGGCTGTCAAGGAAGCGGTGTTCCCCTTCGCGCGCTTCCCCGGCGTCGATCCGGTGCTCAGCCCCGAGATGAAGTCCACCGGCGAAGTCATGGGAATCGATGCCGATTTCCCGACGGCGTTCGCCAAGGCGCAGCTCGGCGCCGGCATGAAGCTGCCGACCGAGGGAACTGTGTTCGTCTCGGTCAAGAACAGTGACAAGGCGATGATCCTGCCGGCGATCCGCACGCTGATCGAGCAGGGCTTCCGCGTGATCGCCACTTCGGGCACGCAGAAGTACCTGGCCGATGCCGGGCTGCCGGTCGAAGTGGTGAACAAGGTGGCCGAAGGGCGCCCGCACATCGTCGACAAGATCGTCGACGGCGAGATCGCGCTGATCTTCAACACCACCGAAGGCTGGCAGAGCCTCAAGGACTCGACCTCGATCCGCGCCTCGGCGCTGACGGGCAAAGTCTCGATTTTCACGACCGCCGCCGCCAGCGTGGCCGCAAGTGAAGCGATTGCGACGATTCGTGGCAGCCAACTTGAAGTGCGTTCGTTGCAAGACTACTATAGCTGAAATCGATCGTGCCTCCCCACATCGCTGCAGATCGGCCATGGCCCCATCGACGCGATGTCGTGGGGCCGGGACAGGAAACTGATCCCGGCTGATTCGAGCGAGGGGCGGCAGCAGGAGGAAATGAGTTAGAATGGCAAGTATCGAAAAGCTGCCGATGCTCGCAGAAGGCTACGAGCGGATGACCGCCGAACTGAAAGCTTTCCGTGAGGAACGCCCCCGGATCGTCGACGCCATCGAAGAGGCGCGCGCCCATGGCGACTTGTCCGAGAACGCTGAGTACCACGCTGCGAAGGAACGTCAGGGCCAGGTCGAGGCGATGGTCGCCGATCTGGAAGACAAGATTACGCGCGCGCAGATCATCGACCCCGCCACGCTGAGCAGCGACAAGATCATCTTCGGCGCCACCGTGACCCTGCTCGACGATGACGAGAAGCCGGTGAAGTACCAGATCGTCGGCCCGTACGAGGCGGACGCCAAGGTCGGCCGCATCAGCTACAACTCGCCGTTGGGCAAGGCGCTGATCGGTCGCAAGGTCGAGGACGAGGTCGAAGTCACCGTGCCATCGGGCGACAAGTTCTATCTGGTCCAGAAGATCCAGTTCATCTGAACCGACTACCTTCTTCCAACCCAAACAAAAAAGGCCGGCGATAACGCCGGCCTTTTTTATTGTGCGCTTGGAGCACGCTCAGCCTTCCGAAAGGTCGGGCTCGAGCAGGCGGTGCAGATGGACGATCACGTACTTCATTTCCGCGTCGTCGACGGTGCGCTGCGCGTTGGACTTCCAGGCTTCCTGTGCGGAAGCGAAATCGCCGAAGACGCCGACGAGGTCGAGGTCCTTGAGATCGGTGAATTCGAGGCTGCGCGGGTCTTTGACCCGGCCGCCCATGACGAGATGAAGCTTCTGCATGGAAGGGGCCGCTTTCCAGTGTGGGAGATGCGGCCCCTATAATTTTTGCAGCGGTCGGGGGCAAGGGCGCAAAGTCCGCGAATTGTGCGGATTAGCCGGAATCAATAGCCGTTTACGCAACGCTACGCCCGATTTACGCTTTGATACGCGCCTTCAGGTCCTCGGCCAGGTGAACCACCTTGGCGGAACGTTCCGCCGCCGCATCGCCGATGACCCCGGCCGAGTGCGCGGCTGCGCCACCCAACTGCGTCGCCCGCTTGGCAGCCGCGCGGCCAAAGGCGCTGGCGGCGGCGATCGCGGCAAGACCGTACTTCTCGATGTTCACCGCCGCAATGTCGCCGGCCTTCTCGGCCTTTTCGGAGACCACGTCGGCAATGACCGAGGCCTGCTTGCGCGCGTCGATGCCGAGATCGTGCGCCTTGTCACCGGCGCGGCGACCGAACACCACGCCCGCGGCGCCCGCCGCTTCAGCGAGATCCACCGCCTTGCCGAGCGCCTTGCGGCTGACGCGGCGCGGCACCAGCGCGCTGACGGCGACGCCCACCGCAAGGCCGCCAGCGACTGTCAGCACCGGGTGGTGCTTGACGAAGGCGATGACCTTTTCGGAAGGGCGCTGCTCCACCGCCTTGGCGGGAAGCGGCACGACGTTGGTACCTTTGGCGGTCTTGCCGGCCGCATTCTTGGCGGAGGGGGCGGACGTATCGGTCTTGCTCACCTGGACAGCTCCATTGGTCGGTACCGGGTTCAGTACGCGGCCTGATCGCGCAATTTCTGGATCAGGCCCATGATGGGATTACGCAGGAACCAAAGCACCAGCGTACTCAAGGTTCCGGCGACTACGGCGGGATGTTCCTCGACGAGGACGACCGCCTCGTCGAACATCAGTTTCGCCTGTTCGATAGCTTCGTCGGTGAGCCGGCCCGCCACCCCGCGCTCGGCGATATCCGCCTTGATGACGGCATAGCGGTTGTCCAAACGTGCCTTGGCCGCGTCCCGTGCCGAGCGGTCCGCTAGCACCTTCGCTGCGTTGCTGCTCATAGCCCCCCCAATTCCATTACGTGTCCTCGCCGCCGACGATGGCGATCATCCGCCTCAACCGTGCCCTGGCGTTCCACAGCCCGAGCATGGACAGGAGCAGCAGCGCGAAAGTCACTGCCCCCATCGCACCCCATGGCCCCAGCAACGGCCCCAGCGCGATGACCGTGCCGATCACCAGCGCCATGGCCGCGAAGAACACCAGCACCGCCGCGGCGATCGCAAGGACCGCGATCGTCCTAATCTCCGAGCCGACATAGGCGGCGCGCGATTTCTGGAACGTCAGCTCGGCCTGCGCGAAAGCCTTGCCGTCCGCCGCCAACTGGCGAAGGTCCTGCGCGAAGGACAGGCCTTCGTGTTCCTCGGCAACGGGCGCGAGGTCCGGCGGCGTGGTGTCTTGCATTACGGCTGCATTCAGACCTGCGAAACCGACCTCACTTGCCCCGGAACAGGCGCGCGAGCACGAAGCCCGTGGCGACGGCCAGGCCGACCGCGACGCCGGGGCTCTTGCGCACGAATTCGCGCGCCTCGTCGCCCAGTTCGTCGAGCGACTTCTCGTCCAGCTTGACGCCGACGTCCTGCAGCGACTTCGACGCAGTGCGGGCATAATCGCCGTAGCGGGGGCCGACCTTCTCGTCGATCAGTCCTGCGTTGTCGTCGATCGCCTTGGAAAGGCCGACGATCGCCTGGCTGGCGCGCGCCTTGCCTTCTTCGGCGAGACCGGCGGCCTTGACCTTGGCGTCGGCGGCGAAGGCGCTGGCCTTGTCCTTCGCTTCCTCACCGCGGGTCTTGCATTCGGTGGAAAGTCCGCCGGCGAAGGCCTGGGCACCGGCCTTGGCTTCTTCCACAGCCTTGCTGAAGTGGTTCTTGGCGCTTTCAGTGCCGTTTCCGGCGGAGGTGACGGGGTCGACCATGATCGTATCCTTTTCCTTTTACCCTTGGCGCGGGCCTGTGCCGATATAGGCTATGTGCGGACAGAGTAACACAACTTGAACGTCCCTGCTGCAACGCAACTTGTCACGCGAAGTTCCCCTGCTAAGACCGGCCCCCGACGGAGCGCGCGATGCGCCATTGAGGAGGATACCGCACCTATGACCGCGATCATCGACATCCACGGCCGGGAGATTCTGGACAGCCGCGGCAACCCCACCGTCGAAGTGGACGTGCTGCTCGAAGACGGCAGCTTCGGCCGCGCCGCAGTTCCCTCGGGCGCCTC
>Ga0247734_1001532_pt1 | contig 17386 bp, 16 predicted proteins | sample UWRJL103311B2_FD_180933 | JGI IMG/M metagenome (GOLD analysis project Ga0247734, IMG submission 180933) | Plant litter microbial communities from Arlington Agricultural Research Station in Wisconsin, United States - UWRJ-L103-311B-2 | ecosystem: Environmental > Terrestrial > Plant litter >... | reverse complement strand
GGCCGCGATGCGCGGCTCGAGCTGCGTGCGTCGTGCCGAGATGAGCGCGAACTCGGCCGCGACGAACAATGCGTTGAGTGCCAGCAGCACCACCGTCAGGACGACACCCCACCAGTCGTTCATGCCAGACCCTCCCCTTCGACGGGCTCGGCGTCGACGGTCAGGGAGACGCGGTCGATGCGCCGACCCTCCATGCGCTCGACGGTCAGCGACACGACCAGCGGATGAGGATCCTCCTCCTCGTCGTCGGGCACCCGGTCGAGCGAGAGCGTCACGACGTCGCCGCGCACCGCGATGCGTCCCAGCTCGTCGTGGATCAGGCCCGCGATGGTCTCGTAGTCCTCGCTCTCGGGCAGGGCGACGCCGGTCTGCTCGTCGACCTCGTCGGGACGCAGCAGCCCGGACAGGGACCACGTGCCGTCACGGCGGTGCCGGCTGCGCGACGACAGCCGGTCGTGCTCGTCCGCGATGTCGCCGACGATCTCCTCGACCAGGTCCTCCAGGGTCACGACGCCGTCGGTGCCGCCGTACTCGTCGACGACGACAGCCATCTGCATGCCCTGCTCGCGCAGCACCGACAGCAGCGGGTCGAGCTCGATGCTGTCGGGCACGATCGTCGCGGGGTCGAGGATGTCGCTGATGCGGACGTTGCGGCGCCGGTCGACCGCGACCCCGACGGCCTGCTTGACGTGAACGATGCCGAGGATGTCGTCGGGCGTCCGGCCGATCACGGGGAAGCGGGAGTGCCCCGTCTGACGGGCCGCCTCGATGACGTCGAACGCGGTGTCGCGGTCCTCGAGGAAGTGCACCCGCACCCGGGGCGTGCGGACGTCGGCGGCGGTCCGGTCGCCGAACGCGATGCTGCGGGCGACCAGGTCGGCCGTCTCGTCGTCGATGGCCCCCTCGACCGCGGACCGCAGCACGAGCGACCTCAGCTCGACGGGCGACCGGGCCGATCGCAGCTCCTCCTGCGGCTCGACGCCCAGCCCCCGCAGGATCGCGTTGGCCATCCCGTTGAGCACCCGGATGGGCCAGGCCATGGCCTTGGTGAAGATGCGCTGCGGCAGCTGGGTGAGCGCCGCGGCACGCTGGGGCAGCGCGAGCGCGAAGTTCTTGGGCACGAGCTCGCCGACGAGCATCGTGACGACGGTGCTGACGACGAGGGCGATGGCGTACGAGACGCCGCTCAGCGCGCCGCCCTCGAGACCGGCCGACGACAGGGGGTCGCGCAGCAGGTCGCCGATGGCGGGCTCGGCGAGGAAGCCGATCGCGAGGTTGGTGATCGTGATGCCCAGCTGCGCGCCGCTGAGCTGCGTCGACAGCGATCGCAGGGCGATCAGCGTGCCCTCGGCGCCCTTGTCGCCGGCGGCGGCGTCACGCTCGATCGTCGCGCGGTCGACCGTCACGAAGGAGAACTCCGCCGCCACGAAGACGCCGCACGCGAGCATGAGGAGCAGCGAGGTGGCCAGGAGCAGCCATTCGGTCATCGACGGACTCCGGAGGGACTGGCTCGACGAGAGGTGGCCGTACCAGGGATGTGATCGACCACGATGAGGCAACTGTACCCTTGGGGTGCACCATCGATCGAGCGGGAGCAAGTCGTGCCGAAGTACCAGTACCAGTGCAAGGACTGCGGAGAAGCGCTGGAGGTCCAGCAGAGCTTCACCGACGATGCGCTGACCGTGTGCCCCAACTGCGGCGGCGATCTGCGCAAGGTGTTCAACGCCGTGGGCGTCGTCTTCAAGGGCTCCGGCTTCTACAAGACCGACAGCCGTTCGGGCTCCACGTCGACGACGTCGACGAGCTCCACGTCGTCCTCGAGCAGCTCGACCTCCTCGTCGGGCGACAGCAAGCCGGCCGCCTCGAGCAGCCCCGCCCCGGCCAAGAAGAGCGGCACCGACTCCGCCGCCTGAGTCCCCCGCCCGTCGGGCTGTGGACGACGGCCTGCACGGTGCGGCCGGTCGTTCCTACAGTCCGGGCATGGAACGCTTCCAACGGATCGTCGACGAGCACCGTCGCCTCCTTGCCGCCGCCCTGGCGGGTCTGGCCGTCCTGGCCGGCCTGACCGCGGTCCGGCAGGCACCCCGGACCGAGACGGTCCTCGTCGCCCGGCACGACCTGCGCAGCGGCCAGGTCGTCGACGCGGCCGACGTCCGGTCGGCTCCCGTGCCACCGTCGTCCGTCCCCTCGCACGCCCTCGACCGCGCGGACGCGATCGGACGCCGCACCGCAGGACCGATGCGGGCCGGCGAGGCCCTGACCGACTTCCGGCTGATCGGCCCCGGCACCCTGGCAGGCTACGACGCGGGGTCCGTCTTCACGACGATCCGGGTCGACGCCGCCGACGTCACGGCCCTGCGGGTCGGCGACCGGGTCGACGTCGTCGCGGTCGATCCGGGCGGGGAGAGCCCTGCCGAGGTCGTGGCCCGTGCGGTCGAGGTCGTGACCGTGCCGACCGCCGACGACGACCGGCAGGAGATCGCGTCGCTCGGCGTCGTCACCTCCGAGGACGGCGCCCTGGCACTGGCCCAAGCGGGACTTTCGTCACGGCTCAGCGTCATCACCTCGTCGGGCTAGTGCCGCGCCGCGGAGCATGGCTAGGGTCGGGGTGACCTACCCAGACACCACTCAGGGGGCATCATGCTCAAGGGATTCAAGGACTTCCTGCTCCGCGGCAACATCGTCGACCTCGCGGTCGCGGTCGTCGTCGGCACGGCGTTCACCGCACTCGTCGGCTCGTTCACCTCCTCGTTCATCAACCCGCTGCTCGGACTGGTCGGCGGCGGCGGGCCCAAGGGCATGACCGTGACGGTCAACGACCAGGACTTCACGTTCGGCGCCTTCATCACGGCGCTCATCACGTTCGCGATCACGGCCGCCGTCGTCTACTTCTTCGTCGTCGTGCCGATGAAGACGGTGCAGGAGCGGCTGGCCCGCGGCAAGGAGGAGGCGCCCGTCGCGGTGCCCGAGGACATCCAGATCCTGCGCGAGATCCGCGACTCGCTCGCCGCGCAGCAGCGTCCGGGTGGCGGAACGACCCAGCTCTAGCCCTGGCCGTGGTGGGGCGGCACGTCGCGCAGGAGCTCGTCGTCGCGCGACGTGCCGCCCCGCTCGTTCCAGCCCTCGTCGGTCTCGTCGGAGGTCGTGCGCGGCAGCAGGTCGCCGAGCAGCTCGGCCGCGCGCCGGCGTCGCTCCTGCTCGGCCCGCTGCGCGTCCGTGGCGTCAGGCCCGGACGAGGTCATCGAACCACTCCGGCGTGAGCTTGGGGTGCTGCGGGTGCCAGCCCGTGCGATCGCTGAACAGCTGTGAGCTGACCCGCTGCGACCGGACCAGGATCTCGAGCTTCTCGGCGCCGAGCCGCAGGATCCACGGTGGCAGGAAGTGCCCGCCGCTCTTGCGGCCGGCTGCGGCGGCGATCATGTCGACGTAGTCGCGTCGCTGCACCGGCTCGGCGCCGACGTTGTAGACGCCGCCGGGTGCCGTGAGCGCGTGGACGACGGCGGTGCCGACGTCGTCGGGGTGGATGACGTGCATCCATGACGCCTCGTCGCCGAGGCCGATCGACCGCCCGGCAGCGGCCCGTCGGAACAGCCAGGCGGTGTTGGGGTCGTCGCCCGTGATGAGACCGAAGCGCAGGCTGACCGACGTGCCGCCCGCCGCGGCGAACGCCCTGACGTTGTCCTCCGCGACGACGACCGGCTCGGTCGCGCGGGTCACGTCGACGGGGCTGTGCTCGTCGATCCAGTCGTCGGCCTGGTCGGCGTAGATGAAGCTGAGGCTCTGCTGGACCAGTCGCTCGACGCCGGCTCGCGCCGCCGCGTCGGCCACGATCCGCGAGCCGTGCAGACGGATCCGGTCGATGGCCTTGAGCGATCCCGGGCGCAGGGCGCCCGACCCCACCGGCACCTTGGTGGCGAGGTTGGCGACGGCGTCGCAGCCGCGCATGCCCATCGTCATGGCCGCGCGGTCGTAGATGTCGCCGAGGACGGGGGTGGCCCCCGCGGACGAGATCTGGTCGGCGGTCTCGCGGGTACGCGCCAGCCCGACCACGTCGTGGCCGGCTCGGTGCAAAGCATCGATGGACGATCGGCCCATCACTCCGCTCGCACCCGTGAGGAAAATCTTCACGATTCACTCCCTGGTGGGCTGCCCCGGCATGAGCTGCCCGGGCCTCTCCGTCGGGATCGGTGGACCCGTCAGGAGACGACGAAACGATAACAAAGATCGCCCAGGGGGTGTTACCTGCGGGTAACTTTCAGGTCACCAGCGGGACGATGTCGGCGATCGAGCCGAACACCTCGGTCGGGCGGAACGGGAACCGCTCGACCGCACCGGCCGGCGTCGACCCGGTCAGCACCAGGAACGTCCGCAGCCCCGCCTCGAGCCCCGACAGGACGTCGGTGTCCATCCGGTCGCCGATCATGACGGTCGTCTCGGAGTGCCCCTCGATCTGGTTCAGCGCGCTGCGCATCATCAACGGGTTGGGCTTGCCGACGAAGTACGGCTCGACGCCCGTGGCCTTGGTGATGAGGGCCGCGACCGATCCCGTGGCGGGCAGCGACCCCGCCGGCGACGGACCCGTCGCATCCGGGTTCGTCGCGATGAACCGGGCGCCCTTGTCGATCAGCTGGATCGCGCGCGTGATGGCCTCGAACGAGTACGTGCGGGTCTCCCCCAGGACGACGTAGTCGGGCTCGTTGCTCGTCATGATGTAGCCGACGTTGTGCAGCGCGGTGGTCATGCCGGCCTCGCCGATGACGTACGCCGTCCCCTCGGGCCGCTGCTCGCTGAGGAACTTCGCGGTCGCCAGGGCCGAGGTCCAGATCGCCGACTCCGGCAGGTCGATCCCGGCCGCCCGGAGCCGTGCGCACAGGTCGCGCGGCGTGAAGATCGAGTTGTTCGTCAGCACCAGGAACTTGCGGTCGGTGGCGCGCAGGCGGGCGATGAACTCCGCCGCGCCGGGAATGGCCTTCTCCTCGTGGACCAGGACACCGTCCATGTCGGTCAGCCAGGTCTCGATCGGCTTGGTCATCGGCGTCCGTCCGTCATGGCCCTAGTGTCCACCAGCGGGCGCCGTGCTCGCCGGGTGGCGGGCGAAGAACGTCCAGAGCAGGGCCGTCGCGTCGACCGGGCTGTCCTCGGTCTGCGACGTGCGCCCCGGCGACATCGGTCCGCCGCCGGGCCAGCCGTGCACCCCGCCGACCACGGCGTAGATGTCGACGTCGGTGCCGCCCCGGCAGCCGCGCCACGCGAAGTGGTGCACGTCGTCGTCGGCCGTCGTGAACGCCGCCGACGCCGGGCAGCGTCCGCGTGTGGCCCACTTCGACATCGTGTCGTTGACCGGTGGGAGCTGTCCGATGACGGTCTCGGCGCCGCCGAACGGGACCGTGGTGTCGGACATCCCGTGGAAGTAGATGATCGAGGCCGGCGGCGCGTCGTCGCAGCGCGGCTCGTAGAACGGCCCGGAGACGGCGGCGTACGCGGCGAACCTCGTCGTGCCGTCGCAGGCCAGCGCCAGCGTCAGGGCCGAGCCGTTGGAGAAGCCCGCAGCGAACAACCGGGACGGATCGGTGCAGCCGGTGCGCTGCACCTCCTGCGCCAGGTCGTGGACGAACGTCAGGTCGGACTCCGGGTCGCCGACGGGCTCACGGAACTTCCACTGCGCCGGCTTCCCACGTCCCAGCGGGACCACCAGCACGGTCCCGTCGGCGTCGGAGCGCTCCGCGAGGTCCGTCGCGTCGAGCACCGTCTGCGGATCGCCGCCGAGCCCGTGGAACATCATCACGACGGGTGCTCGGGTGATGCCGTCGTACTGGGGCGGCACGTGCAGCAGGTAGGACCGCGTGTGCCCGCCCGAGCTGATCTTCTGCGTCGTCGTGCCCGCCGGGAGCGGTCGCGCGACCGAGCAGCCGGCCGGCGCCTCGCGGACCTGCTCGGTGGCCCCGTTCGCCCCGTAGAGCACGATCCCCGCGGCCGCCATCGCCAGGATCGCTGCCCCCACGATCAGTCGCCTCATCGCGCGCGCTCGACGTCGCGGGAGAGGTTCGATCGACAGGACACAAGGGCGATCGTAGGCGGTCGGACCCCGACTCGATAACCTGACACGAGCGCGCCCTCGTAGCTCAGTCGGATAGAGCGACCGCCTCCTAAGCGGTAGGCCACAGGTTCGATTCCTGTCGAGGGCACCACGATCGTCTCCGACGACCGGACACCCTGTCGCACGCGTCGACCGGGTGTGCCGGTCAGTGGTCCGGGCGTATCAACATGCGGTACGGCCGCAGGACGCACCCGTCCCCTGCCTAGCCTGTGGGCGTGATGCCGCCGCCGGCGCGGGATCACGGGAGGATCGGACCGTCATGACGCTGACAGAGCAGCGGACCGGTGCGTCCGTCAGCATCCTGGTCGACCGGGCTCGACGTCGGCTCGACCGGCTGAGCCCGCAGGACGCCTACGAGGAGCTCCGCGACGGCGCCCTGGTCATCGACATCCGTCAGGAGCCCTTCCGCCGCTCCGACGAGCAGATCCCGGGGTCCCTCGTGCTGGAGCGCAACGTCCTGGAGTGGCGCCTCGACCCGACGAGCGCGTTCCGCATCCCGGAGGCGACCAGTCACGACCGTCGCGTCGTGCTGGTCTGCCCGCACGGTGACGCGTCCTCGCTGGCGGCGGCGTCGCTGCAGGACCTCGGCCTGCGGCGCGTGACCGACGTCGTCGGCGGGTTCGAGGGCTGGCGACGCGCCGGGCTGCCGACCGCGCCCGGCTTCACGGAGTCCGGTGCCTACGTGCCGATCGGCGCGGCCGCGCTGACGATCGACCTGCGGGGCCACGAGGTCCGCGTCCTCGGGCGCAGCGTCGCCCTGTCGCGCATGGAGCTCATCGTGCTCGGCGAGCTCCACCGGGCCAGCGGGCGCGCCGTGAGCCGCCGAGAGCTCAACCACGCGATCGGCAACCGGGACGGCACCGACAGCCGTGCGGTCGACCTGACGATCCACCGGCTCCGACGCCGGCTCGGCCAGCGGGTCGCCGGGTGCATCGAGACCGTCCGCGGCGTCGGGTTCCGTCTGCACACCTCGACGCCGCCAGGCACGTAGCCGATCAGGCGCGCGGGTCCGGGATCGCCGGCAGGTCCAGGTGGTCGCGCAGCGTCGTGCCGGTGTACTCGGTGCGGTGCAGCCCGCGCTTCTGGAGGATCGGGACGACGTGGTCCACGAACAGGTCCAGCGAGTCGGGCAGCGTCGTCGGCTGCAGCGTGAAGCCGTCGCTGCCGCCGCGCTCGACCCAGTCCTCGATCAGGTCCGCGAGCTGCTCGGGCGTCCCGGTGAACTCCAGGCCTCCCGGCAGTCCCGTGATGTCCTGCGCGAGCTCGCCGAACGGCTTGCCGGTCTCACGCGCCTTGCCGATGATGTACTGCGCGAACGTCGAGCCCTCGGCGGTCGCGGCGACCTCCTCGCTCAGCGGCTTGGTCGGATCGATCGCCAGCGGGTCGAGGCCCGCGTTGAACGCGAGGTTCTGCCAGCGCAGCCCCGGGTCGACCGACTCCTCGAGGGCCACCCGCCGCTCCTTGGCCTCGGCCTCGGTGCTGCCGATCACGAACGCCAGGCCCGGCAGGATGCGGATGCTGTCGGCCGGTCGGCCGTGCCGGGCCGCGGCCGCCTCGAGCTTGGCGCGGAACTCCAGCCCCGCCTCGACGTTGGCCTGCGGGGTGAACACGATGTCGGCGACGCGTCCCGCAAGATCGATGCCGGCCGGCGACGAGCCGGCCTGCGCGAGCACCGGGTGCCCCTGCGGCGACCGCGGGATCGGCAGCGCCCCCCGGACGTCGAAGTACTCGCCGTGGAAGTTCACCGGGTGGATCTTGGCGACGTCGGCCCACTGGGCGGCGGCCTTGTCGCCGACGAGCGCGTCGTCCTCCCAGCTGTCCCACAGCCGGCGCACGACCTCCACGAACTCCGCCGCACGGGCGTACCGGTCGTCGTGCTCCGGGTGGGCCGCGGTGCCGAAGTTGAAGGCGGCGTCGCGGTCGCCCGTCGTGACGACGTTCCAGCCGACGCGTCCGTTCGTGACGTGGTCGAGCGAGGCGAACCGGCGGGCCACCTCGAACGGCGCGTTGTACGTCGTCGACGCCGTCGCGAACAGCCCGATCTGCTGGCTGGTCGTCCCGATCGACGACAGGAGCGCGACCGGGTCGAACCAGACCTGCGGGAAGAACTTGGCCCGGAAGACCGTCAGGCTCGGCGAGTCGGCGAAGAACACCGCGTCGAACAGTCCCCGCTCCGCGGTCTCCGTGAAGCGGCGCATGCTCTCGAACGACACCGCCTCGACGGGGTCCGCGTCCTGCACGATCCAGCCCGACTCGTGGTAGCCGCTGACGGACTGCAGCAGGTTGAGGTGGGCGCGGCGTCTGGTCATGGTGCTCTCCTGGGTCAGGTGGTGTGCGGGCTGGTCGGCGCGACGTCGGACGTCACTTGTCGAGCCAGGCCCCCGTGTAGTCCGCTCCGCCCGGGAAGATCCCCAGGTGCAGCTTCTTGCTGAGGTAGCGACGCGTGTTGCCGAACGTCGTGATGATGACCGGGACGTCGGTGTACTGGATCTGGCCGATCTGGTCGACGATCTTCTGCCGCTCGGCCGGATCGGTCGTCGCGTCGTACTCGTCCGACAGGGTGTCGAGCTCGGGGCTCGAGTAGTGCGAGGCGTTCCACTCCGCACCGGTCCGGTACAGGAAGTTGTTGAACTGCGACGGCGACGGCCGGGCGGCCCAGTAGGTGATGGTCGCGTCCGCGGACAGCCACGGCGTGTTCGCACCCTCGGCGTAGTACTCGGCCGTGGACAGCACGTCCACCTTGACGTCGAAGTTCGGGTACTTGCGCAGCTGCTGCTGGATCAGCAGCGCGTACGACTCGTCGACCGAGTCCGTCGTGATCGTGAAGGCGACCTTCTTGTCGCCCAGCAGCTGGGTGACCTTGTCGGCGTCGGGCGAGCGCTGCTCGAGTCCGTCGGGCCGGACCCCGAACGTCGGGCCGTAGATCGTGTCGTTGCCGATGTCGGCCTGCTCGCCGTAGATCGTCGTGGAGATCGCCTTGCGGTCCAGCGCCCACGCGATGGCCTGACGCACCTTGACGTCGGTGAACGGTGCCTGGTCGACGCGCATCACGAACGCGGAGAAGCCGCCGGCCGGGATGCTCTCGACGCGGTAGTCGGACTCGTTCAGCGCCGACGTGAGGCTGGCCGCGACGGGCTCGCCGTAGAGACCGTCGAGCTCACCGCTCTGGAACGCCAGCACGCGGGACTGCTGGTCCTTGTAGAACTTGGTCTGGATGCCGTCGAGGTAGATCTCGTCCTTGTTCCAGTAGGTCGGGTTCTTCTCGAACGTCACGCTCTGCCCGGCCTGGAAGGTCTTGACGACGAACGGCCCGGTGCCGATGTAGCTGTCCTGCCAGGTGCCGAGCTGGTAGTCGGCCGGGAGGATCTGCGTGTTGTTGCCGGCCAGCAGGAACGGGAAGTCCGAGAACGGCTTGGCGAGCGTGAAGTCGACGTCCTGGCCGTCGGCCTCGACCTTGGTCAGCACGCCGGCGAGGGAGCCCTTCGCCGGGGAGGTGCTGTCGTCGGCGAGGATCCGCTCGTAGGTCGCGACGACGTCGGCCGGGGTCAGCGTGGCGCCGTTGTTGAACTTGACGCCCTCGCGGATCGTGACCTTCCACGTGAGGTTGTCGTCGGAGACCGCCCACTTCGTGGCGAGGACGGGTGTGGCCTCGTAGTCCTCGTTGACCTTGACGAGCTTCTCCGTGACGGTGTCGACGACGCCGACGCCACCGGGGCTGGCCACGACGACGGGGTCGATCGCGGTGCCGGGGTCGATGAGGCTGTTGCGCAGCACTCCGCCGTACACGGGGTCGCCGGTGCCCGAGCCGCTGTCGGTCGCGTCCGAGGAGCTGCCGCCGCAGGCGCTGAGCACCAGGGCGGCGGCGAGAGCCAGCGCGAGCGGCGCCGTGGCGCGACGCCGGCGCCGACCCGTGACGGGGCTGGTGGAGCGGATGGTCATGGTGATCTCCTCGGGGGGTCAAGCAGGTCTGTGAAGGTGCAAGGCGCGATGGCGCACCGAATATTCCGGACACCCTCTCCGGCAACAGGTCGATCGTGCCGAAGAGTCGGACGTCGCGGGCGTCGTCTCGCATGACGGACGGGCCGGGCGGCGTCGCGATCCGCGACACATCTGCTGCCGTCCCGGTGATTTCCACGGCCGGTGCCCGCCGGCGTGGAAGCACGTGTTTCGAGACTGAAACGCACCGTGCGCGAGCCGCAGCACTGCCCGGCATGTGGACACCTGGTCCACGGCGGCCCGAGCCGCAACCGAGGCGCGCCGGCCGTCCCGCTCGCCGACGCAGGTGACCCGCTCGCGGGGCTACCCTGTTCGAGGTGACTGGGGAACACCCGTGGGCCGGTGATGTCCGCGGCGGCCCCATCGACCGTTCGCCACTCACTTCTCCGACCGATGGGCCGACGTTGCACGACTTCGCGCTGCAGGATCGGCAGGTCCTGAACGACCTCGCCGACTGGATCGTCGATCGCCGAGCGACCCCCGTCCCGGTCCGGCCCGGTCGCACGTCGGAGCTGCCCGAGGTCACGGCGGCGGGCATCGGCATCGAGGCCACGTGGGCCGTGCTGCGCGACGTCCTGCTGCCCACGACGTTCCCGACGGACCACCCGCGCTACCTCGCCTTCGTCGGGGGGTCCCCGACGCCCGCGGCCGTCATCACCGACGCCGCGCTGTCCGCTGCCTCCGTCTACGGCGGCAGCGAGCTGGAGGCCGGCGACGTCGTCGCGGCCGAGCGCGTCGCGATCCGCTGGCTGTCCGATCTCGTGGGCTATCCGGCGCAGGCGCACGGCGTCTTCGTGAGCGGCGGGTCGATGGCCAACCTCAGCGGCCTCGTCGCCGCCCGTCACGGTCGGATCGCCTCCCACGGCCGCGCGCCGCGCGTGATCGTCGCCGGAGCCGCGGCGCACTCCTCGGTGCGCGCGGCCGCGGCCATCATGGGCTGCGAGGTCGTGGTGGCCGGCTCGGCCGACCGACCGCTCAGCGGCGAGGAGCTGACCGCCGTCCTGGACTCGCTCGACGACCGCGACATCGTCGCCGTCGTCGCCACCGCCGGCGCCACCAACACCGGCGCGGTCGACGCCCTCGACGAGATCGCCGACTGCTGCGAGGTCCGCGGCATCTGGCTGCACGTCGACGCGGCGTACGGCGGCGCGGCCCTGCTGGTCCCCGGACGACGAGCCGCGTTCGAGGGCATCGAGCGCGCGGACTCCATCACGATCGACCCGCACAAGTGGCTGTTCACCCCGTTCGACTGCGCGGCCGTGATCTACCGCGATCCCTCGATCGCCCGCGCCGCCCACAGCCAGCGGGCGGACTACCTCGAGGCCGTCAACGACGACGACGTCGACAACCCGGCCGACTACGCGGTCCACCTGACCCGCCGGGCCCGCGGCCTGCCGGTGTGGGCCTCCCTCGTCGCCAACGGCACCGACGCCTACGTCGACGCGGTCGAGTGCTGCCTCGCGACCGCCGGGTACGCGGCCAAGCGGATCGAGGCCAGTCCCCACCTCGAGCTGGCCACCGAGCCACACCTGTCGGTGGTGCTGTTCCGCCGCCACGGCTGGACCTCGAACGACTACGACCGCTGGTCCGCGCGAGCCCGCGCCAGCGGCACGGCCCTCGTCACCCCCACGCGGTTCGCGGGCGAGCCGGCCCTCCGGCTGTGCTTCGTCAACCCCCTGACCTCGGCCGCCGACGTCGACCTCGTCCTGAACAGCCTGGAGCGCGATGCGTCGCCGAGCTGAGACGACCCTGGCGCGACTGCGCGCACCGCTGATGTCCCGACTGGCCGACGCCCAGACCGTCGTCGCGTGGCTGTCGTGGGCGGTCCTGATCATCGGCCTGTCGGCGAACCAGGTCGCCCAGTCGGTCGCCCACCAGAAGAGCGCAGCGATCCTGCTCACGTCGCTGTCGGTGTTCTTCCCGCTCCTCGTGCTGCGGGTCGCGCTCGCGGTCGGCCTGTCCCCCGGCCGCCGGGCGAGCCTGCTGCTGCTCCTGGCCGCGGTGGCGACGTGGTCGCTCGGCTCGATCTCGGTCAACGCCGCACGGATGGACGAGGAGGCGCACTTCCCGGCGTCCGGCGAGTGGCTGTTCCTCATCTCGTACCTCGGCATGGCCGGCTACCTCCTGCGCGACGTCGACCGGCGGCAGCCACGGCCCGCCCGGGGCTGGCTCGACATCACGGTCATCTGCGGAGGCACCTCGTGCCTCGCGTCGCTGCTGCTCGTGACCCCGATCCAGCTCGCATCGGGCCAGGAGGGGGTGTCGCTGCTGCTGGCGCTGATCTACCCGCTGGCCGACGTCATCCTGGCGCTCGTCGTGCTGGGCCAGTCGCTCCTGCTGACCCGCAGCGACCGCCGCAAGTCGCTGATGCTCGGCACCGCCTTCATCATGCTGGCCTGCGCCGACTCCGGCTTCGCCCTGCAGGTCTCGGCGAGCACGTACGACTTCGGCAACCTCAGCAACACCCTGTGGGGCGGTGCCTTCGCCCTGCTGGTCGCGGCCGCCTGCCGTCCCGAGCAGCCCGTCATCCGCGCGGTCCCGAAGGTCGCCGGGACCACGATCCTCGTCACGGCCGGCGTCGTGGCACTGGCCGTGCTGACGATCCGCCCCGACGACTCGCTCGCCTACTACACGCTCCCCCCGGCGGTGCTGACGATGGCCACGGTGGCGGTCCGCCTGGCACTGGCGCTGCGCGACGCCAACCGGGCCAACGAGGCCTTCGCCCTCTCCCAGACCGACGATCTCACCAAGCTGCCCAACCGGCGCGCCGTCCGGGCCTGGCTGCGCGACGGTCTGGCCGATCGCAAGCCGCTGGCCCTGATGCTGCTCGACCTCGACGGCTTCAAGGAGATCAACGACTCCCTGGGGCACCGGGCCGGCGACACGGTCCTGATGCTGGTGGGCGTCCGCATGCGCGAGGCCGTCGAACCGCACGTCCGGGTCGCGCGCCTCGGCGGTGACGAGTTCGCCATCATCCTCGACACGACCAACGAGATCGAGCTGATGGAGACCGCGCACGGAGTGCTGCAGGAGCTCGCCAAGCCGATCATCGTCGACGACATCGAGCTGTCCCCGTCGGGCTCGATCGGTGTCACGGTCGCGCTCGAGACCGACAAGGACGGCAGCGACGTGCTGCGGCGCGCCGACGTCGCGATGTACCAGGCCAAGAACTCCGGCCAGGGCGCGGCGCTCTACGACGCCCAGCTGGACGAGTTCTCCCGGTCGCGGCTGCAGCTGTCCGAGGAGCTGCGCAAGGCGCTGACCGACGGCCAGATCGAGGTCTGGTACCAGCCCCAGCTCGACGCCGCCACGATGGAGGTCTCCGGGCTCGAGGCGCTGGTGCGCTGGCGGCATCCCACCCAGGGCGTCATCAGCCCCGTGTCGTTCCTGCCGGCCGCACGGCGTGCGGGCCTCATGGGCCAGCTGTCGGTCGTCGTCGCCGAGCAGGCCGTCCGCGACATGCAGCAGCGCCGGCTGGCCGGTCTCGACCTGCGGGTCGCGGTCAACTGCGCCCCGCCCGAGCTGCTGGGGCCGAGCTTCCTCCCACAGCTGTACGCGTCGATCGCCGAGCACGACATCCCCGTGGACCGGCTCGTCCTCGAGGTCACCGAGGACTCCTTCCTCGCCGACCCCCTGAACACCCGCGAGGTCCTGCTCGAGCTGCGCAGCCACGGCGTGCAGGTCTCCATCGACGACTACGGCACAGGCTTCTCGTCCCTCACCTACCTGCGCAACCTGCCGGTCCAGGAGCTCAAGATCGACCGCGCGCTGATCGGCAACGTCGCCACCGACGACCGCAGCCGGATGATCGTCGCCTCGACGATCCAGCTCGCGCACGCCCTCGACATGCGCATCGTCGCCGAGGGCGTCGAGAACGCCGCCGACCTGGCCGCCCTGGTGGCCATGGGCATCGACATCGTGCAGGGCTACCACCTCGCGCGGCCCATGCCGCCGTCGCAGATCAACCAGTGGGTCCGTGAATGGGCCTCCGCCGACCACTCCTCCGCGACCTCGCCTCTGGCCGAGGACAGCACCGGAGCATGACCATGCCGACCCCACAGAAGGAGTCCTGATGACTGCCTCACCCTTGCGTTTCGTGTTCGACCCCGTCGGCGAGGAGCTGGCCGCCGCGCTGCGCTGCGAGGCCGACGTCTTCTTCGAGTCCTACGGCAACACCCCCGAGGAGTTCGCGGTCGAGTACGGGCCCTACGAGGACTCGACAGGCTTCATGACGGTGCTGCAGGACGACGGGGAGGCCGTCGCCACGGCCCGGTTCATCGCACCCGGTCCCGCCGGTCTGAAGACGCTCAACGACGTCGGTCGTCCGCCGTGGCAGGTCGACGGCCTCCGCTCGGCACGTGCCGCCGCTGTCGACCCGGAGCGGACGTGGGACGTCGCCACGATCGCGGTCCGCCGCGGCAAGGGGCGTGGTGGGCTGTGCGCCAGCGCGCTGTACCACGGCATCGTGACCGCGGCCATCGCCAACGACATCGAGTTCATCGTGATGATCATGGACTCGCACGCCCGCCAGCTGCTGACGGGCCTGGACATGCAGACGCAGGCCCTGCCGGGGACCAAGACCGGCGAGTACCTCGGCTCGACCAGCAGCACGCCGCTGTGGGCCAACCTCAACCGGATGTTCGAGCGCCAGCGCCAGGACAGCCCCGACGCCTACCGGCTGATCTACCAGGGCATCGGACTGGACGGCATCGCCCTGCCGAGCGACTGGACGTGGCACCGCCGGAGCATCGCCACGTCGAGCACCTGCTCGGCCACCTCCTGACGGCCGGGACCGGCCGGCTGCACGACGTGCCGAGCCGGTCGGCTCCGCCTAGCGTGGACGGACCATGGTTCGTCTACGTCGCACGTCGCCCAGCTCCCCCGGATGGTCCCGCGTCAAGCACGGGCGGGGGTTCCGGTATCTCGACGAGGACGGCCTGCCGCTCGCGCCGGAGCAGGTCGAGCGGTGCAAGCTGCTCGTCATCCCGCCGGCCTGGACCGAGGTCTGGATCTGCACCGTCCCGAACGGGCACCTCCAGGCGGTCGGCACCGACGACGCCGGACGCCGGCAGTACATCTACCACCCGCAGTGGCGCGAGCGCCGTGACGTCGAGAAGTTCGAGCGCATGGAGGACTTCGCGGCGTCGCTGCTGAAGCACCGAGCGACCGCTCGTCGCGACCTCGGCGGCGACGAGCTGACCCTCGAGCGCGTCGCGGCCACCGCGTTCAGCCTGCTCGACCTCGGCATGTTCCGGATCGGCTCGGCGCGCTACGTCGAGGAGAACGGCAGCTTCGGCCTGACGACGCTGCTCAAGGAGCACGTCCGTCCCGCGGGTCGTGGCCTCGCGTTCGCGTACGCCGCGAAGTCGGGGCAGGAGGTCGACGTCACGGTGCGCGACGCCCGCGTCCAGGACGTCCTCGAGACGCTGCGCCGCCGCCGCGGAGGCGGTGACCAGCTGCTCGCCTACCGGTCCGGACGCAGCTGGAAGGGTCTGGACGCGAGCGACGTGAACGCCTACATCAAGGAGCTGCTGGGCGAGGACCACTCCGCCAAGGACTTCCGCACCTGGCGCGGCACGACGATCGCGGCGCTCGCCCTCGCCGGCAGCGACGGGTCGACCGTCACCAGGCGCAAGAAGTCGGTCGCCGCCGCGATGCGCGACGTCTCCGAGCACCTCGGGAACACCCCGACGGTGGCTCGGGCGTCGTACGTCGACCCCCGCGTCATCGATCTGTTCCAGGTCGGGATGACGGTCTCCCCCGACCACCGCCGGGTGCGGCCGGGGGCGCCGACGAGCCGCACCCTGGAGCGTCAGGTGCTCCGGCTCCTGCGCCGCGCCTGACCCAGGTCAGAGAGCGGACTCGATCGCCCGCCAGAAGGTCGGGTACGCGTAGATCGTGTTCTTCAGGGTCTCGACCGGGATCTCGGCGCGGACGGCGAACGCGAGACCCGCGAGCGTCTCGCCACCGGCGACGCCGACGCTGTTGGCGCCGACGATGACGCCGCGGTCGTCGTCGATGACGATCTTGAGCAGACCCTCGTTGCCGGGGCCGTGCACGAATCCCCGGCTGCTCGCGGACAGGTCGGTCGACCCGATCCGGACGGTGATGCCCTGCTCACGGGCCTGGTGCTCGGTGAGGCCGACGCCGCCGACCTCAGGGTCGGTGAAGGTGACCCGCGGGAAGCTGGTGTCGTACTCGCCCAGCTCCTCGCCGAGGATCGACCGGGCCGCCCGCTCGGAGTGGTACATCGACACGTGCGTGAAGGCGCCCCGACCGACGATGTCGCCGATCGCCCAGAGCCCGTCCTTGACCTGCATCGCGTCGTCGACCGTCAGGTGACGGCCGATCTCGACGCCGACGGTGTCCAGGCCGACGTCGTCGATGCGGGGCTTGCGACCGGCCGCGACCAGCAGCCGCTCCGCCTCGTACGTCACGTCGCCGCACGTCACGTGGAAGACGTCCCCGTCGTGGGCCACGGCGTCGATCGTGATGCCCGCGTGGACGCCGATGCCCTCGGCCTCGAACACGCCGGCGATGAGCTCGGACGACTCGGGCTCCTCGACCGCCATGATGCGCTCGCCGACCTCGAGCACCGTCACCTCGGTGCCGAAGCGCGAGAACGCCTGGGCGAGCTCGAGACCGATCGGGCCACCGCCGATGACGATCATCGACGCCGGCGCGGTCTCGGTCTCGAGGATGCCGCGGTTGGTCCAGAACGGCGTGTCGGCCAGGCCCGGGATCGGCGGCGTCGCGGCCGAGGTGCCGGTGTTGAGCACGACGCCCTTCGACGCCACGAAGACGTCGTCACCGACCACGACGCGGCGATCACCGTCGAGGCGGCCGTGCCCACGGACGAGCCGCGCACCCGCGTCGGTGATCCGATCGGCGGCCACGGTGTCGTCCCAGTCGTCGGTGGCCTCCTCGCGGATGCGCTTGGCGACCAGGCCGAAGTCCGGGACGACCGACGCGCTGCCGGCGATGCGATCGATCCGTCGCGCCTCGGCCAGCGAGTTGGCGGCGCGGATCAGCATCTTCGACGGGATGCAGCCCCAGTACGGGCACTCGCCCCCGACGAGCTCCTTCTCGACCGCGACGACGTCGAGCCCCGCCGCCGCGAGGCGAGCGACGAGGGCCTCCCCACCGGGACCGAGACCGACAACGACGACATCACACGAGAGCTCAGACATGTCTCCAGTGTCTGGCACGGACCCCAACCGGGCGACCCCAGGCGTCGGGCCGAGGTCAGCGGCCCGACAGGCTCCGCTTGATGTTCAGGACGCCGTGCCCCGA
>Ga0247734_1001531_pt1 | contig 17412 bp, 18 predicted proteins | sample UWRJL103311B2_FD_180933 | JGI IMG/M metagenome (GOLD analysis project Ga0247734, IMG submission 180933) | Plant litter microbial communities from Arlington Agricultural Research Station in Wisconsin, United States - UWRJ-L103-311B-2 | ecosystem: Environmental > Terrestrial > Plant litter >... | reverse complement strand
CACGTTCGCTGAAATCCTTCGCGCTACCGGGAGAAAGGGAAAGGGGAAGGTTGGAAGTGATAGGAGAAATGAAACATGAATACACGAGAGAAAGGAACGAAAGAAAGGAAACCGAGTCCTCCTGCTTGAAGTGTCTTGAGGAAGAGTTGATGGCATCACGGCGGATGGCTGCAGTCGCAGCCACCCGTTGCTTGAGTGCTTTTGGGTGTCGGTTGTGACAAACCACCAGGAGGTCGGTTTTCACTACCACAACGATGATACAATCCCTGAGACCTATGACTGGGAGGGTCCGTTAGAGCGACAAATAGCATGACTGTGTGTATTTGACGCACTACTTTTGTTCGCCTGGAGGTGATGAATACCCCATTGGTGCACATACGACGGTCCTGCAAATTTAGGCAGGTAGTACCTCGAATGAACGACGCTGGGTTGGCGACGATAGGTCAGATGGGCCTTGTGTTTGATAGAATGTAAAGGCAGACGCACGAGAGAGCATAGATCAACAATGGCAGCGTTAAGACGACGAAGCCGAGAAAGAGCTCGATGGCGTCTTTCGACACAAACGGGTCGTGCATGGTATAGGCGTCGATAGCAGTGAAGAGAGCATGGAAGATTGCTTTCGACACTGTAACTGGAATAAAGGTGGTCAAATTACGGCGTTTCAGGGAGGATTAGGACGTGGTGTGCGACGTACATTTGACATAGAGCTCGATGACAGCCTTTATGCCGACAATCCCAAGAGATCTAAGCGAGAGAGGCACCAGGACTGGCGGAGGCTGCCAGAGAGGTACTATAGCTACTGGGATAAGCATGAAATATTGGTTGCTCCTGGTGGATCGAGGTCAAGCGTAGTTGTTTCCAGCCGACTGTCACCTCGAGTTTTCTTTTCTGAGTGGGGAGCGAATAGAAAAGGAGGATTTTTTTTGTACGGGCGGAGGCCACAGCTAGAAGGCCCAAGATTGATAGAGTTTTTATATTGAAAGCTACAAGATTTCTGATCGAGCTCCAGAAGACACAGGCGGACAACTTCCCCCTCCTCAGAATCTTCCAGGAAACATGGACACTGCAGCTACGCTATATTCTCAAGGCGTGAATCCAAGAAGATCGTCGACGAACTTGCAGATGGATCTATGGAGGAGGGAGAGGGGTAGCGTTCGCTCGACGGTATGATGCATTCAAATTCAGCATCAGAATGGTGGATGTCAGAACGTAGAGTTTCTCTGATGAAAACGAGCCAGAAACAGTCTAGGAATCGACTTGGTCGTGGAACCAGGAAGAGTACAGGCGCGTGACAGTCGTAAAGCGTGACAATCAAGTGGGCGGCCCGATAGATCTCACAGGCGGCGCTACTCACACTTACGCCTGACCTCCATCTTCACTCGTCCTACCATGGCACCTCCACGAATGGAACTTGATTCCGACTCCGGCTCTGAATCGGATGCACCGGAAGCAGTTTCCGTGTCAACTACAAAACAACAGGCCATTGAGCGAGAGGCTGCTCTTAAACAGTTTTCTACAGGCGAAAAACAGAGACGGAAGGCTGAGAATAAGGCAAGAGATGAAAAGTTGAAGCTCCAGGCAGCATCCTCTGGAAAAAGGAGAAGGGGAGGAGACCAGGAGTTGGAAGACAGAATGCGGCGAGCGATGGAGGACGCTGAAGCTGAGCTAGGGGAGGAATCTGAGGATGAGGACCTTGAAGTTGGGTCTAGTCACATATCCAACGACGAAGAGGAGGAACAAGAATTCGGTGGTATTGACACGCTGATGAGTGATGAGGAAGACGAAGAAATGGTATTTGGCGATGATGTTGAAGAGGACGAAGAGTTGGTGAAGCCAAACTATCTTCCTGAGCATCTTTTTGCCTCTGCTGCCATCAAGAAACCCACCTCATCAAAATCAAAGACTACGGAGCCTTCGAAGCGTCGGAAGAAACGAAAGTCATCCAATCAGACTGCAAAAGAGATGGTGATTGGGTGCGTCTTTGTCTACGTACCGATTATTTCTTTCTGTTCTCACATAGTCGTATCCGCCAGTTCCCGTACGATTCGAACCCTGCCCACATCTACTCTCCCATCACCCAAGAATTTGTCGCATTCTGCAAAAGCACGCAAGTTCCTGAGGCGGAGTCTGTCAAAACCCCGAGGACGTGAAGGGTGGGACCGAAGAGCAGGTGGACAAGACTTCTCCTTTGTTACCTTGCCCCCTACTGACTTTCCATCTACGCAGCAAATGTTGGAGTTATGCGCAGAACAAATGGACCGGCCGCGCAGTTTGTACGGAATGCATAGCTCAGTCGCAACGATTTGCCACTTTGAACGAGTGCCTACTCTTGAGTGGCTTCCTCACGAGCGACGCCAAGTGAACAGACTGAATCTATCTTGTCGATCACTGAATCTCTTTGTAAGATCCTGGCAGTCCTTTCTTTGTCCCAATCTGTGCCACTGCCGCGCGTTGCTGAGCCCCTTTGCGCTCGGACCACTTATTGGTTTGTAGAAATACCGTTGCTTTCTTCCGAATTGGGCTCCGTTACCTCTTCGCTCTCTACTATCACTCGCTCCCCTCCAACTCACTCTATCGCGTTCTGGCCATGTACGGCCCAGCCCAGCGGAGCACTTCTGTGCTCGTGCTCTTGGTGTTTGCCTGGTCTTCTACGGTCGCCACTGGTGAGTGGATTGCCGCTCGAGACACCGAGGCCTCAGAATCTCATGCTGACGCGGCTATTATCGTGTAGTGCAAGCTGCTCCTCTGGGCTACGGAGTTCCTCATCGGCATGTTTATAGAAGTGATGGCATTGATACTACAGCCACTATCACCGATATACTTCTCTACCATTCGCTTTCCTCTGCTCCTACCTCTTCTACAATTTCTGCTGTCCTCGCTACGAACACTGATGTCCTCTCCATGACTGCTGATGTCACGACACGTACGAGCGGAAGAGAAGACGAAGACGGCGCTGAACCCACCCTCTGATTGATGTCCCTCTAATTGACTGCAAATCCTTTTCGTATGCCTTTCATTATATCGAAGCCTCTGAATGCGGCCTTATGCACCTATGACATGCAGGTATTTTCGCATCATAATGTTCTTTGCATCATTCGGACTTCAGATTCCTCATGTTTCTTTCTGGTCAGTATACCCTTATACTCTCGCTCATCCTAATTCGTGGCTCTTACAGCTTATACTCACCCAGCACGCGGCTATGCCTTGAATCTCACTTGACTTCTTGTCAAAGCCCCCAGCTCAACTCTTTCATAGACATTTTTTCTGATGGAGTTGTTAGCCTGGTCCCTTTCTTTGTTTACTGTCTACTTCACCTTCTTAATGCCTCTTACTACTTACGAATTGATGTCGTGATATTGTAATGCCATTGTTTCTCTGTTCCCCAGCGGCGCGCCGTAAGCCTTGCAACCTGTACTTTGTCGCGCGCTCCATTGAAATTGGCTGACATAAGCCTGCGCCATAGCAGGAGTGATCGCGCCTTGGAGGCACACGCTCTTTCACCTGAACCTCCATGATCCAGATATGTCGCGCCGAAGATGGGCACCTTATACAGGTACGATACACATTCTATCTGTCCGACAGTGTCTGAACTCTGCAGGTAAACGCCACCTTGCGGGACATTGAGCGGTAAGCCTTACAAGGGAGGGTTGCTTTCATGAGGGGGCTCAATGAGTATCATCTACAGGACAGGAAGCCTTGAAGTATTTCTTGAGCAAGAGACTGGGATCAGTAAGAATGCTGTTCTCGCATTTCTATCCGACGGGAGGAGACTATCAAGCTCGAATATACGCGAACTTGCAGGGGCTCACGATCAAGTGCGTTATTACCCGCTGTACAGGCAGGCTTGGAGCTGATACCACCCGTAGACCATCTTCGTATACAACAAGAACTACCTGGATTATGATATAGATGACGTCCTAGGACAGTTGCTGGTTGAACCACCCTTGCAACCACCTGTAGGAGGTGCGCCACGCTCTGATGGGGGGTTGGACCAATGAACCGACTGACACATTTTCCGAACTCTAGATGATATTGCAGCCACTCCACCATTCAGGCCTAGTCAGCTTGCAGATGCATACTTACACACAGCACAAGCCCACGTCGATAATCTTCGGAGCCTTGTTCAGAGCCTGCAATATCAGAATGAAGCTGTCCGAATTGCGTCTACGAGTCTTGACCTCAACGTCCTTGCCATTTTGGATACATTTGAAGGGCTGAGTGCTTCATGTAGTGCCGAATTGGAGAAGCAGGCTTCCTTGCTGGGGGGATTAGAAGCCGACTTGGACATTATCAGGCGGGTCCGCGTCCACACAGATTTCGTGTCACCCACAGTTAGGAAGGCCATCGAATCAGGGGAGAAGCATAGAACACTGGGAGACTATGTATCGAATGTGAAGATGATGCAAGTGGCAGAGACCTGCGCGAAGAGCAATGGTGCGCGCCTTCCCAATGCACCACTAGCTGAGAGTAAAAGCTCACACTAGTTGATTTTAGATGACTTGCGGGGATTGTACGAGAACGCTCATACTGCCGTCTCTGATCTTCAATCTGGAACAGCTGAGATTCGTTCATTCTTAACCGAGACGAGGTAGGTGCCTATCCACCCCTTCTACCTTGCAATCTCCATTGCTCATTACACAAGTAAGTCTACTTGATGGTGCAGATTCATCGCTGCGTCAAGGACAAGAGCTGCTAGAGCGCTCTGCTAACCGTGCAGCAGCTTTGTCTGGTTCGTAACTGAATGTTCAAATCTCTAGTTGTTCTTACATTAGTCCACAGACCCTTCCTCCAGCGATTCAGTTATCCCAGGTCAGTTCGTATGCTCTTCTCCTTGATCTCTGCTCAATACATCGGCAGACCTCGCCCAGTTCGATGAAGCATTGAGAAACGAGATCATTCGAACTACACAGTCTAAGGTAACCAACCTGGCATGATGAATTAAACAACCTTCTGACATTGCCTTGTACAGAACGCTTACACCGAGAAGTGCCTTGTTGCCTTGAAGCAGATCAGCATTCTGAACGCAGACATGACCCGGATACCTCCGATGCTTGTTTCGCTGCAAGAGGCATTCCGAGCTAAGAGACCTTTCGTTCATATTTCCAGACTTCACAACATGTTATATGCATATGGGGCAACAGTTGTGGAGATCGTGAGACGGAAAGAGTTTGCTCGTTTCTTTTATCAGCGTGCACAGAGTATCCTGGAGGTGATGGCCAAGCTATCGTATGTGGCTCTCTTTCGTCTTACTTGTCTGCAATCTGACCCAGTCACGGAATCAGCTCTAGCGAACGAAAGCGGCGTCAGGTGTATCGCAGCGAACTAAATGGTCAACTTCCTTTTACGGTGACCGGTATGGAGGACCCAGTTCCGGAGATTGACTTCTCCACCACTGGGGGTAGAGAAGATCCCGTTTATTCTATCGATCGTGAAGACATTGATGGTCTGTTTCTCTTCTATCCTGCACCAATCTAAGTTACTGACTTGCTTCATATGCAGGACTAATGCACGTCTTGGATGACTTGGAACATGTGGCTCATGGTTCCCATGATGATATCACATTGCGGGCGATACGGGAATGCAAGGCCGCATTAGAGAAGCAGATTGCCAAGATGGACGGGCTTGAAGCAGGGTTCGACAAGATTGCCGAACGGTCGCGTAAGTGTCATCTTAGGAATACCGTCTCCAGTAAGCTCACCAAGCTTATTATTCATTCCAGTGTTGTCCGCGTCGAGATTATCTCAATCGAGAAGACACTGTAAGCATTTGGAGGCTTTACCCTCTTTTCTCGTACTAATCGTAGTGCAGCTGTGGAGGCGGATGAAAAGCATTATCATGACCTAGTTGAGCAACTCCGGCAAGCGGAGGAGGTCAAGCTGCGGCAGCAGAAGACCCACGAGCAGGAGCGTCGAAGCTTGAAGAGCGACTTGGAGCGGACACAACTTGAGGCTGATGCCGACCGTGCTCGAGCGGATGAGCTGGAGAAAGAGTTGACACAAGTTCGCTCACAGCTGGCAAGTGAGAGCAGCGCGCGGCGTTCTGCTCAAGAGAGACATTCAGAGACAACGGAAGCACTGGAGAGTCAAAGACAACAGCTATCGCAGTTGTTGCGTACCACGTCGGAGCAGGGTAAGAATATCGAGCAGCTTGAGCTTCAACTCACCCAGGCTCGGGCTCAATATGAAGAGATGAAGACGCTCGAGGCCAGTAGTTCACAGCGGGTGCAGGCACTCGTGGACGACCAGAGCAAGAACTTGAGGATACTGGAAGAGGCTCGGAGTCAGGGCAAGGACCTTCAGGGCCAGATCAGATCGTTGAGAGACGAGAGCGAAGGGGTTAACGAAGCGTTAAAGGCTGCGGGGATGGAGAAAGACCGACTATTACGAGCTCAATCGTTGGAGCACGACAGAATCATGCGGGACCACCGTGCCGAAGCAGACGGGGACAGAGCGGTTCTGGAAAGACAGTTCTTCGAGTTGAAGGCAGTTCACGAGAAGTTGGAAAGCGATATGCGAGATCTCAAATCGGATTTGGATGTTGCTAATGCGGATGCTGCAGGTCTGAGGGAGGAACTCAGAAGAGTGGAGCGAGAACTTGCGAACACGAGGAAGGCGGAACATTTCCTCAAGGATAGCGTCCACTCCATGAAGAGAACTGAATCGACGTTGGATTCACGTCTGGAGCACAACGAAAGGCTTGTCGCACAGATGTTGGATGTAGCTTCTGCTTTCCGCACCTCTCACCTCAAAGCTATGAGCATCGCACAAGCACTCTCCACCCATCCGTCATCCTCGAAACAGGCCAATGGGCTTGTTGATTCCCTCTTTTCCCCTCCCATGCGACATAGTATCATTGGTCAACCCGAGGAACCTTCACCTATGGACCACTCAGACCCTGGCGCTGCTTTAGAAATCCTGAGGGCATTTGACCACGATGTCTTCTTGGAGACGATTAGCAAGACGGGATCGACCATTCGGAAATGGCAGAAACAGTGCAAAGAATATCGCGAGCGTGCTAAGGGGAAGATCTCCTTCAGAAACTTCACCAAAGGTGATCTAGCGTTATTCCTGCCTACTCGGAATTCGGTGTCTAAACCGTGGGCTGCCTTCAATGGTGAGTAGCAGTTTTCGGTTCAAAGGTTTGGAGCTAATACACAATGCAGTATCCTTCCCTCATTACTTCCTTCAGGCTACAGGCCATCTCGCAGAGCAGCTGAAGACGAGAGAATGGATCGTCGCGAGAATTACTTCCATTACAGAGCGGATTGTCGATCAACATGTATGTGATATCCACTACCTTGTGTGCCATGGCTCATTTCGTCATTATATCAAAGGATTCTACTAGCAATCCATATGGTCTAGGTGATGGTGTTAAGTATTACATGCTGGAAGTAGAAGATTGGACCCAGCCTGGGTTGTCCACTAAACGAAGGTCTTCCAACCGGAAGTCGCTGGAACAAACTCGCGATAATGAAAAGACAGAGACGAAGCCAATGGAAACGCTGGCATCTTTGGATGTTGCCACGATTCCAGCTAGTCCGCCCGAGGCGATTATTGAAGACACGTTCCAACCCTCTGGTTCGCACGCCTTCTCTGTTCGAACACGGGAGAGCTCTTCTCCCAATACCAAACCATCGTCCCTATCGCGACTACTTGCACAAGCTCCCCCCACATCCCCACCCGCGGCTGAGAGCGAATCTGAACAAGCTGATAATGATACCAGCCTTGAGGCAGGGTCCACTGCAGTTACTGTACCGGACAATCCTCGCAGAGAAACATCTCCTTTCCCTACGATGGCTGCATCTCCCCCCGCGCATCCACCGAGCTCTGGATCGCTTTCGGGGTCTATTCCCAAGCACGTATCCGCCTTTCCTTCATCCAGTCCTTTGCGTCCTGGCTCGCGCACCTCCAGGCTCTCTACCACCTCACGATTTTCTATATCGGGAGGGAGGCCCGTGATCACCATTCCTAATTCAGCATCAAAAGCGGCTCCTACAATAGCCATCAGTGGAGTAGAACAGCCGTTTATATCCTCCCCTTCGTCAGGGGAACAGTCGGCAGACAACCCACCTGCGCCAGAATCCACCATTCCATCGCCGGAAGGCTCCATATCTCAGGGTTTCACCAATGCCACCAAGCCAAAACAGCGCACGGCATCGTATCACACGACGATCGCGAGCACTGGCACGCCTGGTCACATACATCGATCATCTCCGTTAGCAGCTTCGGAGTCCTCGTCCATCAGGACTGTGGTACAGAACCCGACAAGTTCTAGAACAGCTCCCACTACCAGCAATTCACTTTCGAGCTTCACATCAGGATGGGCAAACCCTTTCGCTCGCAAGCGTAGATCCAACTTGCCGGAATCTGGCGCCACTGAATCAACTCCCGACAATGCGCGAGACATCCTGCGGCAGTTTTGAATCATGTTTTTGTTTATTGCTGTCCTCATCTGTATATTGCTACCAAGTTTTTTTTTGCTTTGTTTTTTCATGCGTTTGTTACTCCAAGCTCCTTGTGCGTCTTAGGATGATTGCAAATTATCGTTAATCCAATGTCGTTTTCAGTTGATTCCACGTATCCATAGTGAGTTTTGTTCGTTCGTTCGGTATTTTGCTCTGAATGCCAAGATTGAACATGTTCTAAGTATCGCCGTTCTATCTATGTAATGTCTGGTATCGTATCTCTGTATGTGCTAGGGTAACGACGATATAAGGGTTGCCGCCATGGTGACTTCTTCCTTAGTGGCACTCCATATCACTCGAGGCACCGACCATTCTCCGAACTTCGAAGCGGGGCGGGACGCGGGGAAGGGTCTGGGGAACTTGGGGAAGCTTTGGGCGTTGTCTGCGCCCTTCCTGGGACCCTTTCTGGTCGAAGAACTGAAACAACATTGTACGGCCAGTACCATAGGGAACCTGCCAGGTTTCTGTGCCTTTCTCAGCCCTTGTGTTAATTTTGTTTGAGCGAGGCTAACGGCGTACCTCTGGAGAAAGCCAACCGTCCGGGGTCACCTGGCTACGGGGAGGATAGCATCAGCTGATCTAGAACATTTCACTTGAATCCGTCCGCAATATAAGCAACCATCAGCTTCCACAGAGCCCTCGTTGTCCATCCCCACTCCTCACCGCTCTCACTCATTATCAGCCATGGGAGGCGGAGCCGTCATCAGCGAGAAAGGCCATGCAGGGTACGATTCCCTCATTGATCCTAGGAAGAAATGGTACAACAACAGGAGGTGAGCAACTTGGCCGTTGTTTGTTACGTGCAAAGGGCTCATCTTGCGCTGCCAGACTGTTCCTCCTTCACGGCTGGATTGTGCTTTTGTGAGCATGAACTCGTTGCCCCTCGTTCTTCTCAATTTCTTACTCCATTATGTGTCAGCCTCATCACGTCCTCCACCAATGGTTATGACGGTAGCATGATGAACGGTCTTCAGTCGCTGGACAATTGGAAAAACTACTTCCACAACCCAAGAGGTAGCATGCTCGGTCTGTTGAATGCCATTCAGGTAAAATTTGCTGCATGTTGTGCAAGCTGGTCATAGCTCATACTCTCCTTCTAGAACATCGGATCTTTGGCAGCATATCCCATTGCACCATATGTCAGTGACGGTTTTGGGAGACGTTCAGGTGTTATGCTTGGCGCAATTATCATGTGTGGAGCAACCGCTCTCCAAACCGCTTCTCAGTCCGTTGGAATGTTTATCGGTGCCAGGTGGGTTTCCGCCGCGTTTATAGCCTCAATCTGTTCTGACTATACTTAGGTTCTTGATTGGATTTGGTCTTACCTTTGCCGCGAATGCTGCTCCCTTGCTTGTTACTGAAGTGGCGTACCCCACTTACCGTGCGCCCCTTACGTCGACATACAACTCCCTTTGGTACCTCGGCTCGATCATAGCCGCCTGGACCACCTACGGCACTTTTCGAATTGACAGCACTTGGTCATGGCGTATCCCCTCCGTCATCCAAGCTCTTCCATCCGTTATCCAGATTTGTCTCGTTTTCTTCGCCCCTGAATCGCCCCGTTTCCTTATGAGCAAGGGCAGAGAAGCACAAGCATTGCAGACTCTTGCTTACTATCACGCTGACGGTGACGAGTGAGTTCATACTCTTTCGCGATGTCTACGTTTCTAATGTAATAACAGGAACAATGCTCTCGTTCAATACGAGTTCCACGAAATCAAGACTGCTTTAGAGTTCGACAGAACTGTGGCTGCCAATGTTGGTTGGAAAGCACTGTTCTCGACGCCCGGAAACAGGAAGCGTATGAGGATCATCATTGCCATCGCTTTCTTCTCGCAGTGGTCTGGAAACGGTCTTGCCTCGTATTACTTGAACAAGATCCTTGACGAGATTGGCATCACCGACACCGACACCCAGGTTCGTCCATATTTTTTTTCTCGTATCGTTCGAAGGCTAAGTTATGTATAGCTTCTTATCAATGGAATCTTGGCCATTTGGAATTTGCTTTGGGCCCTCCTGTCCTCTGCTTTGGTCGATAGGCTTGGACGTCGCTTAATGTTCATCACTTCCGCCGTCGGAATGTTCATCTTCTTCTCTGCACAAACGATTTGTTCAGCTGTGTACATCGAGAAGAGCACGCCCGGAGCTCCCATGGATGACGCAGGTCACGCTGTCATCGCCTTCATCTTCCTGTTCTACGCCGCCTACGATCTTGCGTTCACCCCTTTGATCGTATCCTATACAGTGGAGATTCTCCCTTACGCACTCCGCGCGAAGGGTTTCACTATCTTCAACTTCACCATCTCTCTCGCTCTTATCTTCAATCAATACGTCAACCCTGTTGCACTTGGTACGCATTATTATTCTTCACGTAAGGCCCATTTACTAACGCCTTCTTTTCTCCTAGAGGCCATTAGCTGGAAATACTACATTGTCTACGTCGTGTGGTTGCTCTTCGAAATTGGCTTCCTGTACCTCTACGTTGTTGAGACCAGAGGCCGCTCTTTGGAAGAGACCGCTGCGCTCTTCGATGGTATGGAAGCCGAGAACGCGTTGGCTGACGCCGCCGCCGCTGCCATCCATGGAACGACGGGTGTGGGTCACGACTCGGATTCGGAGAAGAAGGATGGTAGTAGCATTCAGCACTTGCCCATCGCTGGCTTGAACAAGAATTGATTGTGAGAGTACGAGGGTTTGAATTGGTGATATCCTGTGTATGTTTCTTCTTGGTTGGGTGTGTTTTGCCTATTGTACGATCGTCGACTTGTTCCATAAGTTATACCTTAAAAACACGCTACTTTCACTTGGCATCGGCGCGGCACTCGTTACTGGTGCAATTAAAGCTGGATACGGAATGCCTTTAACATTACAAGCCGTGGGATCGCCATTCATCACGTGTCGCATCTTTGGGCTACTCTGTATCCAAGCTCAGGGTGATCTGTTTGTGATTTGGACTGACTCCAGAGAGAGGACAATATGCATGTGCTTTTCCCTGTGCAATACTGTGTAGCGAGGAGTAACACGCATTGCTTATACCAAATTGTGGCACCTCGATCATCAGAAGCCTCAAGCACAGTCAGTCGCAGATGAGACGTTAGAGTTGGCAAACGAGCTCCATTGATGACTGGTTTGCTAGAATGGCGTTCGAAAGCATGTCCCTGGATAGCTGAGCGAATGAGTAAGAGTGCGGGGTATGAAAGACAGGTTGAACTTGAAGCAAGCGTAGCGATGGAGGAGCGAGTTCCGTGAGCGAAGGGTGTTGATCATGCAAAAGGTTTTTGTTAAGGTAAATAACATGAAGGAACCATAATCATGATGTTTTTTGCCTGATGCTATACAAGTGCTGATGATAACGTCTTCTAGGATAATGCAAAAGAGGGGGGGAGGAAAGTTACGTGTGTTAGACCTTGAAATCGTTCTTTTGCTTCGCACAAGACTGGTTGATTCTGCTGACTATATATTCGTGATATCTCCCAGACCATAGTCATAGTGAAATCTGTAAAGCGTGAGAGTTTGGTCATTGTGGCAGTGCAAACACAAACAGAGATCCACGTGTTGCTTTTGAAGCGAACGGTCGTAACCCATGTCTGACGCGACCAGCAACTCGTTTATCCAATTGACACTCAAAGGCATGTATGTTCATACTCTTTCCTGGTCTGTTCTAAAGCCTAACGAACAGATATACGCGTCACTGATGCGCCGAGGCTCGACAAGACTTCAAAGCGTCGGGGCGTGACACGGCCTCTGCAGCTGATCTGCATCATCGACGATTCCAAGCAGACCACTCGCTGGATTGAACACCAGGAAAATATAGCGTGGACTGGAGATGAAGTGACGTTGTAAGATGTCATCTCCTTAGTCTCAGACCGAGGAGAACGTCGTAGCTAATCAACCTCAGCTTCACCCGCAGACACGCACTGGCCAGCTTCGAACTGCGGGCGAAACACAGTGATGCTAAAGATGAGAGGGCAGATCTGGTCTTTGAGCCAATTGAGATTTCAAATATTCTTGCGGATACAAGTGTGTGCCTCTGCACTCGTCGGTATGGCCATATTGGTACTAATATTTGACGCCAGCCACTACTCTCACAGCATCAACTGGAACCCACTCAACTTCACTCAGCTTCATTCAGATAGTTTCTGAGTACTCGCTAGATAATGCTGAAGCTTATCGCGACAACATCCGTGTACGGCTCGCTCAACGCCAAAAGCTCTCCGATTTTGTTGGATCCTTGGAAGTTCTCGTGTCCATGGGCTCGGGAATTCCTGATGTAAGCGAAGGGCTCTCGGTTGTCTCTATATCCAACTGATTAGAAGATTTGCGTTAGATCCATCCTGCGGTTACTGCAGCGCTGGGATGCATCAAAATCACATATACTGTAAGTCTTTACGCGTCATTCGATCCTATTGCATGTTTCCGTGGCTCATGTCCAGATATTTGTTATAGATCTTCTCAAAACCATTCAAAATAGATGACAAGATACTCAATCTGCTGGATTCTATGAACGACACGCTGAAGCTTGTCATCGAAGCCGATGTCTTCTCAAACGAAGAAGGAATGACTGAAGTGCAGAAAAGGTCATGCGCTGCCATGGTGAAGCAGGTTAATGAGTGCACGACGTTCACGAACAGCTACATTCAGCAGTCGTACAGTGAGCTATCTCTATTGTCGAATTTGACAACTAATAAGGCGGGATATATCGCAGTCAAAACAGTAGCAAAAGGATTTTTCAATGACTATGAGTCGACCATAGGCGACTACATTCATATACTTGGCCGCATGAACGCCAAATTTGTGAACAATGCCACAGTGGACATCCAAGTAGTCGTGCATCGTATGCAAAATACTGTTAATGGCATTGGTGAGGCTGCTGTTAATCTGGATTCCAAGGTCGAAAAATGACGCTGATTTCAGACCGCAAACTTGACCTCCTCAAGCTAAACTCCCTTATAACCACCGGAGGTGCGAACTGCACTTCCGAGAAAGCCTGCCTGGAAGGAACCCGTGTGCACGCTCTGAACAACATCTGCACATGGATACATGGAGGCGGGCCACAATGCGACGCTAGGCTACTTTTGCTTCTAGGACAAGCAGGAGTGGGGAAGTCTGCCATTGCTCATAGCATCGCGCATATTTTCAAAGATGCTAAGCGTCTGGGAGCATCCTTCTGCTTTGCAAACGACCGTGGGACAGAGAATTTTTTCCGGACCATCGCCCGAGGCATTGCAGATGTCGATCCGTCCTACGCGTTGGCGTTAACAGATGCCATTGATTCCACGAATGCTAGCACACCATCCCACTCTGACCAGATCACTGAGCTCCTGATCGACCCTCTTCAGTCCCTTTCTCTTGTCGGCCCTCTTGTCATCGTCATCGATGCTCTTGATGAGTGTAAAACAGCTCGGGACGTGATCGTGGATGTGTTGGCGAGAAATATGCACAAAATTCCTCCCAACATTCGATTCATCGTCACTTCTCGCCCAAGTGAAGCAAAGATCCTCCGAAGCTATAATTGGGTCAGCGTATATGATTTGGAAGACGAACCAGCAGCTCAGCAAGACATCCTAGCGTTTGTTAAAGAGCAGCTGCGAGAGCCTGGATCTGAAAGCCGCTTGAAAGGGTTTCGTTCACGGGATCTAGAGGCTATCGCTGCCTCTGCAGACGGACTTTTTCAATATGCTGCAGTGGTATGCAAGGAGATTCTGAACTCACGCAAGAATCGAGAGGCTCCCACGAAAGTGTTCAAACGACTGGTGAGGCCAGGTAGCTGCAGCCTCGATACGCTGTACGCACTCATCCTCAGTAATGCCTATAATGTTAGACTGTCCAATCCAAACCCGGATACTGAAGGCTTAGAGACGTTTCGGTCTGTTCTGGGATGGATACTGGCGGCAAGTACGCGCCTTACACATCAAGCACTCATAGATTTCGGTCTATGTGCTTGGCCGATGTCCGCGGATTCTACATCTGAAAGTGACACCAGCTCAGATTATCAACCCGAAGAAGGCTTCGACGCGGTATCCAATACGCTCCGTCCTCTGGGAGCGCTACTAAGCGGAACGCAGGAGCTTTCTGCTACTGTATACCCATTACATTCATCAGTGCGCGACTTCCTCTTGGATGAATCTCGTAGCGGCTGTTTCTACATTGGGCCATTAACCCAGCACCACGTTCTATTGGCTTCAGTTTCTTTACAGATCATGGACCGAGATCTTCACTTCAATATGATCAACCTGAAGAGCTCATATGTTCCGAATTCTGACATTCCAGACCTCCAAGCCCGCCTGGACGCGCATGTGTCCGTAGCGCTCTTCTATGCATGCAGGTACTGGTTCTCACACCTCAAAGGCTCGATGTTGGATGAGCATCAGTTTGATGGTGTTTCTCGGATCCGCTCTATGGCTGGAAAGAAATTCTTATTCTGGCTCGAAGTGTTGGGTCTACGACAGTGCACCTATCACGCTCAACAAGCTTTTGAATACCTGTATCAATGGCTTCAGGTACGATCAAGCGATGGATTCTATGTGTTTCATGAACTAACAGTTATCATATAGAAACCGTCTTTGCTTCATGCGTCAGTTCAACGGTGTTTGTTGTTTCTGAAACAATACCGTTCTATTGCGGAAGAAGTCACCCCTCATATCTACCTGTCTGCATTACCATTCGCTGGTCCAAGCCTCGATGAAGATGAAGATCCGTTTCGTAGACTTATCACTGTGTCAGCATCCGTCAAGCCTGACACCGTTGGTCGTGTTTTATATGGGCATGAAGGCGCAACTACGTCCGCTGCATTCTCTCCAGACAGCAAACGCCTTGTCTCCGGATCCTATGACCATACTGTACGTCTGTGGGATGTACAATCTGGTACACAGATTGGGCCACCTTTGAATGGGCACAAATCATTGGTTACCTCTGTTATATTTTCGTACAATGGACAGCTGGTTTCTTCTGGATCGCGCGATCATACGGTTCTTCTATGGGATGCGGAAACTGGAAAGATGGTAGGTCAGCCGATGAAGGAACCAAGCGAGGTGAACGCAGTGATATTTTCTCCTGGCGACCAGTACATTGTTTCTGGTTCCAGCGACGGTGGTGTACGTGTCTGGGATGTTCAGACTCATACAGAAAGTGGACAGTCAATGTTGGGCCACTCCGACAGCGTCAACACAGTAGCTTTTTCACCTGATGGTTTGAAGATCGTCTCCGCATCAGATGATGGTACAGCAATAATTTGGGATTTATCCACCAGACAGCAGATTAGAAGGTATTCGATTTCGATCGAAGAAGACATAGCAATTACTTCTGCTTCGTTCTCATCGAACGGGGAGTATATCATCGCAGGCTCAAGGAATGCAGCTCAAAATCTTTTCCTCTGGGATCTTGCCTCTGGTGTAGAGAGCGAGCTCCCTTTTGAAGGGTCTTCCGACTTCCTCGTGGCAGCGGTCATTGCACCTGACTGCAGGCGAGTTTATTCTCTTTCCGAAGAAGGCAGGATATGGATTTGGGATATTGAGACCAGAGCCTCCACCGGTAATTGGTTAGAACATGAGGGTGTGATTCGCTCATTTGCAATATCTTCAGATGGCCAGCGCGCTGTTTGCATGTTTCAGGATGGCACAATGCGAATTCGTGATCTGTGCAGCAGTGTTAGTCAGGTCAACATACCAGCAATAGCTGCAGCAAGTGTGCACCACACCGGTTTTCTATTCGCAGTGTTTTCTGCTGATGACAAGAAAGCGGTATCAGGATCAGAATACGGGCAGCTGGTACTTTGGGATGTGGAGACAGGTCTTGCTATGGGAGAGACTGCGATAGACCATTTGGTTCGAGGATTCAGATCTCTCTCTTTTTCTAGCGACGGACGTCGTATCATCTCCACCTCCTACGATTTCCACATACGCGTATGGGATGCCGAAGCTGGTAAAAATTTAAGTATGTTAATAGAGTGGTACTCGCCAGGGGTGACGTCAGCTTCTTTTTCACCGGACAATACCCTAATCGTCTCTACCTCAATGGATGGACCAGTTCATATCTGGGATGCACAGACATATACCCCAGTTAGGTATCCTCTTATAGACCGTTATCGGAGCAGTGTGATCACAGGATCATTTTCGCCCAACGGGAAACAGATTCTCTCTGGATGCAGAGACGGCACTCTCCTATTATGGGATGTAAAGACTGGGTTTGAACGTCGTCTAGAAGGCGTGGAAGCGTGGGTCTCTTCAGCACCCTGGAGTCCAGATGGCCAGTCCTTTGTTGGCGTATCAGGAGACAATAAGCTGTACATCTGGCAGTTGGTCAACGACGAAGTAGTGGAGAAAACGCTGTATCATTCTCGATCTACCAACAGATTTTATCTTCCTTCGTTCTCACCTGATGGGAAACTTATAGTCTCTTCGAAAGATTCCCAGTTTGGCTCCAAGACGGTATCTTTATGGGATCTGGAAGTTACAAGAGAAGTGGTATCGTTTTCGGGTCATCAGCAAAACGTGAAATCGGTTACGTTCTCCCACGATGGCTCACTCATTATGTCTGCCTCGAGCGAGGCGATTCGGCTGTGGAGATCAGATATTTCCACAGGCATAAAAGCAACAAATGAGATTAATGCAAGCGTTTTCTTCCTTTGGTTGTTCGATATTTCTACTTTACAACGCGTGGCTGTTTGATAGGTATGGCATAATGCTAGCTTTGATCAAGCGTCAGGGTGGATTCGAGGCCCGAAAAGAGAATTTCTGCTTTGGATTCCTCAGGGCTACCGTGAGATGGGGGTATTATGGTTGCCAGCACATGTAAAAATGTTAGGGATGGAGGACTTGAGGATATCATGGCAAGATTCAGCATATGGACCGGATTGGACGGAATGCTATATTGAACATCGTGAGTAGCATTTCATCCAGTACATATGTAGATCGCAAGCGGTCCAAGAGGGAGAAACGGATATTGGATTT
>Ga0247734_1001530_pt1 | contig 17420 bp, 12 predicted proteins | sample UWRJL103311B2_FD_180933 | JGI IMG/M metagenome (GOLD analysis project Ga0247734, IMG submission 180933) | Plant litter microbial communities from Arlington Agricultural Research Station in Wisconsin, United States - UWRJ-L103-311B-2 | ecosystem: Environmental > Terrestrial > Plant litter >... | reverse complement strand
ATCCCGAACTCAGCAGTGAAACGATGCATCGCCGATGGTAGTGTGGGGTTTCCCCATGTGAGAGTAGGTCATCGTCAAGATTAAATTCCAGAACCCCTGATCGCTTACGCGTTCAGGGGTTTTGTTTTAGTAGAAGCCAAAGAATTTAGTTGGAGCGTTACTTACGTAACGAGCCGACAACCGAATTTCTTGACGACCATAGAGCATTGGAACCACCTGATCCCATCCCGAACTCAGCAGTGAAACGATGCATCGCCGATGGTAGTGTGGGGTTTCCCCATGTGAGAGTAGGTCATCGTCAAGATTGAATCCCAGAACCCCCGATCGCTAACGCGATCGGGGGTTTTGTTTTTGCGGCTTGAAAAGGTTGCTCCTGGATATTGCCGCATCAATTGAACAGGTTACGCACGTTGCTCATTGCCTCGTCTGCAAAACCCTGCAGGAATGCTTCGAACGCAGGCCATGTCTCCGGTCCTCCGGTCAAGGGCTCGGCGACAATCGTCCAGGTCGCAAGACACTGCTTGTCCCCGAGCTTTTGCACCGTCATAGCCGCCCACAAATTACCAACATTCAAAGTGGTGTAGATCAAAGACCAAGTCATGAACATCTCGCGGTCGTCATGTGAGTTCAGTTGTTCTATCACCACGTTTCCATCCTTGAACAGCTTCTTGCGCACGCAACGAACCCCTGTACCCGTGACCTCACATTGCGCCAATGCGGGAATGAAAACGGGAAAGCCCGCGAAATTCCCGACAACTCCCCAAACGCTGTGTGCGTCACTCTCAATCTCGACTGCTGACGTCACACGGCAAGCGTCGGGGTTTTTGATCAAGGTATCGGGTTCGAATGTTCTGATAGATGTCATGTCATTTCTCCTGGAAGTAATCGCTCAAATGAAATCAATTTCTTTTAGATACGCGCATCCCTTGCGCAACAACGCCCGGGTCTTTTGCGGATAACGCTCGCCCATGCGCCGGACACCGCCCTGGGCATTGCCATACTCGATTTTCGAAATGTCACCGATGTCCTCCTGGAACCCGTCCAGATAAAAACCGAGCACCCCAAACAACGCATTCTGGCCATCGACACGACCCAGCTGCTTTTGCCAGTCGCTGATGCTGACCATCTCGAAACGCCCGCCAGCCTCGCGGAAGGAATGCACGTAATCGACCCAGCTCAGAGGTTGTGGGTTGTGCAGATTGAATACCGCATGGCTGGCCTGGAAACGGCTGGCATGAAAGCCAATAAATCGCGCCAGAAAGTCCACCGGCATAAGGTCAAAGTTCATGGCGAACTCTGGGACCTGGCCCAGTTGCATTGAGCCCTTCAACATCAACATCAAACGGTTTTTGTGAGGCTGACAAACACCGGTGACGCTGTTGAAGCTGATGTTTCCGGGCCTATAGATATTGACCTGCACGCCCAGATCCACGGCTCTGCGCAGGATTCGCTCGGCCGCCCACTTGGTCAGGTTGTAACCGTTTTTTATATAGATCGGCGGGGTCGCCGCAGCAGGTTGTTCAAGCACCACGCCATCACTGGCGACAGCACTGGAAGCGGACAGCGTCGAGACGAAGTTGAATATTTTCTTGCAGCGGCCTTCACATAGGCGAAGGCACTCGAAGATAGGTGCAACGTTATCGGGCGCCAAGGCTTCGTAATCCTGAACATGGTTCACATTGGCGGCGTTGTGGATCAACACACCAAACTCGCGATCCAGACGCTCATAGACGTCAGGCTTGAGCCCGAGAAGAGGTTGGCGGATGTCAGCGGCATAGAGCCTGACGCGACTCAGATCCAGATGTTCGAGGCGGTTCTCCCGCAATGCCTGAGCGAAGCGTTCCTCTGCGCTGTGTCCAGCGCTTTCACGAATCAGGCACGCGACCTCACTCGCACCCTGCGCCAGTAAAGCCTGAACGATATGCACGCCGAGAAAGCCGTTCGCCCCGGTGACTATCACCTTGCTGCCGTCTCCCAACTGCCTGTCAGGCAACACGGTTAACGCCAGCTCGCTATCGGCGTCTCGCAGTGCTTGCGGGCTGACGCAACCTGCAACACCGCTGTGGTCATCAATCAAGCGTGCCAGGGTGACGAGTGTCGGAGCCTCAATGAAGCGATTGATCGGGACGCCGCGCCCAAACCGCTCACGAATACCCAGCAGCATCCGGGAAAGCAGGATTGAGTGACCGCCAAGGTTGAAAAAGCTTTCATCCGTTGAAATAGCCCCCGCCGGCATTTCCAGCAGATCAGCCCACAGTTCGAGCAGTTGCTGTTCCCGTTCGCAGTCCGGTAAGCGTCGCGCCTTGTCAGACGCCACCTCAACCGGCAGCTCCAGCAATGCCTTGCGGTCCACCTTGCCGTTGCTTGCGAACGGCATGACAGGCAACAGCGTGTAAGCGATCGGGCGCATGTAGTCCGGCAACAGCGGTTCGACGTGGTCACGCAGCACCACGCCAGGTGGCCCGGCATGGGGTCCTGTCGGCTGAGCCACGAAGGCAAGGATCTGCTGTTGGGGGGTTATTACCACAGCGACCTGTCGATACAAATGGCTGCTGCGCAAACAGTGCTCGATCTCTTCCGGCTCGACCCTGAAGCCGCGAATTTTTACCTGATTGTCTCGGCGGCCACACAGCTCGATCCCGTGCTCAGTCCACTTGCCGATATCGCCTGTTCGATAAGCGCGAACCTGTTCACCACCCGCCAACGTCACCTGCACGTAACGCTCAGCAGTCAGCGCCGGATTGTTCAAGTAACCCATACCGACGCCTGGCCCGACGATGAACAACTCGCCTGGCGTATCTTCCGGCAACGGTTGCAGGGCTTCATCCAGAATAAGCACTCTGCTGTTGGCAATCGGGCGACCTAGATTCCGGTTGCTGCTGCCGGGCCGGAATTGCCCTGCAGTGATCAGCACCGTGGCTTCGCTGGGCCCATACAGGTTATGGAAGCGACAGGTTGAGGCCAGTCGCTCGATCACGTCGGGCTCGCAGACGTCCCCGCCGGTCATCAAGTGCTCAAGCGCCAAAGGCCTGTCGTTCGGCAGGATGCTCAATAGCGCAGGAGGCACAAACGCATGGGTGATGCCCTGCTCCAGCAACTCCATCAGTTGCAACGGATCGCGACGCTGATCCTCATTGGCAATCACCAGCTCGGCGCCAGCCAGCAGCGTCGGGAAGATATCGATCACCGAGGAATCGAAGCTCAGCGTCGAGAACTGAAGCACCCGACTTTGCTCCGACAGCTGCGCATACTCCGCATACCACGCCGTGAAGTGGCTCACATTGCGCTGGCTAAGCAACACGCCCTTGGGATGCCCGGTGGTGCCCGAGGTGTATAGCGCCATGCAAGGCGCTTCGGTATCCACCGGGGTTCGCAGCAGGCTTTGATCTGTCAGACGCAGGTCGATGCTACTGATGTCGAGTGCAGGAAATTCCGCACTCGCCAGTGGATGCGTCCCGTCATGCAGTAGCGCTACCGCTCCTGAGTTCTCCAGCATATAGCGCTGTCTTTGCAGCGGCTGGCTGGGGTCGAGTGGCAAATAAACCGCGCCGCATCCCATGATCGCCAGAACGCCCGCGAACAGCGCCGCTGATTTCGGCATGCAGATGCCAACCACCAATGGCGTGCGGGCCTTGTGCTCGGCCAACAGCGGCAGCAGCCAGTGCTCAATGGCAACGCTGTGCGCGTACAGTTCGTGGTAACTGATGTGCTGATCGCCAAAGGTCAGGGCAGTGCGCTCGGCGTGTTTACGCAGGCTCTGATCCAGGCGATTGATCAACGGCACCTGCGCTATTTCAAGCAAATCAGGTCTGGCGGTGTTATTGAAGCGATGTTCGAACAGCGTGCGGTCAAGGGCCAGCAGGTCGAACTGGCTTTCGCTGCGCGGCGGATCGGCAGTCGCGACGGTCGCCAGGTAAGCCGGATCCCTTGAGGCGCGGCTGACGTGCAATGTCGCCATGTCCAAGACCGCCCTCACTGCAGCGTCCCGCAACATGCGCCCATTCCCCGAGGGTTCAGCGGGTAAAGCCTGGCGATCGATCAGGCGTTGCGCCGTGGTCGTGCCATACCAGCAGAGGAACTCCAGGCTCGGCAAGCTACATGCCTGCGCGCTGCTCATACCCACCCGTAACGCCAGGTGCGCCGGGGCAGCGGTGTTGAATTGCAGCGTGCCATCGTCGATCAACAGCGCGGCGTGATTGATGGCGTAACTGTCCAGCGTCGCTTGAGACGTCAGTTGCAGTAGTTGGTGACCATGGCTTTGCAGTTCTTTTTCCAGCTCACTCAATGTCGGGCTGTGACCGATGAGCACAATCTCCAGACGTCTCATGGCCGTGCTCCCGATGCGGGCAGATAGTTCGCAAGGGCGTTTTGCACACAGGGGGAGTCGAGCATCGAACTGGTTTTGAAAAAGCGCACGATGTTGCCGACCAGCGGGTGATGATGGTTGATCGGGAAACTCATCTCACGCACTTCATCTTTGAGGGCCTGTTTGACCGAGGCTGACGTCTGCAGGTTTTCAATTAAAGTCAGATCGAAGTCGGCCTGGATTTCGTGTGTCAGGTAATGCCCGATGAACACCGGCATGATCTCTGCGATGCAGTGGCGATCCTCCTCTGACGCACCGTGCCAGTAGATGCGCACCAGACGAGTCCAGAAGCCGGAATGACGCCCTTCGTCCAGCAGATGGTCGGCCATCAGCCCTTTGATGGACTGCTTGACCGAGTCATCCTGAGCAAAGGCCGCAACATCATTGGTCACTGTGTTTTCCGCGATGGCCACGCAGATGAGTTCGACGGCGCTGCGCAGGCGGTCCGGCGCAAGCGCCAGGGCTGCCGGAATCGCCCGGCTCAGCTCGATTTCGCTGGGCAGCACGATGGGCTCAATGCCAGTCAGGGCAATCGTTTGCTGCATGAAATCCATGGCCACCAGCGCGTGGTAGTCCTCATCGATGACAACGGTCATGGCATCAAAGCGACAGGCGAACGGAAAGGGGATAGCGAACCTGTTCTTGGCGATGCTGCGGGCGGTCTTGTCGACGATTTCAGTCTCGAAGATCACCACGTCATTGATGAATTTGTAGAGGCTTTGCACCAATGCGTAATCGCGCAGGTGAGCGCATTCACGGCTAAAGGTTTCGCTCAATACCAAGGGCTGTCGGCTGAGCGGATAGATAAGCTTTTCGTCATGTTCAACCATGCGCCGTGGTCGGGTGCGTATGGTGGCGCGGCCTTCCCAGGCATCGACGAACGACAGGTAGTCTTCGGCTTTCATGAGGGGGCATCCTTGCGGGTTCATAACCCTGCAATCGGGAGGGATCGGGCAGCACGCACCAGGCTGGGGGCCGGACGGCGCATGCTAATGCGCAGCTTGTCCCACAGGGCAATGCGGCTATCGATGGCGGCGATGGCAGATTGCAACGCCTCTCGCTGTCTTTGCTCGTCGTCACCCACCAGCCTGGCCAGCAACTGCTCGGCTGCTGGCCCGTGCTCATCGGCGTCGACGTCGATGTGGCGCTGTAGGTAGTAACGAAAGGTCGGGGCTTGATCGATGGTTACTTCGCAGTCATTCAGAATGCGCTGGAACATCATCGGGATAACGCCTTCACGGCCATGCAAAAAAGCGGCAGCGACGCTATGTACTGGCGCATTCAGTGCCGTATCCAGCGTGTGGCTGACGAAGCCTGCAGCAGCCTCGCTCGCATTGACGCTCTGTAGCGCGGCTGTGTAGTGCATCCCTTGCGCCTGAAGGGCGACGAAGCGTTCGACTTGAGCCGTGCTCGCTCCGATCTCGCGCATGGCGTCCAGGTACAGCTCGAAGTGGCTGTAGTGGCCCTCATCTCTTTTGTTATCAGATTCTTCGCCCAGCACTATTTCGTTGATCAGCCTGGCCGCCTCCGGGTATCTGGGCGGTAGCCAGGGTAATTGGGTACCAGTGACTTCCTGTTGCAGCCGCTTGGTCAGCGACATGAAATCCCAGACAGCGAATACATGGACTTCCATGAAACACCTCAGTACTTCAAGGGAATCAATTTCCGCGAAGATGGGGTGCTGTTCAAGTGCAGCTTTTTTACGAATTAATCTTTCGTTTTGATCATGCATAACGATCCCTCGATTCAGCAGGAGTGACTACCCGTCGTTATAAGTAACGGGTCGGTGGGTTTTAGTGGCCTTCCTTATCAAGCGCATACAGACAGGTGTCAGGCCTATGCGCTACAGGGCCTCTGCGGTGGTGACTGGCGGTTGCGCATTTATCTGACGGCGAACGGCACCGAATACGGACTAAAACTTAGATCATGAATAAGTTGCGTGGCAAACACTTTTTTAATTATTTTAAACGTGTATAAATTCAGGTTGAGCGCGTGGATATAAAACTTTCAAGTTGAGTTTTATAGGGGTGTAAGCAGCCCTTCCAACGAATAAGGTCGGAATTATAACTAATGAGCTCATGCCTCGCTCAGTGCTGCTGTTTAACTGAATAAGCGTTAGTTTTTATTTTCAGGGGGCAACCATGGAAGTTGATTCCATTGGCCTGTTGCCCAGTTAAAGAACTCCTTTTCTTTTGTGGATAAAACCGTTCCTGGGTGGCGGCTCACGTACAGCTGGCCAAGGCCCTTTCGCCAGCTGACCTGTCAGGCGAGTTTGGCTCATTCAAACGGGAGCATGGGCCCGCGTGATTAGGACAAACCGCGATAAAAAACGAGGAAGGGAAGTAAAAGCGGTACGGCGGGAAGGTGACTGCGTCAACAAAGGGCTTTAGGGCGCAGCCTGCCTCAAGGCCCGAACTGAGCAGTCGGGCCGGAAACGATCAGTGGTTGTCAGGTTTGTCCGGCGTGGTCGTGGTGTCAGCCGATCTGCGGTCCAGGTAACGGGTGATGGCCTGCACGCCGCGATTGAGGTGGACTTGCAAGACCTCAACGGTGCGTTCGACGTCCCTGGCTTCAGCCAGCCGCAGCAGTTCCCAGTGGTCATCCTGCGCCAGCTTGCCCAGGCCCATGTTTGAAAGGTTGAAGCGCAGAAAACGCTCCTCCTCGTTCAAACCCAATTCGACGAGTGCCATCAGCCGTTTGTTGTGGGTCTTGGCGTAAAGCGACATGTGAAACTGGCGATTGAGCATGCCCATTTCGGCGTAGTCGGTTTGGGCCTCCATCATTTCGATGTAATGGCGTGCCTGAGCCAGGTCGTCTTCATCCAGTAACGGGATGGACAGGCGCAAGGCTTCGGACTCCAGAACAATGCGCAAGGCATAGGCTTCAACGGCGTCCTCGGCGATCAAGGGCGCGACCACCGCACCTTTGTGCATTTCAACTCGCAGCAGGGACTGGGCTTCAAGTTGGCGCAACGCCTCGCGCACCGGCATGCGGCTGACCCCAAACAGCGTCGCCAGCTCTTGCTGACGCAATGGCGTTCCGGCAGGCAGGCGCCCATCCAGAATGGCGGTGCGTAAGGTCTCCTCGATCACCGAGCGGGCCAAGTGAGCCGGCGGCGGTTCGGGACTGATGATTGTGCACAAAACACTCTGTTTGGTTGAAGTGCGCATGGCCTCTATTCTTCATTGATAACGCTTGATTGGACCTTCGGACAGGAGGATGAAACCTCAGGTGCCATCCTCAGACAGGGCCTTGCGACTCAGGCTTGGCCTTGCGTGCGCTGATGAAGCATAGCGCGCCTCCCAGCGCTGTCAGCCCCGCCAACACATAGAACATAGTGATAGGGGGGGTATTGATCAGCAGATAGCCACATATCACCGGGCTCAGCGCCCCGCCGAAGGCCGCCAGATTCTGCGCGCCGTAGTAACTGCCACGCAATGTTTCGGGCGCTATGGTATCGATGAATAAATATTCGGCGGGGTAAATAATCATTTCACCCAGCGTGAAAACAAACATCGCCAGGCACCAGGCCACCAGGCTGTGGGAAAAGCTGAAGCCGATCAGGCCAAGCATGAAAAAGCCGACGCCCAGAGCAATCCAGTAAGGCATCTGCTCCCGTTTGAGCCAGCGGCCGATCTGGTATTGCATGAGGATCACAGTCAGCGCGTTGCAGGCCAGGATGGCCGAAAGGATCTTCATGGCGTCCTTGGGCGCGTGGGTCACCAGCAAAAATTGCGACAGGTAAAGCGTGAAGCGCCCGTGAACGATGGTGCTCAACAGACTGCCGCCGGTGAACAGCACCAGGATCCGATCGCTTTTCAAGGTGTGCAGGGTGCTCAGGAAACTCAGCGGCTTGATGTCTTCATTGCGTTGGGTCGGTGCAATGCCAATCATCAGAAACACGCTACCCAACGCGATGGCGCTGGCGATCAGGAAAGGTGCCAGTGGCAGATACCCGGCAATGATCACCCCCAGCATCGGGCCTGTCGCGTAGCCAATATTGGTCAAGGTATAGCGCAGCGAAAACACCTTGGCGCGCAGGCCGATGGGCAGGTTTTCACTGATGATCGCCTTTGAACCGATGAGAAACAGCGCGGATGCCGCCTCAGTGACGACCAGCGTCAAGGTCGTCAGGTACACATCGTGGGCGAGGGTCAGCAAGGCAAAACCGATCGAGCTGGACAGCATGGCCACGATCAGCAGCTTGCGCTTTTCCAGGCGATCAATAATGTAGCCGCCATACAGCCCGAGCAGGGTGGCGAGGAACACGGCAATGCCCATCAGCAGGCCGACATCCTGCTGATCCAGGCCGAGCCGGGTGCTGAGAAACAGCGTCAGCAAAGGGCTGGTGATCGCGCGGCTGACGACAATGGTCAGCGAGCAGATCAACAAACGGCGGATGACGAGGGAATACTTGGCCACGCCTTGTTCTGTCCTTGTTTGCCTAGTTGCGAACGGCCGAAATGAAACTCTGCGTGCGCGGGTTCTGCGGGCTCAGCAGGATGTCTTCCGGGCTACCGCTTTCCACGATCTGGCCTGCGTCCATGAACACGATGCGGTTGGCGACCTCACGGGCAAAGCCCAGCTCATGGGTCACCACCATCATGGTCATGCCCGAATGCGCCAGGTCACGCATGACCGACAACACCTCGCCCACCAGTTCCGGGTCGAGCGCCGAGGTCGGTTCATCGAACAGCATCAACCTGGGTCGCATGGCCAGCGCCCGCGCAATGGCGACCCGTTGCTGTTGCCCGCCGGACAACTCGATGGGGTACGCGTCGCGTTTCTCAGCCAGGCCAACCCGCGCCAGCAACTCCAGGGCATGCTCGTGGGCTTCCTTGGGCGAGCGTTTGAGGACCTGGCAGGGGCCTTCGACGATGTTTTGCAGCACGGTCATGTGCGGGAAAAGGTTGAAGCGCTGGAAGACCATGCCGGTGGCCAGTCGCTGGCGGGCAATCTGCACATCGGTCAGCTCGTGCAGCTTGTTGCCGACGATGCGATAACCCACCAGCTCGCCATCGACCCACAGGCCACCCTTATCAATCCGCTCGAGTTGATTAACGCACCGCAGCAACGTGCTCTTGCCGGAGCCGGACGGGCCGATCACACACAGCACTTCGCCTTGCTCGACTTCCAGATTGATGTCATTGAGGGCGTGAAAACTGTCGTAGAACTTATGCAGGTTGACGGCTTTGACGATGTTTTTCACGGTGACTCTCCCTGGGCCGTCGAGAAGCAAACCGGCATTGGACTGGACGGTGCTGGCAGCACAACATCTTGAGGTCCGCCGAATATGGCAGGTTTATCTTATTGGAATCAGGTAATTACCCTGCATTAGATAAATCTGTCGCGGTTGCCAAGTGCTGGGGCGTATGGTCATTATTGCGCTCGGCTATATTCGTGCTTGAGGTCAAAGCCTGTTGAATATGGCAAATGAGGTCAATCAGTTTTATGGAAACGCCACTTTCCAATTCAGCCAACTTGCCTCCCTCGCCGGGAAATCGACCACCTCTTACGCTCAGTGGTCTGGATTTCAAGCTGTTGCGGGTGTTCAAGGCAGTGGTTGAAGCGGGAGGGTTCAGCGCCGCGCAGAACGAGCTGAACGTCGGCCTGGCCGCTATCAGCAAGCAGATATCGGACCTCGAAATTCGCCTGGGCATGCGCTTGTGTACTCGGGGCCGTGAAGGGTTCTGCCTGACCGAGGAAGGCCGACTGGTGTATCAGGCTTCCCTTGATCTGTTTGCGTCGGTGGACAGTTTTCGCGACCGGCTCAGTTCTGCGCAGAATGAATTGATCGGCGACCTCAGCATCGGGGTGATTGATAACACCCTCCAGGACACACAATCACCGCTGATCAACGCGCTGCGCACCCTGCACGATGACGCGCCGAAAGTCAGGTTACGCCTGCATGCCGCGCAGCTGGACGACATCGAACGCGGCGTGCAGGAAGGACGGTTGAGTCTGGGGATCGTGCCGGTCTATCACCGTCGTGAAGAGTTTGATTACTTTGCGCTGTACGAAGAAGTCTCCAGCGCCTATTGCTCGGCGCCGCATCCCCTGTTCGACGCAGACCCGAGCCAGATCGATGTGGGCGTATTGCGCGGCTATGAAGTGGTCAATCATCGTTATGCGATACACGGGGACAAAGCCAACTTCGTGACCCTCGACGCGCAATCGGCATCGGCCTCCCAGGTAGAAGCCGTGGCGATGCTGGTGCTGACCGGGCGATTCATCGGCTTCCTGCCCGATCACTTCGCCGCCCACCTGGTGCGTGACGGCCGGCTGCGTGCCCTGCGCCCGGACCTCATCACCATCCGCACGCCCATCAACCTGATCCTGCGCCGCAGCGCGCCTCGCAGCCCGCTGGTGAAAGCCTTTGCCGCGGCGTTGGGGCTGGATTTGAAGGTATTGGCTTAGGCTCTCAAGTTGTCATTTTTTGTGGGCGAAGTCCCGTGACGAGCGGTTCGCTGAGGGGGCTGGTTCGTTGTGGTAAATAATTACTTATCTGAATTTAAAAGCTTTTTACCGTAGGAGCGGCTTTAGCCGCGAGCGATGATGCTGGCGATGAAAACCTAGAGCATACGCCGACATCTTCGCGGCTAAAGCCGCTCCTACGGGGGCCGTGTTTGCTGCGCGACAGAGCGGCGTCGAAGAAGGGCGGGGCCTCCTACAAACCCTTCATCCCCGGCAACCCCCAGCTCTGCAGCGGGAAGTCAGCCAGTGAGCCAAGCAGCAGGTCCGCGTGCTCGTACTGCTCTACCGGCATATGTGAATCCGGCACCGCGACAGCGTACATGCCGGCAGCCTTGGCAGCGGTGACGCCGAAAGGTGAGTCTTCGAACACCAGGCAATCAGCCGGATCCACACCCAGCCGCTGCGCTGCGACGAGGAAGATGTCCGGTGCCGGTTTGGCGGCGGTGACGTGCGGATCGTCTGCGGTCACGACTGTTTCGAACAGTTCGAACCAGGCGCGATGCATTTCGGTTTTTGCCTGGAAATAATGCACCGACGAACTGGTGCCCACCGCGATGGGGATGTTGTTCGCCGCAAGGTGGCGCACCAATGCCTCGGCGCCGTGCATGGCCACCGCCTGGGGGAAGCGCTCGTCCAGCATCGGCGCGCGGATGTCCAGAAACTCATCAATCGACAGCGGCAGCTCCAGTTCCTGAATTACGTAACCGGCAAAATCCCGGGCGCCGCGGCCAATGGTGTGTTGCTTCACAGCCCAGTCGAACGTGCGGCCATAGCGGCTGGCAATCAGGTGGGTGACCTCGGTGTAAATCCCCTCGGTGTCCAGCAGCAACCCATCCATGTCGAAAATTACAGCCTTGATCGGGCCTCGTTCACTTTGCTGTTCAGTCATGTTTTTCAATCCTGTTTTTTCAAACCTGCGACCAGCCTAACTTTTGTAGGAAGAGTATGGCTACCCATGTCTGAAATAGGCACTGCTGCAACCAAACCCACCGATTGCTGCCCAATCCCTGTCGAAAAGGAGCATTCGTACGCACATTGCGGAAGCAAACGGGGTCTTTTCGAGGCTGTCGATGATAATCTCTCGCCACTATTGACCCTTGCAGCGACTGCCTGGCCGCGTGACCTCGCAGCCGAAGCCCGCCACGGGTTCAGGGACGAATATTTCACTTACCAGATACGGATCTCTTCGAGTCGACCCATGAATAAATCAGCAGGTATTGCAGCAGGCGTCATCATTGTCGTTGGGGCCCTGGCCACCGGGGGCGCGTGGTACACCGGCACCCGGCTCGAAGACGTATTGCGTGATTCGATCCAGCAAGCCAATCAGGAATTGGCCACCTCGCTCAAGGGCACCGAAAGCACCATGGTCATTGACCTGGTGTCGATCGACCGCCGGGTGTTCAGCAGCACCGCTCATTACCGTGTGGTCATTCACGACGAGAGCATCGCCCGTGACGGCAAAGATGCCGAGTTCCTGTTCGTCGACAATATCGAGCACGGGCCGCTGCCGTTTTCTCGCCTGAAGAGCTTCAAGCTGCTGCCGGTCATGGCGCAAAGCAACTTCGCGATGGAGAAGAGTCCGAGCGCGGAAAAATGGTTCGCCATGAGCAAAGGCGCTAGCCCGGTCACGGGGCACGCCAGTGTCGGCTACGACCGCTCAACCGCAGGCACGTTGCTGCTGGCGCCGCTGGAAATGAACGACACCGACGGCAAGTTCACCTTCTCCGGCCTTGAAGTGGATGTTGAAGCGAGCGCAGATGCCGAAAAACTCAAACTGACCGGCAAGATGGAAAACCTGCAGCTCAATGTCTCGTCCCCGGAAGGCGATGTCGCCGTGGGCGCCAAGGGCCTGAGCTTCGACACCGGCGGCACCAAAGGTAAATCCGGTTTCTATCTGGGCCACAGCAACCTGAAAATCGACAGTGCGCTGGCTCAGGTCGCGGGTCAGGCGCCCATCGTCCTGACGGATGTGGTCAACACTAACCTGGCCCAGGAAGAGGGCGGCAACCTTGCCGCGCAGGTTAACTACAACGTGGGCATGATCAACTACAACGGCAAGGACGTGGGCGCCCTGCAAACGGCGTTCAAGGTCAGCAACTTCGACGTCGCAGCGACGCTGGCGCTGAACGAGCTGTATCAAACCAAAATCCTGCCGCAGCAACAGGCAGCCATCGCGGCCGATCGCAAGTTTGAGCTGCAGCTCAGCCCAGCCGATCAAGAGAGGATGAATGCGGAAGTCGTCAGGCTGCTGGCCGCCAGACCGCACATCGAGCTTGAAAAGCTGGCGCTGAAAACCGCCAACGGCGAAAGCCATATGCGGGTTGCCGTAGACCTGACCAACCCGGGTTCAACCGATCAGCCGTCCGCTGAAATCGCGAAAAACGCCATCGGCTTGCTGGACGCCAAAGTCGTGCTGTCCAAACCGATGATCCGCGACCTTGCCACCCTGCAAGCAAACCTGGGCGGCCAGACCGACCCCGCCGCCATCGCCGAGCAAGCCAAGGCCGCCAGCGAAATGGTCGGCGCCATGGCTGTGATGATGCAAGTGGCCAAGGTTGATGGCGACAACATTGTCTCCAGCCTGACCTACGCCAATGGCATGGTCGACTTCAACGGCCAGAAAATGACCCCCGAAGAGTTCCTGTCGCTGGTCATGAGCAAAGTCATCGCGATGCGGATGCAATAAAACCCATCACTTTGGCAAGCCCGGCGTCACGTGGGAGTACCCACGTCGTCCAGACGCCGCGCTGTCGCGCAGCAAACATAGGACCTGTGGGAGCGAGCTTGCTCGCGAAGGCGATGTTAAGGCTGGAATAGATGTGTTGATTGTTCCGGCCTTTTCGCGAGCGAGCTCGCTCCCACAGAGTGCCCTCTAAACCAGAGCGCCGCCTAAACCGGCGGCTGGCGAGGGATGTCCAAGGGAGTTTCGTGGGCGTCGATTTCCGGACGCACGTTGCGCGAGGAAATCTCGGTACGCAGTTGAGGCAGGCTTTGCGGGTATTGCTTGGCGATAAAGGCAATCAGCCGTTCGCGCATGTGGCAGCGGGCGTCCCAACTGCGGGACGAGTCAGCCGAGCTGAGCAATACCCGAAGTTGCATGGCCTTGGCATTGGTATCGGCAACCTGCAGCACGCACACCCGGCCATCCCACAAATGCGGGATGTCTTCACAGATGCGCTGCACCTCGGCCCGCAGCTCCTCGACCGGCAACGAGTAATCCACCCAGACAAACACCGAACCGATCAGGCTCGAGGTCGCGCGCGTCCAGTTCTGGAAGGGCTTCTCGATGAAATATTGCAGCGGCACCACCATGCGCCGCTCATCCCAGATCTTGATCACCACATAGGTGCCGCTGATTTCCTCGACCCGGCCCCATTCGCCCTCAACGATCACCACATCGTCCAGCCGGATAGGTTGCGAAATTGCAATTTGCAGCCCCGCAATCAAATTGCCCAGCACCGGCTTGGCCGCAAAGCCCGCAGCAAGACCCGCCAGGCCGGCGGAGGCCAGCAGACTGGTCCCGATTTTCGCCACAGGCGGGAAGCTCATCAGGATGAGCCCGGTGCCGAACAGCAGCACCAATGCATTGAGGCAGCGCACCAGGACTCGGACTTGCGTCTGAATGCGCCGTGCATGCAGGTTGTCCTCGATGTCCAGCGGGTTGCGTATAGCCACCGCTTCGCCGAAAGCCTTTACGCAGCTCAGGATCAGCCAGGTAAACCCGGCCGTGACGAGCAAGCCGTTGACGTGTTGAACCGCACCAATCAGGGGCAGATCATTATCAGCGGATGTCCAGACGGTCTGCAGCGCAATCAACGGCAGCAGCCACAAGGTGGGGTTGGCTGCGCGGTAGATGAGTTGTTGCGGCAGCACGAAAGAGTTTGCGATACGTCGCAATACGGTCAGGGCGACCCAACGGATCAGCAAGGCCAGCAGGACAGCAAAGCCTGCGACGATCAGGGTCTTGAGCCATGGCAAAGGCACAGCCTCCAGCCAGCTCTGGGGCAACAGGTGTTCCATCGAAGGGTACTCACAGCAGAAATGACTTTAAGCCGAGCAGCCCTGTGCAGAAGGGCCATCGGCCTCGATGGCTTGAGTTGCCTGCAAAATGTGAGCCCCTGGACCTGGCAATTGTTCCCCGGATGAAGCCGCGCGCATGGGTTGCGCGGCTCTGTGAGAGTGTGAATGGCGCCGCACGCCGCCACTTCACTTTTGTGCAGGCAACAAAAAACCCGCCGAGGCGGGTTTTCTTCAAGACCATTCCAACATCCTGTCGGTAAGCCCTCCGGGCCATGGCCGATCATCCTTGATCCTTTGCGCGTCCTGCGCAGCAGCTGTTGGATCCAATCTTACGGGGATGGCGGAGTGCCCAAAAGGGCGATTTGCCCTCAATCCGTGTAAGCCTTTCGCTATAGATGATAGTTGTTCTCATTGTTGCGGTACTTTACGCCTCGAAATCGGCTTTTTCGCAATATTCCGTAACAAATGCTTGGCGAGCCTTGGTCGCAAGTGAACAATGCAATGCCACGCATTCCTATTTGAGATTCACTGATGTCCACGCGATTCTGCTTTTTGGCATGCCTACTGCCTTTGTTCGCGGCTCTTAGCTTCAATGCATTGGCCGACACCACCGACGGCGCGGCGCAAGCGCTGCACGCTCTGGATTACGTCGGTGCCGATTACCCGGCTGCGGTCGCGGACGGCAAGGTCGTCAATGAAAGCCGATACCAGGCGCAGATTGATGCGCTCAAGGCATTGCAGGGGCAGGTCGTCGCATTGCCTGCGCGTGCCGAGCGTGATGAGCTGGAAAAAGGCGTGTTTGATCTGGCCGACGCTGTCGCTAAAAAGCAGGACGGTGCTGTTATCACTCGCCAGGCGCGTCAGTTGGGAGCGCGTCTGGCCGTGGCCTATGAAGTCAGTCAGGCGCCGGTGATCACTCCCGACCCGACGCGTGGCGCGCCGCTGTACGCGCAGCACTGCTCGGTTTGCCATGGTGACGCAGGCGCTGGCGATGGCCCGGCCGGGATTGGCCTTGAGCCGCCGCCGTCGAACCTGCGCGATGGGGTCCGGCTGGATCGCCTGAGCCTCTATGACCTCTACAACACGCTTGGGCTGGGTATCGCGGGTACCGACATGCCGGCATTTGCCGATCAGCTTGATGACCGGCAGCGTTGGGACATCGCCACCTACATCGCCAGTTTCAGCGCCCAGCCGGTGACCACACCGAGCAAAACATTCAACCTTGCCGACCTGGCGCGCCAGACGCCGTTGGAAGTCCGTGCCGCTGAAGGCGAGCAGGCCGTCGCGACGTTCCGTGCGCAGCGTGCCTTGCCGCCGCAGGTGCAACGCGGCCCGGCGCAATTGCTCGACTACACCAGCCAGACCCTGGACAAGAGCCTGGCGGCTTATCGTTCCGGTGATCACGAGCAAGCGTACGATTTGTCCGTCGCGGCTTATCTGGAAGGCTTCGAGCTGGTGGAAAGCTCGCTGGACAACGTCGACGCCAACGTTCGCAAAGACACCGAAAAAGCCCTCATGGCGTATCGGCAGTCTTTGCAGGACGGCTTGCCGCTGGAGCAGGCCGCGCAAAAACTGGATTTCGCCAAGAGCAAACTCAAGGAGTCCGCAGGGCTGTTGGGTAGCGATGGCTTGAGCACATCGCTGAGCTACATTTCCGGGCTGTTGATTTTGCTGCGTGAAGGCCTGGAAGCGATTCTGGTCCTGGCAGCCATTCTGGCCTTCCTGCGCAATACCGGGCAGGAATCGGCGGTGCGTAGCGTCAACATTGGTTGGGCGCTGGCCTTGCTGGCGGGGCTCGGGACCTGGGCGCTGGCGGCGTATGTGATTGACGTCAGCGGTGCGCAACGGGAATTGCTCGAAGGCGCCACTGCGCTGTTTGCCAGCGTGATGGTGTTGTGGCTGGGTGTGTGGATGCATGATCGCCGCCACGCTGCAGCCTGGCAGGATTACGTCAAGAGTAGTCTGGTGGGCGGCGGTGGTCGCTTCGGTTTTGCGATCCTGGCGTTCTTCTCGGTGTACCGCGAGCTGTTCGAAGTGATCCTGTTTTACGAAACCCTGTGGCTGCAGGCAGGTCCCGCCGGGCACAACGCCGTATTGGCAGGCGGCGCCACGGCATTGGTGTTGTTGATCGGCCTGGCGTGGGTGATCCTGCGCGGCTCGGCTAAGTTGCCATTGACGCTGTTCTTCGGCATCAATGCGGCGCTGCTGTGCGCGCTCTCGGTGGTGTTCGCCGGACATGGCGTCAAAGCCCTGCAAGAAGCTGGCATCTTCGGCACACGGCCCGTGCCGTTCTTCGAATTCGACTGGCTGGGTATTCACGCCGATGCGTATTCCCTGAGCGCTCAACTGGTTGCCCTGCTGGCGATTGCGGTGTTGTATGGCCGTAGCTGGTTGGCGGAGAAGCGTAGGGTGCAGGACAGCAGCTTCACCTAACCCTGTAGATACTCTGTTGCCGGTCAAGCTTTCACGAAGTGTTTTTCGCTGAATAGCTTGGCCGTATCAAAATCTTCTCCCGAGCGCATGCATGCCCAGAGTCCGGTCAGGTACTTGCGCATCACGG
>Ga0247734_1001529_pt1 | contig 17421 bp, 20 predicted proteins | sample UWRJL103311B2_FD_180933 | JGI IMG/M metagenome (GOLD analysis project Ga0247734, IMG submission 180933) | Plant litter microbial communities from Arlington Agricultural Research Station in Wisconsin, United States - UWRJ-L103-311B-2 | ecosystem: Environmental > Terrestrial > Plant litter >... | reverse complement strand
AAACCCCCCTTCGCCAAACCCGGAAACCACCACTCTAAACACACAGATCAGAGCCGATCTTGCGGAAGCCCTTCGGTCAAACGGACATCTCCAGACGCGAGTCCGGAATGCAGAGGCCGAGCTCGCGGAACTGCGGGTCAAGACCAGGAGCGATAGCAAAAGAATTGAGGTATTGGAGAGGGAGAAGAAAGAGTTGCTGATAAAGGTTAGAGACCGAGATGAGGAGATTAAGGGGAAGGGGAGGTTCTTAGAGGTAATTCTAGTGTTATTTTCTTACGATCTCTTTCATTACAGGGCTATGAATGGTGTGGGAAGGCTGTGTTTGGAGGGGATTATGTTTTGTGAAGGGGAATATGCTGACGGAAACAGAATACGCAAGATGAGATGATCTCATTAGAACTACAACTTAATATTGCAGAACAGAACGCGAAGAAACTGAAAGCAGAGAATAAGGAGTTAATTGATCGATGGATGGCAAGGAAGGAGAGGGAGGCAGATGAGATGAATGGGAGATTGGGTTAGATCATGATTCAGCAAGATCATCATCTCTTGCTATGATTTATGAGTAACGATATAGAATAATCGAAGAGAAGGAATCTCGTGGATATATGTATAGTTATGTGAGTAGGTGATCTGTTCAATCTATATATGCATTCTTTATCATGTACTCATACCATACATCCATGGGGTTTCTGTCGTATCGCATAACCAACGCTACATACCAAACCCGCCCGCTATGCCAACAGAAAAAAGGCTAAACCATCCAACTCCAACCCAGCATACACTCTCCTCTAAAATGTCTAACTCATCTATTCCTCCTCGCCATAAGTCGTTGTACAGCCTTGGGATCCTTGGTAGCTATAAAATAAGTGCCTCCCTGTCCCTTCCAACTTACGTCACCTGCCGAATACTCCTTTTCCTTAATCACAAACTGGCTGAAAGTATCGTTCTCATTGCGCTTATCGTTTGAAGGTCCAAAGGACTTTAAAGAAACAACACGACATCCATCTTTGAGATCGAGGAAAGCATCTCGTAAGTACTGATTCAGATCAGAGCCAAATACCTCGTTATTCACAAGGATGACATCCGCCTTCTTCATGACATCTCGTATTCCAACGTTCTCTCTAAAATCTCCACGTTCGAAATGCACACGTCCCGCTCTCAAGCCCCAGAGTCGACAACGAGCAGCGAATTCGGCCTTTTGGTCATCCGCTGCGTTGCAGGAAACCTCTCGCATCTCACATCCCCAACTCTCGCAGCCGACTTCTAATGCCATTTGTAAAACGATGTTGCCGACTCCAGATCCTAAATCTATAAATATCTGGTCTTCTTTGAGCTTCGTTTCATGGATGATCCGAGACACAAAGGATGGCTCTAGCTCTCCGTAGGTATTGTCTTTATCGTCGACTTTGGAGTGTATCGAGTCAACCCGGGGAGAGACTACTCGGTGGTAGACCTGCTTGACTATGAAGAATGCCATTTCTTCACTAAGTCTGTTGGTTTCCATATTTCGTGCAAGGTCTCCATTTTTTATCAGAACGTCTAGCTCCGCGTTGTAATATTCGACACTGGCCTTGAAAGCATCCAATAAACTTATATCGACCTTGCTCTGCCTATCCTTGCAAAGTTGATTCATAGCCCTCTCCAACTTCCTCAAAACCCCGCCTTGTGGCTCGAGAAACCGTTCTGCTGCAGCACCAGTCAAGTATACATTAGCCACTATCTTCGCAATATCGTATATTTCCTGAGCAGGATTTATCTGGTCTTTCGCAAAAAGAAGAGAAAATCTAAAAGTCTGTCAGCCTCGTTCCAGGTTAGAGGAGCAGTAGACTTACTTCTCCCTCTGCACAGATCCAGGATACTGCACTTCAATAACAATATGCTCCCCCGTGTTTCCCGCAGACGCAGATGCAGTCGTAATCATTTTTGATTTCCGGATTGGGTATTTGATGTCAGCCGCATGTATCATCTTGAAAGTCCCCTCCCTAAAGCCCCTAAAAGCCTTGCGCTTGTCGCCCTCCTCCTCATCAAAGGAACTTCGTCGAGCCCGTTTATCAACTGCGAATTCCACCCCAGAGGCGGGACTCCCAAAGTCATCTTCGCTATCCGAATCGAACTGTATACCTAGTTTGGCAGGCGAGGCTTGACGAGAGGCTTTCCTCTTCAAAGGCGGCGCTAATGTCGTGGGCCGCGGGGCAGAATGCGATTTTAGGTTTGGGTTGGAGGAGGATCTGCGTGGAATATCTGGAGAAAGTTTCGAGGAACGTGCAGAAGATTTGAGGTGGGAGGGCAGAGGTTGCGGTGCTGGAGGGGCTGCCTTGCGCTCAGTGTGGAATTTGGGAGGCGGGATCTTGATTTTGGGATTTGGCTTTGCGCCGAAACTGAATGCCATGCTGTGCTAAAGTATAAAAATGAACCGTGGAACAAAGCCAAGCAAAAAGATATGAATAAAAGAGATGCAGTTGAAGTATGTTGTTTATGGTTGGTTCCAAAAACGACGGTGGAGTGAACCCTGATTATACATGTACATGCACGTTCCTGAAAGAAGGCTTGGTTGGAACGTCGATTGCATTAGCATGACAGTCATGTGATATGTAAGTAATAGGTAAGTCAATAAAAGGCTACCAATTTGGAGGTTACTTGTACCAAAAGGTTACAAATCATATTCATCCTGTCACTAAATTGAATTCTGTAAATAGAGTTAGGGATTTCTATATCTAATCATGCAAGAGACATATTTGAAAATAAAATAAAATAAGTGAAGAATTTTGCCAGAGGAACCACAAGGCACGGTAACTAAGTTCTAGCCATAATCCCTCCACAAGAAAGACTTTCTCCTGAATTAGGCTACCCGTCTGGGTGGCGCGTCGGGAACAACCAAAATATTCCAAAGAGCAGACGGCAATACTTCACAATCTCGTCCAGTCATTCAACGTACGGCGGGAAACTGTATTCTATTGGGTATCATGAAGTATTAAAAAGAAAAAAAACTGCCACCTCTTCTCTCCCAGGCAATAGGAAACATCTCCCTCCAAAAGCATTCTAAGCCTCCCTTGTATCCAACACCAAAATATACAGACTAATTTCCAATCAAGCCTTCGTTAACCATGTAAAACCATACCACATAATTAATAACAACAACACTCCAAACGGCGCTAAAAGCATGGTGGTACTCTGAACCCTGACATCAATCTCTCTTTCCCCTTCCGTAGCCTCCGTCGAGCTCTTCATATCTGCCACTTTATCGGCCAACTTGACTTTCAACTCTCTCTCCTCGGTGTTCCCCAAAAACTTAAAACTCAAAATAGGAAATACCATTTCAGACAGTCCATCAGCCAGTCTCTCCAGATACCCTTTCTTGCCGGTTTCGGACTCACTACGGCGTGAATTCTGTAGTTTGTGCAACAGGTGCGCTTTGTGTATCGCAATCGAATTCTGCGGGGTTTTCCGTAAACGTACAGAATCGATATCATCCCCATCTGTTTCCATCACGCGATCCAACTCAGCGACCATATCAACCATAAACTCGAAAATTATCTGTGCTTCTCTGATGATATCCTCTTGTTCTGCGATCGTCAACAAGGGACTCATCTCATTTACCCTCTTCTTAAATTCTACCTTGATGTCCTCCCCATCTTCATCGCCAAGGAAATGAAAGAACTGAAGACCTGGAACGAGAGGAGTAGGGCCCGAGGGTTCGGACAGGCTTGCGAGCCGACGAGCGGGTTTCTGTAGAGGAAGATGGGAACCAGACGAGGGACGACGACGGGCGCGGTCGTTAGTTATACGTTCAGGACGGATTGGGGAAGGAGAGCGGGTCCAAAAGGTGGTTCCAAGACCGTCTGCATCCTGGAGCGATGCACGTAGGTAACGTCCACCAGAGAATAGAGCCATATATAGAACCCACGCATAGGCTAGTAGTACATGGGGGTTTGCCTCTACCGATTCCCTGGTGTGGGCAATGAAAGCTGCTAGTTTCCCACTTCGAGCTACGGCTTCAAGTTGCGACTGCACTTCGTCTTCTGATATTCCTGTCAATACTCTAATATCTGCTCGGAGACGACTGGCTCGAAGGAGGCCCGGAAGACGTAGGTGGGATAAGATTGAATTAATCCGCGCATTCTCACAGCCCTCCAGCTCTTCACACGCTTTGGGCGTACCGGGCTTATCGAGAATAGATTGCCATAGTGACTCGAAATTCGTGTATATGGGGGCGATATGTAAAATTCCCGAGATGTAGCGGGATGGGTTGCTGGTATATGGAGGAAGTGCCAAAGGCAGGCGGACTAGAATAAGTCTGTTGAGTTGGCTATGGATGGGTCGGGTTTCGAGATTTACTGTCCGTTATTAGCTGTGAACATCATCGAATCATTCGAGGACGTACTTCTCTCGGACAATGTGAATTTCTTCTCCGGCGGGGTAGGTAAAGAAGTGGGATTCGAGATATGAGACGCCGAACTAAGACTCTCGTGACTCGACATTCTGGGAGAAGAGCGAGAGAAGATGGTTAAGGATAAACGGCGAGTGGTAGGATAGGAAGCATATGAAGTTTAGATGGCTCGGATGAACATGAGCTTGGTTATCGGCAGAGTTTGTGTAGGTGGAAGAGTAAGGAAGGGCTATATGCAGTTGCCACCGATACAAGATGGCAGGAGCAAAAGAGTGTGTTTGCGTATGCGGATGCGGATGCGAATGCTTATGACAGATATAGAGATATATAGAGATATATAATATATGGTGCGAGGAAGGAGCAAGAACAAATGGGTGATGGTGGAAACCCTGGCGCATTGATATGCGATCATGAGGCTATATCTTGTGGGCGACGAGGGCTGCGCGCCATAAATCACGACCGGCCTTGGCTGGGGCCGTGAATCAGGTTGACGGTCATGCCGGTGAATGAAAGTATAACGGTCTGTTCAGACGACGAGAGGGCGATGTTGAAAAGAGATATCACTGTAGTATCATGTTGCAGGAGTAATAGCAATAGCCGAGGTGGAAGACAGAAAGATACTGATGACGGATGTGCATGGCATTTCCGAGATTCCCATACCGTTGCATACCTAGTGGTGGTAACACAACTTGCCAAAGTAAGGTTACTGCAAGATTATGTAATCCAATCTTGACTGTAATGTCACTAGGTACCTAGGCTAGGTTGGGGGCTGATGGATGGAGTTGATGCCTAATATTCTCAGGCACCAACTTCATTAACTTCATCGAATGTCCCTACATACAATAAGTACCTAACATATCATATGTATATAATCTCATATCTATCTGATCGATGTTATATCGAATCCCCTTCCTTTCACCTTCCTCCACCCTCAATCCAAGGCCATCCATTATCTCACCGATTCAGATTCATTCCTTTTGATCGTTCTACTGTAGAGCGTTTTCCGGATGGTAGCACTATTTTCTTTCTTTTTCCAACACTGATGAATGGTACCGGCGAGTCTGTGATACATGCGTTTGACCCCTTTCAATTTCAATTCTAATTCTGAACTGCCCAAGCGTGAAAATTTCTTCGTCGTACACTAGCAACTCCGAGCAGAATCTCTTCTTGAAAAGAAGTAAGCTCCTCTGCCGCCTTTCTAAAGTTCCAGCTTCAGCTTCTTGGAAGTAAATGCTGGCGATATGTTGCTTCTACTCGTTCAGCCGCTGCCCAGCTCCCGGAATATGAGAGAAACAATCAGAACTATACGCTGTGGCAGTATCCTGCATGCAAACGCCTCAGGTTGTACAGCAACTAGCCGTGTGGAAGGGCATCGATTGGCTCAAATCCCTACAAGGCTCTAGCAATTATTTCGGACAATACACCCTCCTCTTCCAGATAATCTTCTACTTCTCTATAAAATGTGTTCAAGAACATTATTGAGCACAATACGACCACCTCAAAATCGGCCATGGATTATCTCTTCGATGGCATCGAAGAAGCTACTGCAGCACTTATTATCCAGCTGCAGCTTGAAGACAGCGAAGAACTTGTAGCTACGGTCGAACGTAAAGGCAAAGGTCGTGAGGACGAACTGTCTGATATTCAACTCGCTTTGCAACTCTTTCGAGAAGATATGCAACGCTACGACACCGTCATCAAAGACCGTCAAATGACAAAATCCATTGCCAAAGCCTGTCAAACAGATGGCAATATTGTCTCCGCATCTCGCTCTGAAGAACAGACATCTGCCGACGACCATGAAATGGCTTGTCGACTTTCCGGACAATCAGTAGAAATGCCTATCGATCGATGGACAGTCACTGCTGAGGAGATGGATGAAGAACTGATGGCTAAGCTTACAGCTCTTTACGTCGCAGCACCTACTGAGCAGCGTCTATCGACCCAGGGAGATTATACTGAAATAAATGGCGAGGGATACAACGGCATTATTGCAGGTAACGAGGCAGAATCGTCAACTTGGGGCGCAGCAAGAAACCCTGAGCCACTTTATCGAACCTGCGAATCATGCCGAGAACATGTCAGATTTTATGATGTTGCTCGTGTACCTTGTGGCCATGAGTATTGTCGAGAATGCCTACGAGAGCTATACAGCCATGCCATGACTGATGACACATTATTTCCACCACGATGTTGCCGACAGCCAATTACTTCTGGTGGTGTGAGGCTATTCTTAACATCCGAATTGATCCATCAGTACGAGAAAAAGAAAATTGAGTTGGACACTCCGAATAGAACATACTGCTCCAATCCTCTCTGTTCGGTCTTTATCAACTTGAAAGATATCGCCAACGATCAGGCAGTATGTCCAGAGTGCGATACCGTAACTTGTACCATGTGCAAACTAGAAGGCCATTCTGGTGACTGTCCCGCGGACCTAGCCTTACAACAGGTACTCGACACCGCCAACGAAAAAGGCTGGCAGAGATGTTTCAAGTGTCGCGGACTAGTAGAGCTTGAGCATGGATGTAACCACATGACGTTAGTATACATCGCTCCTGTTTACCACAATAAACAATAACACTCCTAGGTGCCGCTGTGGTGGTCAATTCTGCTATATCTGTGGACTCCAATGGAAAATGTGTAATTGTGCGCAATGGAACGAGGATCGCCTTCTAGCACGGGCAAACGTAGTTGTTGCTCGACAGCCTCTACGCCCAAATGCGCCTCAACATGCAGCAGCACTTGCACAAGCTGTTCAGAACTTGCGGACTCGGCATAACTGTGACCATGAGAACTGGCAATATGTTGTAGGTCAACACCAGTGTGAAGAGTGCTATCACACCCTGCCATCCTACATTTTTGAATGTAGGCAATGCAGGATCCAAGCCTGTAACCGCTGCAGAAGGAATCGGCTCTGAAATAAAGAAGAAGGCATGTAGTATGGAGTATCACTCTAAGTAAGAACGCCAACAGGACCGAGTAGAAAGCTCGTACATAATCTTACAGGATTCGAGATAGACAAAATAAAACGTACAAAGTGTGATAACTGAAGATAAGTTGAACTTCGCTATTTCTGGGTATCACTAGTGTCACTACCGCACGCGTAGACCCTCGCACACTAGCTTCTACTCCTAAAGATTTTTCCAGAGTCCTATGATTTAACTCTCACTTTTTGCGAGAAATGATATGTCAATGCAGATCGATTTTGCTTTTTTGCGTTTTCTCCGCCGTGACCCCAGTCACATGATTGGCCCCAACCCTCTAAGCCTTGTGGGCTTTCTGAGCGCCACTTGTCTCGCGCGGGGAAAACATGTTATACATAAGTGTGAAGGGATAAAGGGCATCTGTCTCTTATTTTCTCCATCCAAATGCATCTAAATCAATCACGTCTAACAGCGGAAGTTGCTGTTTAGTATTTCCCGCTACTATAATATCATGTTTGTCAAGTTTTCATTTGTTCATGAGTACTTCTATCTATAATGTCTCTATTTGGACTTTGGTTTGCTTATTGTGTTTAACACTCTTTGCAGCTGAAATTCATCACATGATTTGGCAGTTTGACCTTGCGATTGGCCCTCGTCTTGTGCTGCAAGATGTTTTGCTGCAAGCCAGAACAGAAATGTTCAAAGCGCGCGCACTCATTCCCTTGCGTAAGCCATCCCCTTGTTTTTTTTATCATAAATTGTCGTCATTTATCTTCTTTCATAAGCATGGTTAGGGGTGGGAGTTATGAGTGGCAGCCCCGCTGGTCACTTTGAGATATATTTCTATCGTACTGGTTGGTGGTATTCGGAAAGCCATTTTCAAAGCCCACCTCTATGCCAGACATGAGTAGTATATAGGCATCACTCTTCCGGCGCGATCGCCATTTGTTTCATCCTTACTCAGTATTGTCATTTCTTAGACTGGAACATACACTTTTGCACTCTGTATGCAATCAAGAACATGGAATAGAGACCTGCTTTCACTATCCCGCAAGGCTGGTTTCTTGTCAGACTGATTGATGCTGCGGACCTTCACCCGTATGATCATCTCATCCATCAAGTCAAGTAGACGGTATGTGAACTTCTGCATTACTAAACTATTATCTGATACAACTTAAAAGCGCATGTTGACGATTGGTGCGAATTTCCTACCTGTGGAACAATATAATTACATTCCCAGTGATTTTCATGCGCACGATGGAAAGAAAATACAAACCCCCATCAGAAATATCAGAATCAAGATCCGACACAGAAGTAGAAGGCCAAAAGTCTGAGTTCTTCAATCTCCAGCCACCCACAACCTTGCCCACTGGAATGAAAATAGAAGATCTTGCCAAACGACTCTTCTCCGCAGACCACCTACATCTCATTCTTCAAGACCACGGTCTCTTCTACCGTTTCTCTACCTTTCTCAACCAATTCAAACCGCGCCTAGTGCCCACATTAATCCGCTATTTAGAGATGCGGAAAGCTATGAAAGCCATCGAATATGCGAACTCTGTATCAAGAACAATTCGTTGGCCATCCCATGCCGAAGACTTTAAATCTATGAAATTGCAGGCTGCGGTTGTGGAAGTAAGATTCGAAGATGATGCTAATGGGGAATTACAGCTACTTTGTGGGGAAGCTTTACCAGCTTTTATCACGCATAGTTTGGTGGATGTTGTTGTTGGCCTTGTGTCGAATGATCTTACGGGACAGGCTGTCCCAGCTTTGAAGAGTCTAGTTGGGAACTTGGCGGAGGTCTTTTGTTTAACGGATCCTTCTTTTCCACATAATCCAATCATTTATACTTCAGATGGTAGTACCCCATCTACGAAAACTCGGTGCAGTCGCTAATGTTAGACCGAGCAGAATTCCATAGAACAACACAATATGGAACAACATACGCCATAGACCGGAATTGCCGTTTTCTCCAAGGTCCTGGAACGGACAGAAACTGCACGAAACGCCTCGCGGAAGCTATATCTCAAGGTCGAGAGTCGAACGAAATCCTTCTAAACTAGTAGCTTCCCCCTTTCCCCCGTCGTCCAAGACATACTGTCACTTACTGTTATTAGCCGTCGGGATGGAACACCATTCTTGAACCTCTTAATGTGCGCCCCTCTCTACGACGACAAAGGCTCCGTCCGCTATTTCATCGGCGCCCCAATTGACGTCACAGGCCTCATAGAAAATGGCCATGGGATCGATTCATTTGCCCGTCTTCTACAAAACGATAAACTGACCCGAATACGCACAGCAGACGAACTTCTTTTGACCCAATCTACTCAACACCGCAAACTCTATCTTGACCGGAAGATGAGGACTAAATATACACTTGACACACTACAAGAGCTCAGCACCATGTTCAGTCAAGATGAGTCCGATGTCGTAATGCGTAATTCTCGCGGGACGTCTGATTATTCCGATACATCATTCAACTTCTCAACCGCGCCAACTTCCGCGCAACCAAGAGTTGATCGCCGAGTCCTTCCCGCATCACTCTCCTCAAGTCTACCTATGTTCCCCCTAGAAAATCTCAGCCTGAATCATTCAAATCCCTCCCCATCCACAGTCTACAGACACTACATGTTAATCCGACCCTATCCTTCACTACAGATAACATTTGTCTCGCCAACTCTCCGCATCCCTGGTATACTTCGGGCTCACCTCTTTTCCAAACTTGGGGGACCAAAACATACGATGGAGGAGTTGGAAACTGCACTGAGAGATGGGGTTGCAGTAACGGCTAGAGTGACTTGGATTCCACGGCGGAGGGTGGGCGAGAGGAGGAGGATAGGCGAAGAGAGGGATAGAGGAAAGGGAAGGGTTATTAGGTGTACGCCGTTGAGAGGTGGGGATGGAAGAGTGGGTGTCTGGATGGTTGTTTTGGTGCCGGATCATAATAGTGGAGGGGGTGGAAATGGGATTATTGGGGCTCGTCAAAAACGAAGGTATGAGACTAGGTCTAGTGTGATTGTGACGAGTAAAAGTGTCAGAAGCTCTGATGGAGATCCATATGAAAGTCAGAGCAGTTGGAAGGGAGGAAAGATTAGTGGTAGACAGGAGAGCTTTGCAGAGTAAGTCAAACATAGCACTAGGAAGAATAGATTTATTGTAGTTCTTATTTAAGATAGAATTTGGATATGAGCAACAGATATAACAGTGAGTCATATAGTCACATATATACACGAAGTTCATGATTACACAAGTTCTTTAATTATGTTTCTGTTTTTAAACAACTCTCCTTCGTTTCTAGGCCTTCTAATAAAATATCGTGCCTCAACCCCTGACACAGAACACTCGGCCACTTTCTTCCATAACGATCATGTAGCTGAACTTCGTCTTTCTTCTCACAACTCTCGAGAGCCGTCCCCAAACCCTCGCTTACTATATATCCTTGCTTTCTGGAGAGAAATCTTAGTCAACGGCTAGTTTCCTCGGGTCCGATGGTATGTGGATACTTGATATTGAGGGCTTATATTCAATTCAGGCAAATAGCCATTTGATGCGCTGCAGCACTGGACTCGAGAAGCTGATGGGACATCGTCATTCACTGTCATCTGTTAATGAAAATGCATTTTGTAGCTTGTAATTAAGAGTTGGGTGGAGAACGTACCACAGGTTCGCCAGGAAGAGCTCGCTTAACCTTCAGGGGTTTAGTGGGGGCATTGCCGAGGTATCTTTATCACCAAGATACGTATCTTATTTGCTTGAACTGCACCTGCTCCATTCTACGAAAGTAGAACTTTTTGTTGCTTTTCTTGGAATGATTGTCAACAATTGGTGGAACGGAAAAACCGCAAAGTTCCACAACTGCCGTCCCCGCTGCACTAGTAAGCATTAATTCCAACAAATGCAGTTGGTTCACAACTGTACCAACTGTACGCGGCATAGCTGATTAATTGGAACATAACAACAAGTTTAGCACAATTTGCAGGTTATATCAAATAAGCATCTCTTAAAATTACAATTGAAATAAATTATATCAAGGGGCTTAGTGAAATTTACGAATATCTTATAGTAATGTTGGACAAGAAACGGTTCACAAGCCTCCTGATGCTACCTCCGTACAGTACCTGTGTGATAGTTCCAAAGGTTTCATGACATATGTGCCAAATAAAATCAACATTGCCACTGTGCATGTCATATGCGCTCTCTATAACTAAATCACCAACACTGACCTACCTGCATTACAATTGCATCATTCATTAGAGGGATGCAGCCTACGAGCCTACATCACATTACCCCTGAACAGCTCTCCAGTTTTAAAAATAAGCGAGTGCTTGGAGCAGACCCTAACTGGTTCGGGTTTACGGGCTCTCTGTCTTACTGCTAAGACAAGTAAAAACTTTGAAGGAATCTGTGGTTCATGTTATAATCACACATTTCTGGCTGCTAATCGTGAGATATTTGTTTAACCCTGACCTCCTACAGTTTACCAAAACAACAAACGCTCATTAGCTTGGTGGACTAGCTAGTCTGGCCAATTTCAAAAACCATGGCCCAGCCAACTACACCTCAGACATGGCTCATCACCGGCTGCTCCAGCGGATTTGGTGAGCTGTTCGTTCGTCAGCTACGCGCCGCTGGAGACAATGTTATCGCTACAGGACGTAATGCAGAGACAAAGCTGGCCCACTTGAAAGACACTGGAGCACATATTCTTGACCTCGATGTCACTGCCCCAGCAGCTGAGATTGAGGTCAAGATGAATGCGGCTTGGGAGATCTACCCGGGCGGTATTGATGTTGTCGTCAACAATGCTGGGTATATCTTGAGTGGCGCTTTTGAAGAGTTGACGTAAGTCTATAACGATTACATTTCCTCACATCATTAAGCTAACAGGGGAGGGAAAATTAGACAAGAAGAGCTTGAACACTGCTTCAAGACCAATTTCCATGGACCGCTCAATATTACTCGCGCCCTGCTCCCAAAGCTACGGGTGAAGGCCAAAGGCACATTGTTTTTCATGAGTTCTCAGGCAGCATGGCATACTGACCCCAGTGCGACCGGATACTGTGCCACCAAGTTCGCTCTCGAAGGTTTGTGCCTTTCGTCTAGTAAATCATTAGGCTTTGAATGACTTGGCGATATGGATCAAATCCAGCTGACAAACCCTATAGGCGCAGTCGAATGTTTGTCTAAAGAACTTGCCATTTTTGCACCAGGCCTAAAGGTCTTGATGGTCGAGCCGGGGTACTTCAGAACAAGCGCATTTAGCAATATCAAGCATGTGCCTGATCGTGTGGAGACTTACGCACAATTCAATGCTGGTGTGAAGCAATTCGAGCAGGGTGTTGTCGGAAATGAGCCTGGTGACGCTGCTAAGGCTGTTGAGTTCATGATTGATCTTGTTAAAGGTACTGGAATAGCGGCCGGGAAGACCGTGCCTCTAAGAGTGCCGTTGGGGACTGATGGCTTGGGAAGAGTAAGGGAAAAGTGCCAGGAGATGTTGAAGATTTGTGATGACTGGGAGGAAGTGGCTAGAAGTACTGATATCAAGAAATGATTATTCTTTGGTGGAAAATCAAGTCTCGTTTTCCTGTTTACTTTTTGACTTTGGAAATGGGTCAAAATTGCGAAAAGCAGTCTCATAGACTTTGTATTTAAATTCTAGATTCTTAAATACACGTATACGACTCTAGATTTATTATGAGCGCAGAAGTTATCACCTATTGTTCATTAATGCATAGTCCAGCGAGAATTTTCTTCACCACTTATTCAAGTACTTCCACCATAAAGATTTCGTGGTAGAAGCTCTGGTTATAAGAAGCCCCAATCAATACTCAGCTCGTCTTCCAGCTCCACATGTTGAAATTGGATGCTCCTAATCAGTATTTCCGTACCCATCCACATATTAGCAACTTCAATTTTAGGGGATTATCTTGTATACAATATATAATGTGACATTGAACAATTAGGGCAGTATAAGATAGGCTATCAGTAATGTATACTTTTGAGATTTCTGATTATTTTGTATTTCCTACTAAAATATCTGAGCCTATTGTCATGGCCCTGGTATCACACAATAGGATGGTGCCTACGAGTGAAATTGGGTATTTCATGTATTGCAAGTGTGAAGTCTGAAGAGTAAGCTAAGTGCCCTGAGAGGCTCTAAGTACAGAAGGATGGGTGACTAAGCGGTGCCAAGGGTCCTCCTTCCATAACACCTATGTCCCACGGTCTCAGTTATTAAGCATCTGGGGGGGCAGCATAACCTTTTAAGGATTTCACGCAACTGCAGGCGATAATTATCCATTTCCAGTCGTTAATAATGGTTCAAATAATTATATAACGTTGAAGTATATAGTATTACCAGACTGTATATCGTGGGAAATGATACTAAGCTGCGGAGATATCAACTAAGAATTCCTAAGCACCAAAGAAAACATACGATTGTAACTTATGTTATTAGAACCAGGGCTGCGATTAAATTGAGCAAGCAAAAACAAGAAGAAAAGAAAAGAAAAGAAAGCAAATCCTGGGGGCAACTCCGAATTTTAATTGGCGAACATATATTGCGGCCTCGACAAGAGGATGCTAGAATTCGACGATAGCAGGAAGCGTTACCCACTTTGACATCACTGGACGTGGGGATAAAGTTGGAAATCTTTCTGTGTAAGGCTCTCGACATCAGTTATAAGTTATCTCTAGTAAGTTTATGACAGATTAGGCTTGTGCAGCCAGTAAGGGAGGCGGGTAGAAAAGAATCGTAATTCAGATTAAGGATGAAGAGTCCATACGCAGCTCTAAGTTCAGATCATACCGGCTTATCACATGTCTGTCGCATGGCATACGAAATTGCATACGAGATTGGAATCTCTCCGAGCCATTCCCACAACTTGTTGATGTGTGGCTCTTGACTTGGTTGTCCGCTAGCCCTAGAACACATTAAGTTTAACATCACGTGCAGGGCTGCATATGGTTGCTGTGGCCTAGTGATTTCTCTATAATTATTACGTAACTGGGAAAAGGCGTGGTACACAGAAAGCCGAAGATCGGTTACTGGCATATGGTAATATGTATTTCTTTTCCCCGGGTGTGTGGTGGGACTCAAGTATCATATAACGATCTTATGATTTCGTGTGTCACAGTCTCCACTTCTGCATTGTAATATAGTAGTACAATACAAGGTAGGAGAATAGTATTTATAGAATAGTCTGAAGATATTCACTTTATTTGCCATATATCTTAATCCTCGTTTCTGTACTATGGCTTGTGCCTGGTATTCATCCGGCTGTATCCATTAAGTAGGAAAATGTGCAAAGCCCCACCACCATCAACACTGTATTGCCAAATACCATCATGCACTTACAACCAATGAATATTGAATATTACCGCCTCCAATCAACATCTTCAAAACAGGTCTCTCCAAAGCCACCTCCGCACCCCGCACCCCGCAAGGTCTTACTCTTTTTATGCCAGGTTTCCTAGGATGGGATGCACATTACACTAATGTCGCCCTCCTGTATTAATGCCATGAAGCCCGCACACTGATGGATGATAGACTAAGCCGAAGCTTACTCCGACTCAGCTGGCATAAGGAAAAGGTCCTCGTATAGCTTCTCCTCTTCTGGCGGCAATCATTTCTTGTTCCTGCCATCCATGATTTCCAGGCTGAACAGCAATACAGTTGATGCAAGAAAGCTTGGCGGCATAGACTACGAACAATATTCCCAACGAGAAAATTTGAAGCTGGAAGATGGCCGAAATAGGTTAAGGCATGGGACAATAGCAGCCGCTCGCTTACGACCGCTTTCACTTTAGAGTTAGAGATTATAAAAGAGTGGTGCATGTCAACCTGTTGTACACCTACAAATACCATATTAAGAGTATCGAATTATCAAGCTCTAATACAATCCGATTCTTTGGTTAAACTCTATAAAGAGCGAATTGAGATTATCAAGCACAGAAGTAGAAAATCTGCATGCTTTTTGATTGGAACCTGGAGTTAACTCTCGCTGTTTCTAGGCAATGAGGGAATTTGCTCAAACTCAACTGTGTTACGGAACATGTAAGCGAATTCATATACAGAATCTATTGTAAGCGAGGTTACCGATTACTATGTGCAGGTCCCCGAACCACTTCCAAGCCTGCGTTGAGACGCCAGCTACGTAAAAATATGCGACGTAGGGATTTTCCTTCCCTCATTCATTTTCGTATGGGGCTGCAGACATGCGCAAAATCAAAGTCTTTTTATGCCAAGTCACATGAGAACAGTTACCTGACAAGCATTTGTTACATTCCCCTCACCTGAGCCACGGACACAAAAACAATCTTCTGATAGAAGGGTAGTGTTCGATTCTTGGGTTGATAGCCAGGGGCTTCAGAAATATAGAGAGAGCTTTCCTATCTTTCTGTGTTATGAGCAGGTATTTTATGAAAGAATGAACCAGTAAGACAAAAGCAAGTCCATCTTCTTTTCTTGGCCATCAACTTTCGGCCCGTCAGCTCCTCAAGTAAGTGACTGACGGGCATTTGCACTTACTGCCCGTCTTATGGTTGCAATTCACTACTCTGAGATCTAGTCCAGATCCCAATTACAAGGTAGAACCTCCGAAGTCGCTTGCATATGCCAAGATGAGGATCAGATCATCAGTTGAGAGGGTTGGTCAACGAGGCAACAACAACACCCGATACGAACAATACTCCTCAAGCCAATCTGCACCTGGCATGGTTAGGAACTCAAGATGACCCGCTGCGCGACCTCTAGTGCTATAGAAAATTGTATTTAAGAGCTTGAACTTCCTTCCAGATTTTCATCTCTATTATAGACCAAAGATCAGACAAAACTCAAAAAGCCTCAAAATATCCACTACTATGTTGTTCAAGTATCTCATCGCTAGCTTCCTCCCACTTGCTATTATCGCAGGCCCTGCTGCTGTCCCTGCTGCCGCCGCCGCCGAGCTTCTCAAGGCTCGAACCCTTAATGGGCGCTGCAGTGGTTCATCAAATGGTGGGACTGCGACAGGCGCATACCTTAACGATGGTATCTGCGTGACCACTTCAACTTGTAGTTCCTACTCAGGTTCAAACATTGTTGGCGGCTGCCCCAATGACCCCAATAATGTCAGGTGCTGCGTGGTTGGGTTGGCAGGCTCTTCTAGTGTCAATCCTTGCGGTGGTATTTCTTACTGCACATGGACTTCCAATGCATGCTCAGGCACGCGTCCTACTGGTAAGTAGTAACAAGAACCTATAGAGTGCGTGCTAACATCTGTAGGTTTTTGCCCAGGAGGGGACAACTACAGATGTTGTAGACGGAGCTGAACTCAGTTCTGTGGTCCAGCTGTGCCCTCCATTCAACATGGAGCCTTGGAATATCAAGAAACGCAAAATGAAACAAGAACACCTAAGAATCTCAAGGTCAGAGATATACGTAGGCTGCTATTGGGGTATTCATGTTATTCATAGTTTTTCTTCATAGTTGGCAAACAATGAAAGCAAAGTGAAAACAACCACCCAACTATAGGGAAACATTGTAAACTAATAGCATGTTGGCCTTAAGAATTGAGAGCTAGGGATGAAATTTCGTCTACCAGAATCCATCACGTGTAGCTCAATGTAAAGCAAGCATCAAAGGAACAACACTACATGTACTAGCCACTTTCAAACACGAGACCTTCTCTTGGTGCCGAAGGAAAATGCAACATGATGGGACGAAGTTTTGGTGCAGAATGTATTGTATTCCCCAGAAAACATATGCTGGAAATACCAGTCTAAAGAGTGTAGGGTTCCAGACCATATACAACTATGTCAATATACTCCAGTGCCGCAGTGACGTTTTGCAACTTAACATTTGCATGTGGTACTCTATTCCTCGTTGATGAAATATATAAAGTAACGAAAGTACTTCCTACATGTCAAGCAAAGAAAGACTAGGTACTGATGAAAGAGTGTCGATATACTCAGCACAACCTCGATGACCTCCGCTAAGAGCAAGACTTTTGGCCTTTTCGATTTGTTCAGGCCCAAAGCCTATTCCAGCTACCGCATCCCACAAGACTCTAAGCATTTCCACACAACCGTGCTCTGCTGCCCCCTCGAACGCTGTTCGTC
>Ga0247734_1001526_pt1 | contig 17448 bp, 11 predicted proteins | sample UWRJL103311B2_FD_180933 | JGI IMG/M metagenome (GOLD analysis project Ga0247734, IMG submission 180933) | Plant litter microbial communities from Arlington Agricultural Research Station in Wisconsin, United States - UWRJ-L103-311B-2 | ecosystem: Environmental > Terrestrial > Plant litter >... | reverse complement strand
TACCGTACACGAGCAAGGCCAGGGAAATCTCCACATCCCCCGGTCAGCTTCCAAGAGTGAAGATGCTGTGTTTAGGTCCTCTCTACGCGAGGTGTGGTGGCATTGCGTCCACCGCCGCATGAGCACCTGGCAGAACCAGAGGGATTGCTGCTGCAAGTACTTATTCTCGGCCTCAGCGATATCAGGCTGTTTTGGTATTGGTCCCTCGTTCCTTGAAATGCTGGAGACGGGCTTCTCAGCATGTTATTTGGAAGCCAGAACGTATTAAAAATAAAAGAAAGGATAGATGGCGAGATCGAAATAGGGAAAGAAAGACGACTTCAGTGTGGATGGGAGCGGTGATAGTAAGGAAAAGGAAATGTAGAAGTAAAGGAAGGTAAAGGAAGGTAAAGGAAGGTAAAGGTAAAGGTAAAGTCAAAGTCAAAACAACAGTGACAGTGACAGTGACAGGAGCATGATATATGGAGCCGTGAGCACGTGAGTACACCAGGAGAAGGGGATGGATATCAATGGCCACGATACATGTACCAAATAAAGGGGAATTTGAATCGTTGCCGCCAATAAACATAGGGCACATCTGATCGAACTACATAGGAAGTACATTGTAGCTTGATGTGTGAGTGTATGAAAGAAAAAAAGAGATGAACAGAGACTAGAGTAAGTGATAGAGAAAGAGAGCCAGCCAAAGATACCAGTGGAATAGCCAGGCGCCGAGCAATAGTTCAAACCTTTTCAAGATCCGCATCCGCATCCCCATTGCCAGACCAGACACTCATTTGTTGCTCATTGACTGGCGCGGGAGTTCAAGCGGGTGGGTTTGGGTGCGTGATGGAAATGTGACTGAGTTCGGCCACCCGCCCGGGGAGGTGCAGTATCGACCCCTCATTCGCCAACCTCATCCAGGCGCTTACAGCAAACATCATCTTCGCAGAAGTGATTGGGCGGTTGCGGCGTGCATTACTTGCATTTGCTTACAGGCGCATCTTCTTCATAATGGGGGGCAAGTCCAAGAGGGCCGACCGAAGCCAGCAGACTGACTTCTCTCCATCCAAAGCTCAACGGTGACTTCGACGACGACGACGATAATAATAACGTCAGGAGCAGGATACAGCAGCTGGTACTGACAACAATCGCTGAGCGACAACCCCCCCTCCCTTGTCTGACGACGATTACAATGTTCGGAATATACATCTCACGGCGGTGGAAGTGGCCAAAGGTGCTGATGGGCCTGTTTGTCGTTGAGCTCGCTGGCACGATAGCGACGTTGGCACTCTTTGGTATCGCGGATCCAGATCTATATCGTACCAAGATGTGGCAGATCGGTTCGGACAATGGCTTCAACTCTAGTCCCAAGCAGATTCTATACGCATATGCCAACTACCGACCGATACCCAAGATCCCCTTTGTATGGTCACAAACGTATGTTTTGAAGAACCAGCAGTGGTTGGTGAGACAAAGCTGACCCAGGACAGATTGACATACTTCAATCTTGTAATATCGGTGCTTTCGACCTTCATCCTCCTAGTTAAAGCAATAATGTTCGTTATGCACACCTGGTTTCCGCTCTTGGGGGTGGTCACCAATGCAGCAATCACCGCTCTATGGATAGTCAGTGCATACGGACAAGCCGGACCAGATCACTCGGATCCCAAGCACGACTCCAACGTAGCATGGTACATTGCCAAAAGCTGTTCCTATGCCGAGCCCACCCACAACAAGGGATATTGTTTACAAGCTAAAGGAGCTTTTGCCGCTACCATAGTCATGGTGTAAGTCCCTCTTAAGGCCTAGCCCTCGTTTTCCAAGACATCATTCTAACAATCTCGACAGTGTGGTGTTTTTCCTTAACATGGCCCTAGGAATCTGGTCCATGATCCCCTCTGCCGCCGAGCGAGCAGCAAACAAGGTCGAGGTGGACGATATGCAAATGGTTAGAGATGGTTCCCCCGTATCCGTACATGCCTCTGACAAAGATTGGGAAATGAAGACCGTACCTAAGGTCCAAACCACACAAGTGCCATATACACCACGGACGCTCGCCTTCAACACCCTCGACCGGCAATTGCCACTGCGGGCGCAGCCATCAGGGAGTGCCAGATTTGCCTAACTCAAAAGTCCCATCCATTGATATCTGAGCGTTGTGGGTTTGAAGGACTGGCATCAAAATAAAGGCGTTACGGGAGCAAACAACTGTTTAAATAGGCAGGCAGGATGGTGTTGTGGACTGGTATGATTGTCCGACTGGATAGGCTTTATTGGCTCTTTTTTATAATTTCCTTGATCTGGATCTCAGGGGTTTCTTCTTGTGTCTACAGACATGTATTTCTTTGCGTCGCCATATCATACCTGACATACATACATATTAAGCTCCATACGAGTAATTACTAAACACTGTACAACCTCAGTATCCCATCTTCTTTTTGGCTTGTGTCTTGAGTCTAATGTAAGGGATCTCTGCCAATTCAATACTTTCTGAAGATGATGAAAGTAGTATTTATCGGATGAGATAGACCGAGCAGTTCTTTCTTTTTCCTTTACCTTAGATCCCAGACTACGTGCCAAAATACTGTTCTCCAATTCACTTAATTCCACCCCCATCAGCCAACCCCACCACAAAAATGCCCCCATTTATTCCCCAGTTCCCAAGTCACGTTTCTCACGTTTATAAGAAGAAGAAAATCTATCTATCTATATACTCCCCCTACGCCTGTGCTAGAATCACGCTACTTTCTTCTGAAAAGAAGAGAGAAAATTCACAAGTGAGCATGCCACACAGCTCTCAGGAAAACGAAGATCACACTGAGGCACACACATGTGTATATATATATAAGAAGGAAAAAATGCCATGTATTGAAATTTCTCTCTATAATAAAAGGACGAGTGAGTGTGTATCTGTGTGTGGGTGTGAAGGTTCCCATCAGAAGCAGCAGCACCATCATCATCATCATCATCTCTGTATCCTCTATCTATAACCCAAACCCCGACCCATTTTCTATCATGTCCTGTCCAATCTTTTATTCCTTCATGCAAAAAAATCAACGACCAGATATAGGTAGGACTCCTGGAACGCCTGCGATGATGAAAAAAAGCACAGAGCGCTGGATCTTGCTGGATTTTGAGGCTTCCTTTCTGATTGAGAGGATAGGATTGAATGTTCGCAGATTGATGGATAGATAGATGGATGGATAGATGTGCTGGGGGAGTAGTATTATGAGCCGAGCAGGAACTTGATGGGGATGCGTAAAAATTGAAAGGAAACTTGTGTGTTTTCAGGGTGATCTGTGCCAGGGGGGGTGTATGTATTTAAGTTTGTGTTTGCGTATATGTGCCAGTGTCGTGTCTGTTGAAGAAAGATAAAACGAGGATCGCCATAAATGAAGCCGCTGCCGGTGATGATCGTGAGACTGCTCTCTATGCATATCTCAAATGAGACCAGAACATTTGCTATTCCGGTAAAAGGAGCGTTTCGGAACATCGACACATCGTCCGCACTGCAGACCTATCTATTGCCATTAGCAATTCCGTCAATCCTTCGCATAAGGGAACTACTTAAAACTTACCTTCTAATCACTTTAGCCTCAATTATATCGATGTCCATGCGCCCACCTCCGCGTCTCGTCCACTGCCATCCACACCCCCTCGCAACCCTTCAAATCCATATCCTTTTCATAGATCCACGGGCTTCTCATAATTGCGCCCTGTCGATTCAGCTCCTTCTTCGTCCACGGCCGCTGTCTTTCCCCATACTCCCTATCTACTCGGTTGCCCTTTACCACAAAGTGCATCTGCTTTCTCCGCATATCATCCAACTCCCACGCCGGCGCCAACATCTTTTTGTCTCTGAAGCCTTGGATGGCTTTGGGGAGGTTGGTGGTGTTTAGATTCTCCGCGGGAAAGAAGTCTGAGAAGGGATCAGTGATATCTTCAGCGAGCCATGTCTTGATTAAGCCGCGCTTGTGATCTTTGTAGTGGTCTCGCTCACCCTCTAGATATTCGTTCAATTTGCAGGAAAGACAGTGACCTGGCTCGTAAAATATTGCAGATGCGCGCCAGGATCCATGATCCCAGAAAATCCCGAGGACATTTTTGTTGCAAATGTCGCAGGATTTAGTTTCAGCGAGCCTACATATGTTAGTTTTATAATTTACGTACTTATCAGTGGAAGGGCAGTTGCGTCCTACCATTTCGTGCCCTCGGCATTGGTTTCGAATTGGCGATACTCTCTGGTGATTTTGAACACCTGGCCGCGATAGAGCTTATAATCAAGCCAAGCAATCATCTCGAAAGCAGTGCATTTATGGTCCAGATATTCCTCTATAACGTCCAAAGTATTTCCAACACGCCAGCAAGGTGACATCTCCAACCACTGTCTTAGTGCGGTACCTTTACCGAGAAGATCAATGCCATATTCTCGTGACTTGCGCATAATTTTGAGGACCAGCCCCCAAATAGCAAGATCTGTGCGGCCATTGAAGTTATCCCAAGTGACTCCATATTCGCCTGTGAAATAGGTTGTACCTGGTATTTTTACGGGACCAATGTGGAAATTGGGGAAGAACTCGAGGTTGACTTGTCTCTCTTTCTCGATAGGACGATCTGTTTTGATTATCTCAAGTAATTCAAGCGTGTTACCAATGTGGATGAGTGGACACCTAAACACTCCGAGATGCTTCAAGTTACGCATACTTGGAATAATTAGTGCTAGAATCTCCTTGGTCAGGAATGGGGTACGGTGAAACTGCAAGTTCTGGAAGAAGTCTGCGAAGTTATTCATCGAAATGCCTGTAAGGGGTTTTAATCAGCATCTAGATTTCCCGTCTTCCCATATGTGGTGGAGGGAGTCGATGGGTGAGCTTACACATCTTGTGAAGGGACTTCAGCTGAGAAGGATATACGGGTTCATACGCAGCATCGGAGACAGGATTCCAGCCACGATCCGCTGCTTCTGTACGTGATCTCCTCACTCGGTCAAAGGAACTACGTGGTCGTTTTGCAACAAGTTTAGGAGTGCCTCGAAGAGGACTTACAATCACTACCGGTGCTACGGATCCTCGTAATTCTACTGGAACATTGGGGTTGTCTCGAGGCCAGTCGCAATTGTTATAGGCGCCTTGTGTAAAATCCCAGAAATCCTACAACGAGATTCAGCATTAATTTAAATGGAGGAAGTAGTCGGAGGGGGGGATTTACAATGTCTTGAGCAAGCATTCGCCAAGTGCGTTTGCAAACAAGCGAAAAATTGGTTGCTGCTTCGTGGTTGCGTAAAAGTACGACCACGATCTTGCGACGAATCAAATCGTTGTCCATGAACTTGAAGAAAGCACTTGTTTGAACAATCTTGGGTGCGTTCGAAACATAGCTAGAGGAGTTCTCATAGAAAGGTGCCTGCCAAATGTTAGCTCTCAGATCACCACAGAAATACCAAACACTTTAAAAAGAATGATTCACAACAGCTGGTGCACTATGAGGATGAAACCATACCATTGTGAGTTGCTTCTCAGGCTGATTCGTCCATGGCCATTCTTTCATTGCCTGCATCAATTTATCTTGACAAAGCTGTTCCTCAGTCTTTGGCGGCTCCTGCTTCTGAGCTTGTTCTGTCGCCCATTGGTTGTTGCTTTCAACTTCCCAATTTCCTGGAATAGCTGCGAGCTTGGTCGTCTCTGCAAAATTCTCGGAAGATTTCCCGCCGGCAGGAGTTTTGTCCAAAGCAGAAGTTGACTCTACCACAGTTGTCACAGTTTCGGCGAGTTTCGTATCTACTGTTACCGATGCTTTAGCCATCATGGTGGAAGTGCTGAAATTAGACACCGTTTCCCCGTCTGTTAAAGTAGATATGGTATCCCAAGATTCAATAGGTGTATCCTTCCATGGTGAAGGACGGGAATTCTGCAGTGTAAGTCGTTCGAGCTCAGCTGCGAACGTTGGGTCGACTGCAGCTTTGCGAGCGCGCTCTTCTTTAGCTGCCCGCTCACGTTCGTACCTCTTAACTGCTTTTGACTTCTTCTTCTGAGATGGGAAGTAGACAAATGGCTTCTGTGGCTGCTCCATGATGAATGAAGCCTAATTGTGCATCAGTATATAGTTGTGGTGGTAATGTGCATGAGGTCGGAAGTCTGAGAGTGGAATGTGCCAGTAGAAAGGAGGAAACCTGGAGATAAATTTGCTTGAAGATATAGAAGACAATGGTTGTGGGGAGTGTTGTTATAAGGACAATAGCTTAACATCTCACAGCTTAGTCTGAAAGGAAATAGTAGCCTAGGATACTATCCTAGGGTACAACGTATATAGCATCCTGAAAAGACATGATCCCCCAGCAAAAGTTTCTTCGGGCGGGGGATAATATGTGGTGAAGTGGAGTATTGCATCAGTCTTGAGCGTTCTAGCTCATGAACAGGGAGAGTATTATGATAAAGTGAAGTTGGGAAATGGGTGTAGTTGTGCAGTGTGCATGAACATGAGGGCAAAGAGGAAGCAACATACCTGTCTGATTTGACAAGTGGCGTTGCTGAAAATATGGGAAGGAGTTGGAGGTTCTAAAGTCTGCAGCAGATTTCCGAAGTTAGTGAACATGAGTAGCTAAGAAGAGGGTGGAGTAGGTAAAGATGTACTTTTCATGTAACTAGCAATGTGATGCTTGAAGAGAGAAGCTCTCAAAAAGAAGAGTCTTTGTTGTTTGTTGAATAAAGAAGTGGAAGAACGATTAAGGGAGAGATCAATTGAGCATTATGTACCCTCAGAATATATATTCCGAGGTTGCCAGCCTCACCGAATTAACTATTCAACGACAGTACAATGCAGTTGATAGGTTACAAGAGAAGAAGGGGGTATTGACCTAGCTTGTGCCAGCGTGAATGAGAATTGTAGTGAATCCAGCAAATAGATATTGGACTCAGTTCACCAAAAACCGAAATTTTTCGAGCCTTTCATCAAGTAATAGGCTACTAGAGTCTGGCAAATTTGAACCGAAGGACAGGCCCAAAAAAGAAAAGCTTTTGACCAGGACTTAGAATGACCCCTTGTTAAGAGGTTTGAACGAGAGAAAGAGAGCAAATATGGAAATGCATGTGTGTTCATATATATTGAACAGACAAACCAGGACTTCTAAAAATTTCTGACTTCTAAATTAAATAGGTCATTTGGAGAAAGGGCCTTGGACTCTCAATTATTTCAAGTCAAAGATGAATCGTCCCATAAACGTTTGACGCGCTGAGGTGAAATGGACACCTTAACGATATTGATATAAATATGATTGTCCTTTACTAGGTGAAGCTTTCCCTCTTGATACTCGAGACATGTCATCTTTAGACTAAAGAAAAGATAAGTGGCTGCCTCTTAGATATATTAGACATGATGCATTGCTAGAAAAGATTCGCTCTATTCTCCCGTAACAAATATCTCGAAAATGCTCAGTATAGTATTTGCACATAGATAGATGTCCCGCCAAATATCTACTCACTAAGTAAAGATTTTTGAACAATTTGTGGAAGGTTAAATTACTCAATCGTGTCATCCATATGACGACTTGAAAATGGCAATTCCTCGCAAGTAACATTAACATATTCTATCTAGAAACAGCCTCATGTTTCTGGATTGAAGATCCAATTCCCCTTAATAACCACTGTATTTTAAAGGATAACAAATGGCTCGTACAAGTACTGTATATATATATAGTTCAAATATTTCGAATGTTGGGCGGTGATATCTAGTTATCCGGAAACCATCGAAACATTGAACGGAGGCTTTTCACCCATTTCGATCTTTTAATAGCTCAAATTTCCAATGACAAACATATCCCCAAATCCAAGACCCAAGCTTGACTTACAAGAGTCAACTTTGAGCTGTTTCAGAGCAGATACCGATACATATTTCGTATTCCTGCTTGCAATCTCTACCAAAAATATCTTCAATTGCGGTGTGCAATACCATCACTTTTACCAAAGAAGCAGGTGCCAGGTGACCCGAGTGTTCTCTAGCCGCGAGAGAAGCATGTCTTTTCAATAGCCAAAAATAAAGACAAAAATAAACCCTTCCTTCCACCAAACGCAAAGCGCAAAATGCTCAGGCTTGCGCTTGCAAGGCGTAGTAACTCAATCATAGCAGCAACGTGAGACGCAAGGGTTTATTATCAGAACATTGCGCTGGGTTTTGTGTCTGAGATGAAGCTAACGAGGGGTAGGTAGTAGTTTATACAACTAGTACATCTAAGATAAAATCTGTTCTTAGAGATCTAGCGTACGATGACGAATTTGATGCACAAGATCCAATAGGGTACCAGGTTCTTATCTCAGCGGTGTGGTTTGGCGATCGTCTGCATATCCCTTTCAGGACTCCGTCCCATGATCCTCCCCATCTTTTGGTGCTCACCTGTTTCGGCAATATGGTAAATAAAAGCCCCTAGAAGGACTGTTATTGGGGAGTTTGCCTTTATGTCTTGAGTTGTTTTGTAGATGTTCGGCATATCTGCCAAATAAATCGCCACCACGGTGAGGTGTCCGGTGAGAAAATCCTGGTATGAAAATTGTTGCTACACACTCCCCGTCAAGCGATACATGCCGCGCATAATTATCATTAGTAATTGCCGTTCAATGTGTTCTTTTCTTAGCAGAAATTAGAGGAACGAACAGAACTGGTGAGCATGAAGCACAGAGCAGAACCCATAGCTGCATCCCCCTTTCATACCGTTTCTGGGCCGTTGAAGCGAATATAGTATAATAACTGATGGGAGTAGAGGACTCTGGACTCTTTGACGGGAGGTTGATTTAGTATAGTTGGAGCATCCAAGCCAGGGTTGTCTCGGACCAGTAGTGTGCAGCAGTAACAGCGAGCGCTTGGATTATTGGGCCGTTCCCAACCACGCTACCAGCACGCTACCAACAATGTAAGCGTGTCTCTGCCGGCACTGGACCCCTTGTGCCCCTTGGTAGGGATGGTTTTTTGAGGAAGGAAATTAACGTTCAATTGAAAACGGGGCAAGTGGCTGGTACTGAGACAACGCCAGCCTGTGGCCGCCCTCACACTATGACACTGACTTTGACTACTCCGTATTTGCAATTTTGGCACCGACTTAGAGTTATGTGCAAAATCATTTGGGCGGCTGACTGTTTACGTTGCAATCCAGATCAGAGTCCTGAATCATGTCTGTCCTGGGCTACGAAACATCAGATGAATGCTAGCACAACCTGAAAGAGAAGGAATAGGCTGGTCATTATCATGCAGCATCCATGTAGCAGAGCTGTCTGGTCCTGAATAATATCGAATTTTTATACAATATTGAAACTTTGGGCCCCCTGACTTGCGCCAAGGTAGTAAGAGGTTGATAGGTCGGTTCTCCAGTTCTAGGGTCTTATCTCAAACAGGATATCAAATTTCCCAATATATCGGAGCTTCGGGTTCGAGGTTACCGTATATATCGACGGGGGTTTGTCGAGGTGGTGTGGTGTTGGCCAGTCAGCAAGATTTGAGAGACAGGCGGATCAGTTGTCCGTTGAATTTGGGCCTTGTTTGAAGGATTGCTTGTTGGATGAGGTGACCAGACACGAGGACGAGAAGCACAAGGAGGCGTGCTAAGGAACGTTAGGCGCATGTGAGCACCAGCATACCGACCTGATTGCAGACTTGCATTGCAGACGTATCCTACGACGCTCTAAAGTGCAGAACCAATCACGGGCTGGGTATGGCTTGTACTGAGAAGGCGTCGCTGCTTCATAACAAGGTTGCTCGCATGACCAGACACAAGATGACGATCTTGCAATTCAAGATGGCGTGTGCTTGCTTGTATAATAACAATGAGTGAGTGAATGAGTGAACGAGTGGGAGGGTGAGTGGGTGTACCTGTATATGCTTGTTACGTCGTCCCAGTGGTGCACAAACTGGGGATGGATGGTGAAAGATAGTCCCTGAACCGTCCTTGCAGACTTGCAGACCAACTTAAAAATAAAAAAAGCATGTAGTGTGGAGGGAGGCGTAACAAGTCGAGGAAATCAAGTCTAGAACTCAGGCTGGCGGTTTGCATAAGATTGGGAGTAGGGGATGGTGTTTCCGGTCCCAAAATGACCGAATTGATTACTGTGTAGTTCATCCAGTTGTACTGTACAGTACGTAGGTGTAGGCGTACTTACGTTGGAGGGCGTATAGGGCGTAAGCAGAGTGGAATGATTCCATACCAATAATGAGGTGAGATGAGATGATGTTCTTGCTTGGCCTATGGGGTTGTTGAGTTTATGGTCTAATAACGGTACATACAGGACATGAAATAAGTACGGGGTAGAAGGGTACCTGTACTTACCAAAGTACTTACACACGTCTATCCCGTACCGGAAGTACGGAGTAAACTATAGTATACTATAGTATACTATACTATACTTTAATATCAAGTAAAAGTAGCAGGATTTAATAACTAATAACTAATAACTAATAACAACTACTGTATACTTCCTGCTTGTTGTTTGGCTGCCTTACATATCAGGCCGCCTTACATATCAGGCCGCGAAAGTATATCCTTGTGAGTGATTGTTTTACCTCTGGTTGTTTGTTTGCATCCTTTCACAATCTTTTGCCTGGGTTCCCGCCTCACATTCCAGGCCGAAACGTGGCTGCTCCCGTAAAACCTCAACACTTGATTTTGGCCGTAATCTTCATGCTATTATTTTTTGTGGGTTTCTTTAAATTTCCATGGCGATCGGTGCAAAAAAAAACCCAGTCAACCAAAGTGGAGCTCGAACGGCACTAACAGATGGCCCGTGCCCCCTCATCTCGTCTAGCGCCCCTGCCCTGGAGCATCCAAATAAAAGCATCTCTCCTGCCGCTGAAACTTCTTTTTGCTTCCTCTACTTTACTTTCTCTTCATCAACAGAACAGACAACTCATCCTCGTCCTTTCTCTTTATTATCAGAAACGAACCGAGTTTTCTGTTCTATATTCTCACCCCTTGCCTATATTCGTTATTCAGACAACTAGTGTCAAATATCTATCTCTGAGTATTCTCACAAAACAACACCGTCAACATGTCAGAAATCCCAACAAAGAACGTCGAGGAGCCCACCGCGGTCACCGCCGTTACTGAGGCACCAGCTGTCACTGAGCCAGTCACTGAAGTCAAGCCAACTGAGCCTGTCGCTGATACCACCGCTGCCGTGCCATCTACCACTGAAGATGCTAAGCCAGTAGAGGAGGCTGCACCAGTCGTTGAGGAGGTCAAGCCAGTCGAGGAGGGTGTTCTTGGTTACAAGGGCCCGGGTCTTCTCAAGTAAGTGCCTTTTTTAGTTCATCGTAATCTAGGGTTTACACACCCGGCTGCAGAATGCACCCTGCATATGTCATCTGATACTCTGCCGTGGCGGACGGGCCTTGGCGAATACTTGATGGTGTTATCGACGAGTAGCTTTGAACACTTGCTAATATAGCTTTCAGGGGTCTCATCTTCAGCAAGAAGTTCTTCTGGTTCGGATCCGAGCCTGTCGAGGAGAAGAATCTCTCAAACTACCTCCGTGGTGAGAAGGAGGGTGGCGGAAACCACAACGCTGCCTGGGCAACCCACACCGGAAAGGGTCTTCTGTTCTTCACCAAGAAGGCAACCGACAAGGCCACCCCAGCCTCAATCATCAACTTGGTATGTCCTATTTAACCTTTAGCTTTCAACATATGCTAACTCTCTCTAGGCTGATATCTCCGAGGTTACTCTTGATGGAGCAAAGGCATTCCACTTCACTGAGCATAGCCACAAGCACGTTTTCGAGGCTGATAACACTGCCGATAGAGATAACTGGGTTGCACAAATCAAGGCCAAGTCTGCTGAGGCAAAGGAAGCCGCTCCAGCCATCACCGAGCATGAAGCCTACAAGTCCACCTTCGACAAGCTTAAGGCCCCTGTTGTAGCTGCTGCCCTCCCAAAGAAATCCACCGAAGTCAAGAAGGAGGAAGTCAAGGAAGAGAAGAAGGAAGAGAAGGCTGAGGCCAAGGAGGAGAAGAAGGAAGAGAAAGCCGAGGCCAAGGAAGAGAAGAAGGAAGAGAAGGTTGCCGCTAAGGAGGAGAAGAAGTCTCGCAAGAGCCGCAGTGCTTCCCGCAAGCGTAACTCCATCTTTGGAGGATTTGGTAGCAAGAAGGATGAGAAGAAGGAGGAGAAGATTGAGACAGCAAAGGAGGATGAGACCCCCGCTGTCGTCGCTCCAGTTGAGGCCACCCCAGGTAAGCACATACATCTACCCATCTCGTACCAAGAGTTCTGAGACATTTAATCATTGTATTTTGCACCTTGCTAATTATTATCTAGAAACTGCTGTTACTGAGCCAGTTGTCGAGGCCGCTGTCGAGCCTGTTGCACCAGTTGAGCCAACTGCCGCAGTTGAAGAGACCACCCCTGCCGTCGCTGAGACCAAGCCAGCCAACAAGAAGCGTAACAGCATCTTCGGTACATTCAAGTCATATGTCTCGGATTCCAAGGTCAAGAAGGAGGATGCCCCAGTTGTCCCAGCCAAGGATGTCGTCGAGCCTGAGCCAGTCAGCGAGACCGCACCAGTTATCCCAGCTGTCGAGTCCACTGAGCCATTAGCTACATCTGTCGCCTCCCCAGCTACAGTTCCAACCGAGACCTCCCCAGCTGTCACCAACGGCGAGACTAAGGCCACCGAGACCCCAGTCGCCAAGACCGATAAGCGCAAGAGCTCCCTCCCTTGGTTGTCAAAGAAGGACAAGCCCACCAGTGATGATGAGGCTGAGAAGCCAAAGTCACCATTCTTGACCCGTGTGATGGGTACCGTCAAGGGCAAGAAGGCCGAGAAGACTGAGAAGACCGCCCCAGTTGATAAGCCAGCTGAGACTGAGGCTACTGTTGAGGAGCCAGCTACCACTGAGGCTACCACCACTCCAGTTGCTCCAGTTGCCAACCCAACCGTCGCTGCCACCGCATAAATCCATTGTCTCAAATATGTGAGGCTGAGATTGATTTTATCTCGTCAAAACTGCCCGAAAAAATTCCCTTACCTGTCACCGAACGGATCTCATTGAAATACCCCAAGACTGATGATACCACTCTTTTTGCATTAGTTTAGTCGTTGTTTGTTATTGCTTTTGGTCCTGCGTCGCGGTCTTGATACCCCTATACCCAGACTGTCTTTTTGCAATCTGCCACTAGGGCAAACCTGTCACTTAATAATTAATAAAACTCTTGTTTGTCGGCACTATGTGGCTTATATTTTGTGAATTGAATATGTGGAGTGTTGTGAATGCAATGAACCTCCAATCTTACCTCCGGAAAAAGAGTGATGAATGAAATTATCGTGGATGGTTACCTTTCAAGTTTTCACATAAAGTATCAGACCTCGCAATGTATGGGATCTGTCATGAGTAAAAAGTGTCTGATTTCCTCTCAGAGAATTCCTATCTAAATATACTAGTTTATTGTAAGGAAAGTGCGTTGGCCGTTCAGTCCAAACGCCAAGAGCGTTATTCGGACGTTGAGTCCTCACAATAAGGCAGGTAGGTAAGTGCCTCTAGGCTTTCCTTTACTTTAATTTTATCTTTGCTGATCATTCAGCTACTTAGGTTTCGTGGTGGCCACCATACATTACTTGTTGGGTGGTGTGCACTGCCTCTAACTCCACAAGATAACGACGAGATAGAAAATTCTTCGTTGTTTGGTGAAATTAAGTAACTGCTTTGCATTTTACTGCTTATTCAAGTTGGAGGCTTGATCATAGGCTATTCTTTTAACTATGTTCCACCTAAAATCACCATTTCTGCAACTTCTCAATCCCCAAGTTGATAAAGTGGAAAATGTTGGACAGACGTTGTGGAACAATGAAGGAACAGCCTTCCTCAGTGCATTATTCTCCGTAATCCCAAAATCGTCTTCAAGAATCTGACCTCCCATTCAAACATTTCACATACCACGCTGCCTTCACACCTTCCATTTCTGGCCACGTTGCAGAGAGGGACAAAAAAAACAAGCAATTCGGATGTTTTATGTCGTTGTGCGGCGAAGCTACCACCTTCGGGATGGACGCTAAATGCCTTGGGTGATGGATGATGTCGTGCATTTGGTGGGTCCAGCGGTTCCTCCCACTTTCTTAGCATTGGAGTTGGTCTCTTAGACTTGATGTCATGGAGAATGGGACGCGGGAGGAGCTGGGAATGTTAGAGTTTGTGGGTTGGGGTTTGCATGCTGCTCAAAAATGGAGTTTTGGTGGAGAGGAAGGGAAACGTGGTTTTTGGGAGAGACGTCACGACGGGCCGTTCCTATGGAGTGGTGGGTAGGAGGTGTCGAATGGGATTCGTGCTTTATATCATGCGGTGATCTTTGGATTGTGTGATTCCTAGGAAGACAAATTGGGGAGATGGGCAGATAGTCACTGAGATATGGAAGGGCAGGGCAATCAAGCTCAGACTATTGACGTCAAGTAGCGGCGGAGTTTTCATGTGGGAATCAATCGGATTACTTAATTGAAGCTAATAATGAAACTTAGGAGAGTTAGAGACCAATATATCGAAATTCTAGATTTGAGAACTGACTTTACTTTACCCTCGCATAAAGGAACAGTTTTTGTGTGATCTGTGAAATCTACCCGTCTTCCTTTGACTCAAGATTGTAAATTTTCCCTATTTATTCTTCTTCTGCCCCTCCACTGATGGCCCCGTTACAACTTTCGGTCTCTCATATCAATCCAGTCCATTCTTGAACTACCATCGCCCGTCGATGATGTGTTATTCTTCCAATGCTGAATGAGACATCCATGAGAAAATCATTAGCCATCCTCTCACCAAGTACTTAGTTCGAATGTTTTGAGTTTCATAGCTATAAAGTGCAGTAAAACGTATCTACAAACCCACCAGCTTCTTGCTCGATATGCTAAGCAATCACGGCGAATGAACAGAATGAATTATCGGCTTTTGCGTATAAATTGTACGAGTTGTCCAAAAAGAAAGAAAAAAGCGACCAATCAAACGGCTCAACGACGATTTGAGATTTCGCGATTCAACGAACCAGAACCATGCGCAGAGTGGATCCCTTATCTCTAGTGGATTTTCTCCAAAATTATTTCGACCGCCTCCCTTATCTTACGCTTTACATCAACGCTCGACAGCTGTCACCAGGTACTGCAAACAAACCAAGGGCAATTTTGATACCCTCAGAATCTCTCCAAAGTATTCATCTGCTCCTCAACCATGGCGCGAGGACTCCAAAAGGTCTGATTTCACCCAGCCCATCGCATCCTGGTCCTCCCTTGGCTGACATAAACGTGACCCAGATCGAGGCGCAACAAAAAGCCCTAGCTGCGAAGAACAAAGGAGGAAACTCAATCCTGAAGAAACCCAATGGCCACAAATACCAATGTGTGAGTTCATTCGCTGGTTCTTCCGAAAATCCAGACACTGATCGATCAACAGGACGTGTGCAAATCCGAGGTTGATAACATTAACAACATGAAGCTGCATTTTGGGGTAAGAATCTTGATGTTGCTCAATTTTGCTTGCCGTCCACCGTGATCGTGTGTAGCCAAGTAGTCAAACCCAGTGCTAACGGTCGTAGGCGAAACATCCTAAACTTCCTATGCCCACGGATGATTTTGCTTCCATGAGCAAAGCACCGTTGCCTATCCCTGCTCAGAAGATATTGCAGAAAAAGTCGAAAGACTAGCTATGTCACAGGCGAGCGATGCTTTGAGTGGTAGTGATGACGAACATTTTGCATAGAGCGCAGCGGATGATAGAAAGCTTATCGTTTGGGAGGGGTCCTCAAAATTAGAATTAGAACTGGGGTCTTTCTTATTGATCTTATTCCAAGAGTAAGTATGCTGTACATGAATCCATCTTGTGTTTTCTTTTCATGTGTCTTTCAGTCCTGGAACAGATTTCGCACTTTTGTTGGTATAACTTTTCAGTCCTCATAACAACAAAACAGTCTGTTGTAGCTTTTGAAGATATCTGACAATCCAGTATCAGTCTCCGTTTCATCATCATACCGTTGTATGCCCAGCAACAATTCCGAACGGTTTCCTTACTTATCTTGCTGCAGCTGCTGCAATAACTTTGGCCAAAGATGGCTTGAACCTTAGAAAGAGTTAAGCTGCTTCCGCTCAGTAATTTTGAGCCCTCTCTAAAGACCTATCATTCCTCAAAGTTGAAAATTGCTGTAAAACATTGTCTGTGTTGGATGGGTTCCTGATTCACTACTCGGTTTAATTGATGATCTCTAAAAGTGGTTGAGCTTCTGGAGATTCTTTGCCTAGCGTAAGTAGAGTAATTGAGATATCAACCATGAAACCCAGTGCTAACGTTGCGAATGAGAGATTTATTACTTAATGGGTTTGCTGTAGAGGTTGTACCTCCTTCCGTGCTTTGCATTTCTTCATTCCCTAGGTGTCTTTCTTAATACTGTTTCTTTCTTCGATTTGTCTGCTGAGAGGAAGGATACCCTGTTGCCCGCTTAAATTATGAGCGGGCACACCAAGCATGGAGGTTTACAAAATGATTATTGCGAGAGAAAGCTACGATAATCGAACAGCTCAGTTCTAAACAAGGACCCTCCATATATTGCCTCAGATAGAGCTCCTGTCGAAAGAATATCCACTCAAGGCCAATCACACTTGAAGTTTGTTCAAACTAGAGCAAACTCAGCTTTACAATCAACGGCTTCCATATCCCAGAAACTAAACTTTTAGAGACTTTTCTATCTTAGGGTTGGTGGGTTTGATGGCACTTGTTTACAACTACCTGGAGCCTTGTTAATACGGGATCATTTCAGTGCAGGCAGGCAGGCAGTAGCTCAAGCTCGTTAATAAACTAGTAGTCACAGACAAGAGAATATGTATAGTCACACTGGGAAATGACCTATGCAGCTCAAAATATGGATGAATCCTACTTTCGAAAATAAGACATCAGCATCACATTAAAGACGATGTTGCTTGCGAAAAGAATACGAAGTAACAACGGCCAGAAAAGAATTACAGACCGAGTCACGTGCTATTTAAATGGGCGGGGGGGTAACCCCTGACCAGCTTCGGCTAATTCAGGGGAACTTTCCAAAAAAAAAAAAAAAAAAGCTAAAAGGATTCAGTATAGCGATAGAAAAACATTAGCGCTTGGGACTGAAAAAAGCGTATTCGATTAAACTAATAAGTAATATAAACCCCATGGTCCCACCCATCTAAGCTCCACCTCAATATGAAACCGCAAAAAATGGAGACTAATTTATTCACTTCTAAATCGCGGCGCCTCGCTCATCTAATCAAGCTAAGTTAGTTAGTATCTCCATCCCACACCATCGTTTCACCAGCCAGGCACGCACTTTCTTTCTTTCTTAAACACTCCCTCTTTGTATCCTTAAAATAGCAACACACATACACATGCACATACACATACTAAATATATATAAATAAATAAATAAAATTGTTCAACGGGTTCTAGAACCTCTTCTCAGAGAAGAAAAAAACCCCTAACCCATGAAGTAAA
>Ga0247734_1001525_pt1 | contig 17450 bp, 20 predicted proteins | sample UWRJL103311B2_FD_180933 | JGI IMG/M metagenome (GOLD analysis project Ga0247734, IMG submission 180933) | Plant litter microbial communities from Arlington Agricultural Research Station in Wisconsin, United States - UWRJ-L103-311B-2 | ecosystem: Environmental > Terrestrial > Plant litter >... | reverse complement strand
CATCCCCCTCACCCGCGCGATTCGCAGCGCCTCCGATGCGGGCACCCCGCCGGCGGCGGGTGACGGTGCGGAGGCCCAGCCCTTCCACGCCATCGCCGCCAAGCTGGATGCCTGGCTGAACCCTTCGCCCTCGCCGGTGTTCTGACTCGCAGGAACGCCGACGAAGGACAGCCCATGCCGCTCACATCCGGAGCCGAAATCGCCCAGCTTCTCGCCGAAACCCGCACGATCGCGGTGATCGGCGCATCGGATCGCCCCGATCGCCCGAGCTACGGCGTGATGCGCGTGCTTCAGGATTGGGGCTATCGCGTCCTGCCGGTGAATCCGCAGATCACCGGCGAGCGCATTCACGGCGAATATGTCTGGCGCGATCTCGCCCAGATCGGTGAGCCGATCGACATGGTGGACATCTTCCGCCGCCCCGATGCGGCGGGCGAAGCCGTCGATCAGGCCATCGCCGCCGGCGCGAAATCCGTATGGATGCAGATCGGCGTGATCAACGAAGCAGCCGCCGCCCGCGCCGAAGCGGCTGGCCTGAAGGTGGTGATGAACCGCTGCCCGGCCATCGATCTGCCGGCCATGCGGGTGCCCAAGATTACGCCGCAATCAGCGTAGCAACAGCCGCACCGAATTCCCGGCAAAGACCAGAGCCGCGAAGAAAGCGCCCGTCGCCGCTGCGGCCGGCGCGAACCACACGAACAGACCGATCACCATCAGCGCAACGCCCATCACCAGCAGCGAACACCGCCGCAGCAGCCACGACATCGGCACGAAATGCGCGCCCAGCACCACCAGCACGGCGGCGATCGCGCGCACCTCCTGTCCCGTCCCGCTTAGCGCCCAGCCGTACAGCAAGGCCGCGCCGGCGGTGACGATGTTTACGCGCCGCACCCAGCGGGCCGTGACCGGATCCAGCGGATCGACGGCAGCCAGCCGCCTGCGCAGCTTGCGCGCCGCGAAGATTGCCAGCACCACCGCCAGAATCAGGATCGAGACGGCCGGCCGGACCGAAACATCCCGGGTCGCGGCGATCGAAACGAGGGCCCAGCCCGCCGCATAGACGGCGTGGATGAGCGCGATGCGCAGCGTATCGCCGCGCGGACCAATCCTCGGCCCCGCCACTATGATCGAACCGCAGCCGCCTGTGCGCGCTCCGCAAGCCGCGCCAATGCCGCATCATGCAGCGCGGCGCCGCTGGCCAGTATCCCGAACACTTCCGGCACCGGTTTGTTGAAGCGGATCGGCCGCCCGAGCGGATCGCTCACCGTCGCGCCCGCTTCCTCCGCGATCAGTGCCGCTGCCGCGATATCCCATTCGCTGCCCCATCGCAGGCTCGCGCACAGATCGGCATCGTCGCTCGCCACCATCGCGATTCGCAGCGCGATGGAATTGGGGCGCGGGACGGAGAGCAGATCGGCATCCACCTTCGGCAGCGTATCCGCCGGCACCCGCGCGCCCGGCAACGCGGCACGCCCGCCCGCCTTCAGCGGCGCACCGTTGAGCGTCGCGCCGGCGCCCGCCGCCGCGATCCAGGTTTCACCCCGCGCCGGCGCCTCCAGGACGCCCACGATCGGCACGCCGCCGTCCACCAGAGCTACCGACACCGCCCAGCCGGGTCGCCCACGCAGATAATCCCGCGTCCCATCGATCGGATCCACCACCCACACGCGGTCCGCCGCAAGCCGGTCGGCATTGTCGGCCGTCTCTTCGGACAGCCACGCCGCCTCCGGATCGATCGCCTTCAGCGACGCGAGCAGGAGCGCATCCACCTCCAGATCAATGTCGCAGACGGGGTGGCCGGGCACCTTCTCCCAGCGTGCATATGTCTCGCTTGAGCGCTTGGCCGCGAGCGCGCCGGCAAGCCGCGCCGCCTCTGCGATCGCGGCGATCAGATCCGGGTCAGGCGCCGGCAACGGTCATCCCGTCGATGCGCAGCGTCGGCACATCGTGCGCGCGGCGGAAGACGAGGTCGTCCGCCGCGGTCAGATGCAGGAACATCTCGGCAAGGCTGCCCGCCGCCGTCACTTCGGCAACCGGCTCGGCCAGCTTGCCGTCGCGGATCGCGAAGCCGGATGCACCCCGGCTGTAATCGCCCGTCACCATGTTCACGCCCTGGCCGATCAACTCGGTCACGAACAGGCCGAGCTTGATGTCGCCGATCAGCTCGTCGACGGACAGCGCGCCCTTTTTCAGATACAGGTTGCTGGTGCCCGCGCCCGGCGCGCCCGAACCGCCGCGCGTCGCATGGCCGGTCGGGGTGAGCCCCAGCTGACGCGCCGAAGCGCTGTCGAGCAACCACGTCGTCAGCACGCCATCATCGATCAGGTCGATGGCGCCGGTCGGCAGACCCTCGCCATCGAAGGCGCGGCTGCGCAGCCCGCGCAACCGATGCGGATCGTCCCGGATCGTGATGCCCCTGGCGAACACCTGCTCGTTCAGCTTGCCGAGTAGGAAGCTGGTCTTGCGCGCGATTGCCGCGCCCGTCACCGCGCCTGCCAGATGCCCGATCAGACTGGTGCCGACGCGCGGATCGAACACGACCGGCATCGGGCCGGACGGCAATTTGCCGGGATTGAGCCGCGCTACTGCCCGTTCGCCCGCGCGCCGCCCAATCTCCTCGGGCGCCTCCAGATCGGCGAAATGGCGGGTCGAATGATAGCCGTAGTCGCGCTGCATGCCGGAGCCTTCGCCCGCGATCACGCTGGCCGACAGGCCATAGCCACTGGACGAGAAGCTCCCCAAAAAGCTCTCGCTCGTCGCCAGCGCCATCGCCGTGCGCCCGGCGCTGGCGCCAGCGCCCTCGCTGTTGGTAACGCCGCCGATGCCGCGCGCCGCATCCTCCGCCGCCAGCGCCAGCGCGCGCAGCGCATCTGGGGCGGGGTCCGCGCCGTCGTCGCCATCGATTTTAGGCGCCTCGCCCTTCAGCAGCAGTTCGGCCGGCGCCAGCCCGGCATAGGGATCTTCCGGCGCCTCGCGCGCCATCGCCACCGCCCGCTCCACCAGAGCGGACAGATCGTCCTTTGTCAGGCTGGAGGAGGAGACGCTCGCCGAACGCTGCCCCACGAACACGCGCAGGCCGATCTCCTCGCCGTCGGATCGCTGCACGTCTTCCAGCGTGCCGAGCCGCACCTGCACCTGCGTGCTCTCGCTGCGATAATAAACGGCATCGGCGGCGTCGGCGCCGGCACGCTGGGCGGCCTCGACAAGGGCGGCGACGCGATCTTCGGTGGCGGATGTCATGCGTCAGCCCTTAAGCACGTCCGCGTCCGAACGAAAGCGTCAGTCCGTTTCATTGCGCCGATCGAATGTCTCCCGCGCCGCCTGGATCGTGTCGTAATGCACGTCCGCCCATCTGCCGATCGCCTGCATTGGGGCCCGCAGCGATTGGCCGAGGTCCGTCAGGGTATAATCCACGCGCGGCGGAATGCTGGGCGTTACGGTGCGCGTCACCAGCCCATCACGCTCCAGGCCGCGCAGCGACAGCGTCAACATGCGCTGCGAAATCCCGTCGATCTGGCGCTTCAGTTCGTTGAACCGGCGCGGCCCATCCCCCAATATCATCACGATCAGGATGCTCCATTTATCGCCGATCCGCTGCAGAACGGGCGCGACCCGCCCACAGGCGGAATGGTTGCTCGCATGCGACGACGGTGCCTCCTCCTGGGAGGGCACATCCATGTGCGCGAGTGACAAAATTGTGCCTCCTTGTGGACCATCGGGCCAGTAACATATCGATCCTCGGTCACTTAATTATACCGGGACATGGCAAAATGAAACTGCTCCACATCGATTCAAGCATTCTCGGCGAAGCCTCGGTCAGCCGCCAGATATCCGCCGCCATCGCGGATGCCCTGCGCGCCGCTCATCCCTCCGCCGAATTCGCCTATCGCGATCTGGCGGCGGACCCCGTCCCGCACCTCACCCTTGCAACCTTGCCCGCCGCCAACCCCGACGCGCTTGCCGATCTTCAGCAATTCCAGGCCGCCGATATCGTGGTGATCGGCGCACCGATGTACAACTTTACAATCGCCAGCCAGCTCAAGGCCTGGATTGATCGCATCCTCGTGGTCGGCGAAACCTTCGCCTACGATGAGACCGGCCCCAAGGGTCTGGCCACGGGCAAGCGCGTCATCATCGCCGTGTCGCGCGGCGGCCATTATGGCCCCGGCACGCCGGCCGAGAGCCTCGAACATCTGGAAACCTATCTGCGCGGCGTATTCGGCTTCATCGGCATCACGCCAGAATTCGTCGCCGCCGACGGCCTCGCGCGCGGCCCGGAGCAGCGCGCCGCCGCCATCGAACACGCACTCGGCTTGATCCCGGCGCTCGCCGCCTGATCGCACGCCCATCCCGTTCGTGTGAGCCTGTCGAAATAATCTTCGACAGGCTCAAGGCAAACGGCAAGGATGGTTCAGATGGAAGCCGTCCCCACGACGAGGCACGCGAGGAACATCAGCAAGCCCGCAAAGCGGTTCGATCGAAAGCGCGCCAGCGCATCCTCCGGATCCTTACGCCTGAGCCCGATCACCTGCCAGCCAAGATGCGCCGCGATCGGCAGCAGCCCCGCCAATGCCAGCAGCTCCGGCCGGACCTGCCACAGTGCCACCCCCCACAGGACCAGGGCCGCGCCGTAAAAGCCCGCCACCCCGCCGCGCGCATGGGCGCCCAGTGCGCGCGCCGAACTCTTCACGCCCGCCAGCGCGTCATCCTCGATATCCTGAAGCGCGTAGATCGTGTCGTACCCAATCACCCACGCGATCGATCCGGCGTAGAGCCATGCCATCGGCGCCGCGAGCGCGCCGGTCGCTGCCGGCCAGGCGACCAAAGCCGCCCAAGAGAACACGATCCCCAACCACGCCTGCGGCCACCAGGTGATGCGCTTCATGAAGGGATAGGCCGCCACCGGCGCAAGGCTCGCCAGCGCCACGATCTGCGCCGTCCGCTCCAATTGCAGCAGCACGACGAGCCCTACCAGCGACAGCGCCACCAGCCAGCCCCATGCCAGTTTCATCGGCAATCGTCCGCTGGCGAGCGGGCGTGCCGCCGTCCGCGCCACCCGCTTGTCGAGATCGCGATCGACGATATCGTTATACACGCAGCCCGCACCGCGCATCGCCACCGCGCCCAGCGCGAACCACAGCAGCAGATCCCACCGCGCCACCGCCTGCCCCGCCAGCGCGATCGCCCAGGCGCCCGGCCAGAATAGCAGCCACGCGCCGATCGGCCGATCCAGCCGCGCCAATTGGACAAGATCGCGCAGCATCGCCGGCAGCCGCGCTATGCCGCCGCCATGCTCGCTATCGGGGACGATCGCGTCGCTCATCGGATCAGCGCAGCAGCTTCACGAACACGCCGGCATCACGCCGTTCCACCTGAAAGCTCGGCATGTCCTCCACCAGATCCGAAAGGCGGCTATATCCGTAATTGCGCGTATCGAAGCTGGATCGATTGCCGGCATGCTGCCCCAGCGCGGAGAGGCTGGCGAAGCCCTGCTTGTCATGCTTCACCGCATCGAACGCGTCGCTCAGCAGCTTCACCACATCGTCGCTCACCTGCTGCTTGCGTGGCTTCGCTGCCGCCGCCCGGCTGCCGATCGCGGGTGGCAGGGTGTCCTTGATCGTCGTGGTCGTTTTCGGCGCAATCACGTCGCCGCCGTCCGGCTCCTCGATCCTACCCACCAGCGCACCCACGTCGATGAAGCGTGTGCATGCCTGCCGGAATCCTTCCGGGGTGCGCGACGTGCCGAAGCCATAGACCGGAATGCCATCCTGCCGGATCCGCATCGCCAGCGGCATGAAATCGCTATCGGACGACATGATGCCGAATCCCTCGACGCGGCCCCGCGCCAGCAGGTCCATAGCGTCGATCGTCATCTTCATGTCGGTGGCGTTCTTGCCCTTGGTCAGATCGAACTGCTGCTGCGGCTCGATCCCGTGGCGGATCGACATGTCGCGCCAGCCCTTCAGCGCGGGCTTGGACCAATTGCCATAGACGCGCCGCACATTGACCGTTCCGAGTTCGGCCAGAACGGTCAGGACCGGGTCGATGGTCGCCGCCGATGCGTTGTCGGCATCGATCAGCAGCGCTACGTTGCGAGTGGCCTTTTCCATGCGGATGTTCGTCGCGCGGATCGCCGTTCGATGCAATCACGCAAGTGCCCCGGAGCCCCATGCCCGCCACCCCCGCCTGGCCGCCTGCCAGCACACCCCGCCTCTTCGTGGAGGAGCCGCTCGCCCAAGGGCAGATGCTGACGCTGGATGGCCCGCAGGCCAATTACCTCGCCAATGTCATGCGGCTGAAGAGCGGCGATCCCGTCCGCCTGTTCGACGATATCACCGGCGAATGGCTCGCCGAGGTCGCCGATCCTGCCAGGCGCAGCATCACGCTACGCCTGACCGGCAAACTGCGCGAGCAGGAGGCAGTGCCGGACATCTGGCTGCTCTTCGCTCCGCTGAAAAAGGACCGCCTTCACTATCTGGTGGAGAAGGCGACCGAGCTTGGCGTCGCCCGCCTCCAGCCCGTCGTCACCCACCGCACCATCGTCGCCAAGCCCAATCCGGAGCGGTTGCGCGCGCACATGATCGAGGCGGCCGAGCAGTGTGATCGCACCGCGCTTCCCGAACTCACCGATCAGAGAAAGCTCGCGGCGGTGCTGGCCGATTGGCCGGCGGACCGTACGCTCCTGTTCGCCGATGAAGCCGGCGGCCGGCCGGTCTCGAGTATCGAAGGCGGCCCAGCCGCGATCTTGATTGGCCCCGAGGGCGGCTTTACCGACGACGAACGCGCCGCGATCCGCGCGCTGCCGCAGGCGGTCCCCATCTCCCTCGGCCCCCGCATCCTCCGCGCCGAAACGGCGGCGGCGGCGGCGCTGGCGGCGTGGATGTCGCGCTTCGGCGATTGGCGCTGATCGCGCTGGCGAAACACCTCGCGCCCGGCTATCGCGCGCGCCATGACGACGCGCTCCGCCGACACTGGCCCCGACCCTCTCATCGAAGGGCGCGACGATCTGATCGGCGTCTTTGCCAAGGGCGAGAAGCCGAAGGAACGCTGGCGGATCGGCACCGAACACGAAAAGTTCGTCTATTGGAATGACGGCAGCTACCGCGCGCCCTCCTACGAGGAAAAGGGCGGCATCCACGCCCTCCTGATCGGCATGACCAAGTTCGGCTGGGAGCCGGTCTACGAAGGCGACAAGATTATCGCTCTTTCGGGATCGGACGGAGCGATCAGTCTGGAGCCTGCCGGCCAATTCGAGCTGTCCGGCGCGCCGCTGGATAATCTGCACGAGACATGCGCCGAGACCGGCCGCCATCTCGCGCAGGTGAAGGAGATTGGCGACAAGCTGGGCATCGGTTTCCTGGGCCTCGGTTTCTGGCCGGACAAGACCCGCGCCGAACTCCCGATCATGCCCAAGGGCCGGTACGAGATCATGCTCCGGCACATGCCCCGCGTGGGCTCGCTCGGACTGGATATGATGCTGCGCACCTGCACCATCCAGACCAACCTCGATTATGCGAGCGAGGCGGACATGGTGAAGAAGTTCCGCGTCAGCCTCGCGCTCCAGCCGCTCGCCACCGCGCTCTTCGCCAATTCGCCCTTCACCGAAGGCAAGCCGAACGGCTTCCTCAGCTACCGCAGCCACATCTGGACGGACACCGATCCGCACCGCACCGGCATGCTGCCCTTCGTGTTCGAAGATGGCTTCGGCTACGAACGTTATGCCGATTACATGCTGGACGTGCCGATGTACTTCGCCTTCCGCGACGGCGGCTATGTCGATGCGTCCGGCCTGAACTTCCGCGATTTCCTCCACGGCAATCTCTCCGTTCTCCCCGGCGAGAAGCCGCGCATCGCCGATTGGGTGGACCATCTCTCCACCGCCTTCCCCGAAGTCCGCCTCAAGAGCTTTCTGGAAATGCGCGGCGCCGATGGCGGCCCCTGGAACAAGATCTGCGCGCTACCCGCCTTCTGGGTCGGGCTCCTGTATGACGATCAGGCGCTGGATGCCGCCTGGGATGAGGTGAAGCACTGGACGATCGAGGATCATAACCGGATCCGCGAACAGGTGCCCCGCCTCGGCCTCGCCACGCAGGGTCCGCGCGGCCGCACCTTCCAGGAACTGGGCAAGCGCATTCTCGATATCGCCCATGCGGGGCTCGCATCGCGCAATCGCCTCAACGCCGCCGGCGATAACGAGACCGGCTTCCTCGATCCGCTCCGCGAAATCGTCGCCTCGGGCAAGGTGCCGGCGCAGCGCCTGCTCGATCTTTACGAAGGCGAATGGGCCGGCGATCTCTCGCGCGTCTACAAGGACATGAGCTTCTAGGAAGGGTGTGGAGCGGGTAGCGGGAATCGAACCCGCGTATGAAGCTTGGAAGGCTACCGCTCTACCATTGAGCTATACCCGCACGCCGCGGCTTCCCTGCCATCGTGGACGCGCCCGCGTCAACGGACCTTCGCGTTTTCGAGCTGACTTTCTCACGCGGCGCGACAGCGGGGTTGACGGCCCGCACCGGCTTCGCCAATGAGCCGCCTCCTTTGCGGGACGCCTCTGGACAGGTGGCCGAGTGGTTAAAGGCAGCAGACTGTAAATCTGCCCGTGCAAGCGTACGCTGGTTCGAATCCAGCCCTGTCCACCATGGCCCAAGCGGCTGTTTTCTCGGCGACGATCCGGAACATGCCCTTCGGGGCGGGTCGTTAGCCGTTGGCGTGAGTACGGACCTCGTATTTATGCCAGAACGGCCGGCCAGCGCCCGATCGATGAATTGCCGACCATCAGCGAAACACGATGGCCCGGACACCATTCAGGAACACCCGCCGCTCCGCCGTCCAGCGAACCGCGCGCGCCAGCACCCGCGCCTCGATGTCCCGGCCGATCCGCACGAGATCCTCTTCCGTGGCCCGATGGTCGACCCGCTCGACATCCTGTTCGATGATCGGCCCTTCATCCAGATCGCTGGTGACGAAGTGCGCCGTCGCGCCGATCAGCTTCACGCCTCTTTCATGCGCGCGCCGGTAGGGGCGAGCACCCTTGAAGCTGGGCAGGAAGCTATGGTGGATGTTGATGCACCGGCCGGACAACTGCTCCGTCAGCTCGGAAGAAAGCACCTGCATGTACCGCGCCAGCGCCAGATAATCGGCGCCTGTTTCCTGGAAAACGGCGAGAAGCTTCGCCTCCTGGTCCGCCTTGGTCTCCGCCGTGACAGGCAGGTGATGGTAAGGAACGCCATGCCACTCGGTCAGCGCGCGCAAATCCGGATGGTTCGAAACCACGCCAACCACCTCCACCGGCAGATTGCCTGTCTGCCAGCGATGCAGGAGATCGTTCAGGCAATGGCTCCCCTTGGACGCGGCGATCAGAAGCCTGGGCTTGTGCGCAGCCGGAAGTAGATCCCAATCCATGACAAACCGCTCGGCGATCGCGGCCAGGCCAGCGCGAAATTCCGCGAACCTGTCGGCAAACCGATCGTGCGTGCCAGCGAACTCCACGCGCATGAAGAACCGTCTCGTTTCCAGATCGGCATATTGCTGGCTGTCGAGAATGAAGCCGCCCGCCTGCGCCAGATGCCCGCTCACGGCGGCAACGATCCCGACCTGATCCTCGCAGGAGAGGGTGAGGATGTAGGGAACCAGTGTCGAAGGCACGCTCATCGGCACGCCTTTAGCCACCCGCGTTCACGTCGGCCACGCTGATTCGATCCAGCCGATCCACCGCTGCCGCAAACAGGCATGGACCCTGAAGTACGTGCCGGGGATTGAGCGACCATGGCCCCACCCAAAAAAGCGCGACCCTCCAAAAAGACGACAGAAGCGATCGAGAAAGCGGATCTGGCCGCTGTTCACAGCACCGCATCCTGGCGCGATCATCCGCTCGTCTCCGCGCTGGGCACAGTGAGCGAACTGGCCGATCAGCCGCAGCTCTACGCCATCTCGGCGGCGACGATGGCCGCCGGTCTTTTACGGGGCGATAGGCGTCTCGCCCGTACCGGGTTGCGGATGCTCGCGGCGGAGTGGCTGGCGACGAAGGCGAAGGGCTTCGTCAAGCATCGCGTCGATCGCACCCGCCCGCACGTGCCGGTGGACGGCGGAGACTATCGCATGGAACGGGGCGAGAGCCACGATACGGCGCTGAACTCCTTCCCCTCCGGGCATACGGCCGGCGCCGTCGCGGTGGCGCGCGCTTACGCCAGCGAATATCCGGAACATGCCGGCCGCGCCGCCGCGATCGCCATCTTCGTGGGCGCGATCCAGGTTCCCCGCTGCCGCCATTATCCCAGCGATATCGGCGTCGGCGCCCTGATCGGGCTCGCTACGGGATCGCTCGTTGCGAAACGGGCGCCGTCCGCGGAGGCCGATAATCCCAACTGATAGGCTTGGGCTCGCGCTTCGCGCGATCAGGCGCTAATCGGGCCGCCATGCGCCGTGGTCATCGTCCTTCCCAATCCGTTTCCGGCAAGCCCCGTTTCTGGGGCCGTCATGCCGTTTCCGCCGCTCTTGCCAATCCGGAGCGGACGATCCGCAAGATCTGGGTGACGCGGGAGGCGGCAACCGCGTTCGGCGGCTTCCCCCCCTCCATTCCGACCAGCTTCGCCGAAGTGACCGATCTTGCCCGGCTGGTGCCGCAGGATGCGCCGCACCAGGGCATCGTCATCGAAGTGGATCCGCTGGAGGATATCTGGCTGGGCGATCTGCTGGAGCAGGGCAAGGACGATAACCGGCCGCTCGTCATTCTCGATCAGGTGACCGATCCGCACAATGTGGGCGCGGTGATGCGCTCGGCCGCCGCGTTCAACGCTCTCGGCATCATCACACAGGATCGGCACGCGCCGCCGGAATCCGGCGCGCTCGCCCGCTCCGCTTCGGGTGCGCTGGAAACCATGCCGTGGGTACGGGTCGTGAACCTCGCCCGATCGCTGGGCGAGATTAGCGAGGCCGGCTTCTGGCGGATCGGGCTCACCGGCACCGGCCGCCGCACCTTCGCCGAGGCGATCGGGACGGCGCGGGTCGCGCTCGTGCTGGGCGCGGAGGGCGAGGGCATGCGCCAGAATACCGAAGCGCATTGCGACGAACTGGCGAAGCTTCCGATCAGCCCGGATGTCGAGAGCCTCAACATCTCCAACGCTGCGGCCATCGCGCTCTACGCGCTGGCAACGCGGGGGTGAGAGCGGCCTCAGTCCTCGTTGGCGATACGGACGGCCAGGCCGTCCAGCGATTCATCGAACTGGACCTGGCACGAAAGGCGCGACGTCTCGTCCCGGAAATCCGAACTGTCGAGCAGGTCGTTCTCGTCCTCGCTCATCGGCGGCAGCTTGTCGGCGAAGGCGGGATCCACGTGGATGTGGCAGGTCGCGCACGAACAGCAGCCGCCGCACAGCGCGAGGAGCTCATCGATACCCGCGTCGCGAATGATCTCCATGACCGACAGGCCGTCTTCACCCTCGATCTCCTGCGTGTTTCCATCGCGCAGGGTGACGATCAATTTGGGCATAAGTCGGCTCCGGGTGATGATGATTCGGCTCGCTCCTATGTCGCCGGCCCCGGGGGTGCAAGCATGGCGCTACCATGGGCCTGAGCGCGGATCAGCTGCGCGCGAGCCTGGATGCGCTCACCATCATCGAGCCGGGGTTCGCGGCCGGCCTTGCCGCGCATGGCTATCCCCTGCCGCGCACCAGCGCACGCGGCCACGTCGCCTTGTTGCGCACGATCATGGGCCAGCAGGTTTCCACGGCGTCCGCCAACGCGATCTGGGGTCGGCTGGAAACACTCGTCGGGCCGGACATGGATCCGGCAACGCTGGCGGCGATGCCGGACGAGGATCTGCGCGCCGTCGGCCTGTCCCGCCAGAAGATCTCCTATGCCAAAAGCCTTGCCGGGCTGGTGGCGAACGGGGAACTGGATCTCGCCCATCTGCCCGAGGATGATGAGGCGGCGATCGCCGAACTGATCCGCATCAAGGGTGTCGGGCGCTGGTCGGCGGAAATCTATCTGCTGTTCGCGGAAGGCCGCCCCGATGTCTGGCCGGCCGGCGATCTCGCGGTGCAGATCGAGGTAGGGCATCTGCTGGGCCACGATGCCCGCCCATCGGAGAAGCTGGTGCGCGAACTGGCGGAGCCCTGGCGTCCGCACCGGGGCGCGCTCGCCATCTTCGCGTGGCATCATTACGGGCGGCGGCTGTCGTCCAAGGGCGCCGACAAAGCGCCAGTCTGACCGGCTGGCTCAGCGCGCAGCGGCGCGCGCCGCCAGGATCTGTTCGGCCAGAGCATGATCGCTCGGCTTGTCGACATCGATTCCGGCCTCGGCAAATGGCAATGCGACAGGTCGGACGACGAGCCCGAACTTGCGTCCTACCGCCCCCATCGCCGCCTCCAGCGTGATCGTGCGGGTCAGCGCGCGCAGCGCCAGCCACGGCCCGAAATGGGCGATCAGCTTGATGGCCTTCTTCCGATCCCGCTCCACCTCGCTCCAGAGCCCTAAGGCGATCTTCGCGCGATTGGAGCGGAACACGAACAGATTGGCGCCGGACCACGCCTCACCCGCGAACTTCAGCCAGGTGCGGCGATTGCCGGGATAGGCCGCGAGCAGCACCCGCCGGCCCACCACGCCCACCGCCACGTCCGCAGCGGCATCGCTCGCGATCATCGCCTCGATCATCGGCACGGTGAGCAAAGGGTGATCGGCGGTGGTGACGAGCACCGGCCAGGGCGCCTCCGGCCCGCCCGCGACGGCGGCGATGCTGCTGGCGATGCCGCTGTCCGAATGCACGGTGGCGATGCGGGGTTCATCCGCCAGCCACGCGCAATCGCCGTCGAAAAGTAGTTCCGGCGCCTGCGCCATGATCACGATCCGGCCGATCGCCGGCACGGCCAGCAATGTGCGGGCGACGCGGCTCAGCATCGCCTCCCCCGCCACTTTTATCTTGGCCTTGCGCTCCTCGCCGAAGGCGGCGGCGAGCGGATCGATGCCGGGGCGCTGCCCTGCCAGAAGGATCGCGGTCCAGCCATTCCCGCTCATTTCAGCCAGCTCCGCACCGGCTGGCCACGCAGCCGCGTCGTCGTCGCCTGAGCGAGTTGGACGACGTGGACGATCAGCGAAAGGATCGTCCAAATCGCCACCGCGACGAGCCCCCAATCCGGGCGCCCAACGATCAGGGAAGCGGTGAGAATCACCATGTTCGGATTGCGGCGAGCCGTGATCAGCCGAAACCGGCTGTCGAAGCGCCGCCAGACATGGATGTCCATGCCGAAGCGGCGGATGAAGATGCCCTCGATCAGCCGCTGGACGACATATCCGCCGAGGATCGCGGCCATGCACCACCAGAAGACAGCATCCGAAAGCGGCCGGCCATAGGCGATCAGGCCTACGCCCCAGCCATACCACCAGAAGGGCGGGTGGACGAGATCCATGCCGTGATCGAAGACGTTGCCCCAGCGGGACGAGGTGATCGTGCAGCGCGCGAGCTTCCCGTCCACCGTGTCCAGGATCATCATCAGCAAGCCGGCGGCGAGCCCCGGCCAATAGTCGCCCGTCCAGAAGCACCATGTCGCGATCACGCAGAAGACCGCGCTGATCGTGGTGATCTGGTTGGGCGTCAGCCCCCAGCGCGCGGCGATGCGCGTCATGTGAAACGCCCATTCGGGCCACAGATATTTGGTCAGGAGATCAGTGACGCCCTTATAGGCGCCCTGATAGCTCGCGCGCTCGATCGTGCCGACCGATGCGGGCGTCAGCTTCTCCATGAACGGCCGCTCGCGCTTGCGCAGCACCGTATTCTCCAGCTCGGTCGTTTCCTGCGGCACCGGCGTCAGCGCGGCCGGATTAGGCTGCTTGGGCGTCACATGGGCGATCACCGGCACACCGCCGCGCGTGATCGCGCAGCCGGGATGCGCGGCGACATATTTCAGCCACAGCGGATCGAAAACGTAATCCAGATCCACGATCAGCGCGGCGCCGCCGGCGGCGTGTTCCGCCAGCACAAAGCCCTGCGCGCGGGCGATCCGCGCCAGGCGTGCGCGGGTCGACATGCCCCAGATCGGAGTCGGATTGTCGCCGGCAGGCACCAGCGGCGGGAACGTCATTCGGTTGGGCTCCATATGCGGAGGAACGCCTCCACGGCGCGGTCGGCGTCGCTCTCCGGCGATGAATCCGGCCCCCCGGGGCGGTGCCATATCACGTCGGCGAAACATCCCGATTGGCAAAGCCCCAGGAATTGCCGCGCCGCAAGCTCGGGATCACCGGCCCGAAGCCGGTGCGCGGCCATCTCGCCGGCCATATAATGCATCAGCCGTTCGCGCGTCCGGCGGGGGCCGCTTTCGTAGAAGGCGCGCATCAGTGCCGGCATGCGATGGCCCTCAGCCGCAATCAGGCGCCGCAGGGCACGCGTATCCTCCGATATTATCTTGGCGATGAAGATCTTGCCGAAGCGGCGTAGTACGGCCGCCGTGCCGCCCTCCGTGAGCAAGGCTTCGCTCAAGGCGCCGCTGAAATCGCCGACCAGCCGATCGATAAACGCCTGGAACAAGTCTTCCTTGGATCGGAAATGATTCCACAACGTTGTTTTCGATCCGCCGCACAGAGCCGCGATCGCCGACATCGATGTGTCGGCATATCCATGTTCGAGAAAGGCACGTTTGGCGACATCGATGATCGCCTCTCGCCGATCCTCCTTGCGTCGTGCCCGCCGATCCTTGATCATGTCGGTCATTGCGATACTATATAGTACACTTATCTGTTGACAACCCTTAACATGAAGCGCAGGCGCCAACCGTACTCTATGGTATCACAATCCTCCTCCTGGCGTGCACTGGCCGCCCTCGCCCTTGCGGCGCCCGCACTGGTCGCGTGCGTCCCGAAACTGGGGCCTGCGCCCCAGCCGCGTTCCGCCGGATCGCTGGCCACGACGCAAGCGCTACCCGCACAGCAGGGCCAGTGGCCCGGCGAGGGCTGGTGGCAATCCTATGGCGATCCGCAGCTCGATGCGCTGATCACGCAGGGTCTGGCTGATTCGCCCGATATCGCGACCGCCGCTGCCCGGCTGGCGCAGGCGGAGGGCATGGCGCAGGCCGCCGGTGCCGATCTCGGCCCTTCCGTAGATGCGTCCGGTCGGGCCGGCACCGCCAAGCAGAGCTACAATAACGGCATCCCCAAGGAATTCGTGCCCCGGGGCTGGCGCTCCACGGGCGATGCCTCCGTCCGCTTCGGGCTGGATCTGGATCTGTTCGGCCGCAATCGCGCCAATCGTCGCGCTGCGCTGAGCGAGCGCGATGCGGTGCGGCTCGAATCAACGGCCGCGCGGCTCACGCTCGCCGCCTCGATCGCGAGCGCCTATGCCGATCTGGCGCGGCTTTATGCCGAGCGTGAGGTTGCGGTTCAGGCTTCGCGGATCCGGTCCGAAAGCGCGCAGCTGGTCGCCAATCGGGTGGCGAACGGGCTGGAGACACAGGGCGAAGGCGCCCAGGCCGCCGCCGCCGTACCGGCGACCCGCGCGGACATCGCGGCCCTCGATACCTCGATCGATCTCGTCCGGCATCAGCTTGCCGCCCTCGTCGGCGCCGGCCCCGATCGCGGCCTTTCGATCACGGCACCGAAGCTGTCCGGCCTGGCGCAGGCTGCCCTCCCCGCTAATGCCGGCATCGATCTGATCGGCCGCCGGCCCGATATCATTGCCGCGCGCCTTCGCGCCGAAGCGGCAGCGCAGCGGGTGAAGGCGGCGAAGGCGGCCTTCTATCCCGATCTCAACCTGTCGGCGCTGATCGGCGTCCAGTCGCTCGGCCTGTCGCGTTTGATCGAGCAGGACTCGGTCTACGGCAATGCCGGCCCCGCTTTGTCGTTGCCCATCTTCGATTCCGGCCGTCGCTCCGGAAACTACCGCGAATCGCGCGGGGAATATGACGCGGCGGTGGCGGAGTATGATCGCACCTTGCTGAACGCGCTGCGCGAAGTGGCCGATGCCATCAGCAATCGCGCAGGCCTCCAGCGTGAGGACAAGGACGCGCGCGCCTCGCTCGAACAGAGCGAAACCGCATATCGGATCGCCCGTCTACGCTACGAAGGCGGGCTCTCCACCTATTTGTCGGTGCTCACGGCCGAGGATGCCGTGGTCGCCGCCCGACGCCGCGTCGCCGATCTGAAGGCACGCGCATTCACGATCGACGTTGCATTGATCCGCTCGCTCGGCGGCGGCTTTGCCAGCGAACAAGGAAAAGGCTGATGGCCGAAGACAATCCCGAAATCCCGCCAGAAGTGAAGCGGCAGGAAGAAGCCGCCAAGCCGACGCCTCCGCCAAAGGCAGAGCAGCCCGCAGCCGCACAGGCCGATCCCGATGCGCAGAAGGCCAAGCGCAAGCGCTGGCTTACCATCCTCGCAGTCGTCGTCGGCGTCATCGCGATCCTGTTCCTGCTGTATCACTTCCTGATCGGCGTCCGTCACGTCTCCACAGACAATGCCTATGTCGGCGCGGATACGGCGCAGATCACGCCGCTCGTTGCCGGTGCGGTGGCGGAGGTGCGCGTCGCGAACACGCAGTTCGTGCACCGTGGCGATATCCTCGTCGTCATCGATCCGGCCGATGCGCGCATCGCCGTCGATCGCGCCGCCGCCGATCTGGCGCAGGCCGAGCGCAAGCTGCGCGAGACGCGCTCCACGGGCGGATCCTTGTCCGCCGAAGTGTCCGCGCGCGATGCCGATATCGAGCGCGCCCGCGCCGAGCAGATTTCCGCCCGCGCCAATTTCGCCAAGGCGCAGACCGATCTGTCGCGCCGCCAGAAGCTCGCCAGCGCGGGCGCCGTCTCGGGCGATGAGCTGACGAGCGCGCGCAACGCCTTCGATACGGCGCGCGCCAATATGCTCGTCGCCAGTGCCGCCGTGGATCAGGCAATCGCCAACAAGAAAGCGGCGCAGCAGAAGCGCGCCGCCAATCAAGCGCTGACGCAGGGTCCGGCCGCTACCAACCCCGATGTTGCATCCGCCCGGTCGCGCTACGATGCGGCCAAGCTGGATCTGACGCGCACCGTCATGCGCGCGCCGATCAGCGGTACGATCGCGCAGCGCAACGTGCAGATCGGCCAGCGGGTATCGCCCGGCACGTCGGTGATGACGATCGTTCCGTCGTCCAGCATGTATGTCGATGCGAACTTCAAGGAAGGTCAGCTGAAGAAGGTCCGCGTCGGCCAGCCGGCGACCCTGTCGGCCGACATTTACGGCGGCAGCGTCGAATATCATGGCAAGGTGATCGGCCTGGCTGGCGGCACCGGATCGGCCTTCGCGCTGATTCCCGCTCAGAACGCAACCGGCAACTGGATCAAGGTGGTGCAGCGCGTGCCCGTCCGCATCGGGCTGGATCCCAAGGAGCTTGCCGATCATCCGCTGCGCGTCGGCCTGTCGATGGATGTCGACATAGACGTATCGGATCACTGACGATGGCGAGTGCGGCAGCGGGCGCCCGGCCGGCGGCC
>Ga0247734_1001524_pt1 | contig 17461 bp, 14 predicted proteins | sample UWRJL103311B2_FD_180933 | JGI IMG/M metagenome (GOLD analysis project Ga0247734, IMG submission 180933) | Plant litter microbial communities from Arlington Agricultural Research Station in Wisconsin, United States - UWRJ-L103-311B-2 | ecosystem: Environmental > Terrestrial > Plant litter >... | reverse complement strand
CAGATTTTCAAGACCAAACCCCATTATGCCTATTAATTTGAATATATAGCCATCCCAAGTCTTTTCGGCCATCTTCCATTCCTGTGACTCTTCTCTGCGTTCTCTCCTCGATATCCAGACACGTTTGTTCGAATAAGTTTGCAAAGCAACTATTTAGCGCTACGCCCCAAATCCCACTAGAAAGATGCCAGAAGCATATGATTACAGCTGGTCTTGGACCTGCCACATCTGCCATCCAAACGGACCGCCAGAACACTTATCAGCAGCATCCGGAATGTTGACGAACAATGTGAAGAAATGTGTCGAATGTGACCACCTGCGATGTGATGCCTGTGCACTGACCCAACACAAGCGCAGTGAGTACGCCCGCCTTTCTTTCAATACTAAATCTAAAAGTGTCCTAGGAGTATCAAAAAGATCGAAATAGGCTTGCGAACAGGTACTGGCGTTTGGTGGAGAGTGTAGTGGCTTTCAAGTTGTAGTTTTGATGCGGCGTTGGATCAGGACTCCTGCGGAGGATTGTTATGATAGTCTTATAATCACGACCAATATAGTCCCTCAACACATCAATTTCCCAAACATGTAGATTTTTCCTGCTAGATTTTTCGATTATCTCAGAACTTTTACGCACCCATGAGTTTTAGGAAGTATTTCTTCACCGCGATGGTGAATTTTAGAAAGAGCCATGCAAAACAATGCGACGAGCAACAAAAAAGAGAGGATTAATTGGACAGGAGTAGATGATTGGCCTAATGTCTTTCGACTAATAGGCTCTGGAAGCCGTTCCCATTTCCGTCAGCCTAAGATATTCGCTTCTATATACATATATTGTGTTGCATTCCCGCTATATAGGGCTGCATTACTGGTTGCATGACGCAAGACACATAACGAATACACATTACAGAAACACGGAAATTTGATGACTGGATCCTCGTGGAAGCAGGGTATACAGCCATGGCTTCGGGTAGAGGCGCCACAGAGCCATTGAATAATGTACGGTAATATATATGAGACTTACCGAGATCTCAATTCGATTAGTAAATGCAGATGCCTTGTGAGTTGCCTGGCAAGGCTTGATAATACCATGTTTTGCTCCGCTTGGCGTCGCATTTTACTTCTGGTTTCCCACTCTCCACCTCCTCTACCGTCTCTCTTTAACACTGCCCTCCCATCCTCTGAGCCCTGTGAGCCCTCTGAGCCCTCTGAGCCCTCTGAGATGACTACACAATGGTTGGCGTGTGCACTGGCAATATCGTGAGGAGTCAAGGGATGGTGACGGAACCTTTCTACTTTGCCTTGTAGGGTAATTCTGTATCCGAAATGCGCATGTGCCTCATTTTCACTACTTCAATCGAGCAGCAGCCAAATCCCAATGTGACATACCTCCGAAAGGTTGCAGCAGTACTGGTTACAGGATTTCAATGGTCGATGATATCGAGGCAAAAACACTAAGGAGCAAGGCAAACGAGGTATGTAGGCAACAGCTATAAGTCAGCCCGCCGGGCGCACAATAGAAACCTGACTCCGAAGTAGCGGTGAAAGCAAATAATTCAGAGTCATTTACAGGAATGTGACAAGTAAGCCAAGAACGTAAGGTGACTTGATTAAAACCCCGAGTCACAATTGTTGCTAAAACGTTAAAAGGAGCTGGAATTAAGCGAGAGGCTTGGCGGTGGTGCAGCAGTTTCTATCACATCTCACATAAGTAAGAAGTCAATCTAACCTTGACAGATCTGCCCGCTATCCTATCAGCAGTTACCAGACTTTAAAAAGCGGCGTGACCACTGCAGGAAGGAGGCCATAGGTAATACGACCAAAGAAGCAAATACACTCGCCCGGCAAGTATAGAACATACATTCCATCCACTGCTCAAAGCAAAATATACACTTTACTTGGTCTGCAATACAGCTTTAAAAGGGGATTATTCAATTTATCAGAAATGAGGAGTCGAAGATCTAACGTTCATTTGTGCGTTAACTGGAAAATAGTTTGACCATGCACTAAGCAATGATGGTTGGTTCGGTGAGAACTTAAATCAACATGTCGATCAACTTTAAAATAAACCCTATGTGGACACCTCCTCTAGGTCCACAACAGTTGATTAAGAGCCTCTATGAGGTAATAAAACTTGATACCATCAATATGAACAGTCATGAAGTTGACTGACGATAACATAAATCCAGCCTTGCCTTAGGACATCATCCTTATCTTTGCCCAACCACATCAAACATTCTCAGTATAGGCGGTACTCAGAACCCAATAAAGGCTAAAAAAGAGTTGTGTAATACCAGAACTTCATTGCGATGAGGGACAGACACATATCAAGCCCTAGCAACACATTACTAATTGAAATGGTGGATAGCAGGCTAAAAAGTCTCCAAACGAAAATTGAAAAACAGGACGATAGCTAGTCAAAACAGGCATGAAAATACATAAAACCAACCCAACCCAACCCAATCCACACAGTGATTGCTGTAGATAACAAATCAAAATCAGTTCACACTCAGCAACGGACACGAAAAACCGGCTCATCGTCAATCATCCCAACCAGTGATTCGTAAAATGTAAACGAACGGGCCCAAAACGAACAGGGCCAGAGTACCTCGCAGATTGATTTCCCCATCGTGTAATGATGGCCGTCCGGTTTTATGTCGTTTTTCCAGCTGCACCCGGTGACGGCAACGTTGGTAATCCTGAGAAAAAGCTAGCTTTTAGAGTAGGGAGGGGATCCTATGATGGTCAAAACGTTTTGCCGTGATACTATTAGCATGCGAATTGTCGTAAATCCTTAATAACGCATGTGCCACTTTCTCAGCTTTTTTGACAGGAATTATCTCTATAGAGGGGAAATTGGTAACAGAAATACATAATAAAGGTGAGGATCTAAAAACTTTAGGCATACTGGTTGGTTGTCTGTTTCTGTAAAATTGACCTAACAAGAACGGAAACTGCTGTTCATAGGTCTAAGTCTTCGGTTGCTTGCGCTAGGGACTTCGAAGCTTTTAAATGATATTATATCATACTGGAGTACACGAGATGGATTGTAATTATTCACTAAGTTATTATAATTTACATATTTTGAATATCGCGACTTTCATGGCGTCGCAACAAACGTTCCCAGGAATTATCCTTACGATTCACTTTTTGGCATCTGCAAGAATGGCTTCAGATGCTTTCTCAGCAAGCAAATATGTAGGCAGCGCAATAAAGAATCCTGGGACAATAGGGAACGCACTCGCGTCCACCACTCTTAATCCTGAAGTCCCTCTCACCCTGAAAGCAGAGTCCAGAACAGCGCCTGGTTCGTCATCACCACCAATAGCTGCCGTGCAACAGGCATGATGTCCAAAGCTTTTTGTAGATGCGAAGTTCTTGATATCATCATTAGAAACCACGTTTTTCCTGCCGGGGGTCTCCTCAGTAAATGATCCATCAAGCGGGATAAGCTTGTCCATGGCCTTTCTTGCAAACTGGATTCCTTCCATGGATGCTTGCAAATCTTGCACCGAAGATAAGCTGTCTTGAAATGTGTTAAACGCAATGACAGGAATATCCCTGGGATCAGCAGAAGCCAACTTGACTGTGCCAGCCGTGTTCTTGGTGCTTGCCTTCAGACTAATCCAACTCCAGTGTTTGCTATCCGCGAGAGCAGCTTCAGCCCAATCTGGGAAGAAACCGGAGAAGTTTGCAGGACCTCCATACACTATTAAATCCGGATCCGGGCCATCGGCTGCACTGGATTTGAGGACGACTCCAACAGCCAGTCCGTTACTCGCATATGCTCCCCTGCTAGTCGGGTCTGAACCCTTCAGATATTTCTCCAAACATGGATCTAGCACCTCAGGGTAACCTTGCATGAAAGTGCAGTCGCGTGTGAGGAAAAAGTCTGATTTTGCCTTGCTAATTATTGCTACTTCGATATGGTCTCTAAGGTTTTTACCAACGCCAGGAAGGTCGACCAACAGTGGTATATTGTGCCTTTGCAGTTCGTCGGCTGGGCCAATGCCAGAGAGGGTCAAGATTTGGGGAGTGTTGAAGGCACCACCGGCAACAATTACTTCTCTGCTTGCATTGACGGTACCTTGGTTGGTGATAGCCCCGGACTGCCAGCGTGGGTCGGCACGGTAAAGACTGCGCGTTAATTAGCCAGAATATTTCGAAGTAGTAATAACCTTAGCACCACGATAGTAATAAGTAGGTAGTGGTAAGTATGCTGACCTTTGACCCTCAAGAAACTCTACGCCAGTAGCTCTAGGAACATCACCACTTTTATCAAATACCACCTTGGTAACCAGCGTCTGGAGCTTAATATCAAGCTGATACGATCTCGCTCCATTCGAATCAACAGCATTCGCAATCTGAATAATGCGATCTCTCGCTCCGCCTCTGGCAGAGTTCTTCACGGCGAGTGGGATTTGATAAGGGCCAGTTGAGATAGTCCTACCAGGCGCATTGACATCCTTTGCTAGTACTTCAACAAGGCCCGCCAGTGTCCCGACAAGTGAACTAATTAGACCCTGTCCAAGTGCTGCACCAGTTGACACTATGATACTCACAACCTTAAGATCTTGCAATGCTGTGAGCAGGGGGGTAAGAGATGTATAGAACCATCCTTTGAAGCCATGGCCGGCGATGCTGTTGGGGAGGTAATCGCACTTCTCAATACCTTCGAATAGCCGCTGGAATGTTTTACCGTTCCAGCTTGAATCTCCCGTCTGTACAATGTCAGTTGCCTGCACATCCATCTGCATCTCTTTTCTGTAAAATCCTGCCACAAGCCCATACTTCCCGGATGTTTTGACACAACATATTCAGCAAGTTATATGCCATTCCGAAGCATAAAACCGCCAGGCGGAATTGACAACGCACATCTTTGGGAGAACTGCCCGTTTTCTTTCCAATCCAATCTTAATTTTTGATATGGGCAAACATTTGGATGCAATGATCATATAGAGGTCATATAGGCATGGGCTTGTAACTCGGACTATGCGGTATTTGAACATGGGTTTGTTATCCAGGAGAGCTTACTTTCTTAGCCACCGCATCCCAATCCGAATCAAAAGACCTGATTGTCACCATGGCATTATGCCTCGAACAACCTCCCAGTGTGCCGGCCCTCGGATAAAGAGTGCCAATGGGCGTCGCACCACTCGGTGGGCTCAGACCCGTATATACGCTCCCGTCCGGCAGCCGGTACGAGGTTTTTGAATCTTGCGCCTGGACCACTGGGTCAGAACTCCGGGTTGCAAAGAAATCCCACTGTGTGTCCTGGAACTCAGTGGCTAGAGGGAAGAGCGCGGGTACGGTTTCGACGAGCGCGGTGCCTGAGTCACCGCCGGCGTCTATGAGGAGGACTTTGTGCCCGGCAACCGCGAGGTTCGCAGCGAGGGGCCCTCCACCTGGGCCGGAGCCGACAACGATGTAATCATAGTCATTGTCAAGAGATGCTTGCCGCGGGAGGATAGGGTTGTGCCTGGCTCTATTTGGCGTGGCAGTGGTGGTGATGGTGATGGCGAAAAGTGGAAGGAGGAGGAGGAAGGTTTGGAGCTGCATTGTGGCAGCGGCAGTAGTAGCAGTAGCAACAAACACCAACACCAACACCAACTGAACTAAAGATAAAGATGTGTGGTGGAAGCCAACGACCTGGCACTTTTCTTTCAAGACGAAAAAGAAGAAGAGAGAAACAGAATTGACATCGGCAAGCCGGATAGATTATTATTGAACCCACTCACTCGCAAGTGATTTTTCGACTTTTGAAAGGTAACCTTACTTACCTTACTTAACCTTATGTACGACGCAAGCTAGGTTTCTTTCCAAACAACCAACATCCTTCGTAAGTCAGTCGATACTCCCATCACCAAATTTGGCCCCTGAACTTGCAGATCGACCGTCCCAATTGGGGATGCTATTCTACCAGAGTAACGATGTACGAGTTAAAATTGCGTGGGAATCTCCGAATCCAGGAACAAGATGGATGATCGCGGATTGCTTGCTAATCGTTCTTATGTGAGTGCGGGGGAAGAACCTAGACATGATCGACCGCCGTGACATTGTTGGTACTGTACAGTACTGTACTACTGTATGTGAGGAGATTGACAGCTTAACAGATTAACAACACCTAAAATCCTATATTAGTTTACTTACTTATACAAGCGTCGTGCGACTCTGCGGTGACGGTGACGGTGACGGTGACGGTGCGTGGAGTCTCGATATCAATAGCCTAGGTATCGTATCTCCTCTTCTTTCTCTCTCGTCTAATATGGGGTTAGGGGGTTATCCCGTACCATACTGTACTGTACTGTAGTACTGTACTGCATTGCATTAAGCAAAGTTCTCAAACCTTCACAGAAAGTAGCAAGACTCGATCAAAGTCAGTAGTAATAAGTAGTAGTCAATCCAGCGTTCTCTTGGCAATGTCAAGCGCAAGATGAATAATATCAAACAAATTTCATTACTTATTATTAGCATTGTAAAATGGTTTAAAGATGGAATATTATTTGCAACTATTGTCCAACTGTTCCTGCATCCTGCACCAGTGTATGCGTGTACCTTATTATGATAGCAGGGTAGGGAACGGATTGTTGACGGTTCGTACTGTACCAGTAAACTTTAATATTCGCGTTCGCTCTCGCTTAGAAGTTTAATAGCGGGGAATTGTTCAACTAATAGGGGGCGAGAGGGTTTAAAAGGGATCAATGTTTATGGATAGGAAATATCGACGTTGGATTTCTGACAATAGCTTAGTAGGTACTTTCCTCCTTACATCATCCCACTCACTCGGTAACAGCACTTCACATACCATTCAGAGACTATAAAAGTGCCACCCGCTCGCACTACAGATTAAGACCAGGACACCCCAGCAAGAAAATAGCGACACCAAATGAACAAACTGACAGCCGCAGCATCTACTAATAATTCTCATCGTAACCATAATCGTAATCGAATTGCATAAGTCGAGTTCTGAACTGCTAAGCTACGTAGTCTCCGTCTAATATGAGGGTTCTATGCCTGGCCGGTGGGCCAAGTCGTCTCTCTACATACCACTAACCGCTTGAAGGGACAGTTCTTGACAGCTCTTGGATTAAACCCAACTATAGATGATCTGCATCAGAGGAGACCCTACTCTCATGCTATACTAAAAGTCATGAAAACCGACCCTAGCCAAATACTTATGGATTCTTTCCTGGCAAATATTGCAATGTCTGCAAATTCTCTGCCTCGGTGAACCAACGTGGTAAAGTACATATGTTCCCCAGTTCTTCTTTTCCGAAATGCAGAGGAGAAGTAATATAGAGAATCATTAATAGGACTCTTATGCATAGTAGTAGTATCTTGGTTCTTGATATCTAGGTATATAGTATTTGGTGCTAGCTAGCATACAGGAAAGAACTCGTGTCTCGTGATAAGTAAGCAGATTGCATGCTCCAGTTGAAAGAACGATATTAGGCTTTGAATTGTTGAAGCAGCGGTGCATAATGGTGCCGTCTTCGCGAAACTGTTCGACCTCATTGATATTATCCACGCGCTGGTGCGCAAAAGTCCACACATACTTGAATAAGTTCAGGTTCTATTGGCCTTTCCAGTCACTACTCTGAAAGAAGCCTTTCATTTCAGATAAAGACAAAACCTATTTTACATCATCAACGCTTTACGTCCCAAATTTCTGGCTGGATTCCATGGGGAGGAGTTTTGGAAGGTAGTGAATGACCTGCTGGCTCTGAAGTGGCGGGATCTCGCAATGAGCCTCAAACTCCTTGAATATCATTTGATACTGGGTATTGGTGAAGGGCATTGCGGTATCTGGGTGGCTTTGGTGTCCTAAAATAGATCCAAATAATATTTCCCCGAGTATCTCAGCCATTTCTTCAGCCATTTGAATAAAGAAGGGTTTATATTGAGATTAAGGCAAGCTCGGAGAGAGTTCCTGTTACCAAGGTTATAATCGACACCTAGCAAGGTATTGAAATGATACTCTCGTAGATCAAGTATACTCCGCATTAGTTCCGCGAGGTTTAGAGTGTAGAGGGTGAAGCGAAGGGGTATAATAACGAGAAAGTGAATGTTTTGGATATGCTTATGAACAAATATAACTTTTGAGCTATTCAGTTCATCTGTTCCGAAGATTCATTAAGCGTCCTTTGAAAGTATATTTCCAATCACCGAATTTCTATTCCTTCCGAAAGTCCTCCTCGCAAAGGGAAAGCAATAGATATCAGATATCGGACTTGATCTTGTCAGGAACTGCTAACACAATTTTCTAAATACACGGGAAAAACAACATCTTATTTGTAATCCCTTCAAAGATGTTTCTCATTTATGGCTACCTAATATACTAGAATTCTAGCTAATTTATAGAGAAGTACACTATATTGATGTTTCTTTTGAAGCTATCGACCATAGATCATGTTATCCGTCAGAGTGTAGTCACTTAACTTATAAGTCTCGCTGCTCTCACAAATCCCTCTATATTAGCAGTCAAACCGTGTCCTTCCATATTTTACTTTGTACCATGGTCATCAAAATATTTGCTATCCACGTTCCTATTCTCTACCTCCTTTAAAACATATATGGTGTTGGATCTTTTTGCTTCGTAATTCATTAGATAATCATGCCAAGCCACATGTGCGAACAGCTCAACGAACGTCATGTCTCTGTTGTCCATATATATTAAGATCTACCAACGACAGCCTTATCCCCATCACCTCCCAACCATCCCATTTCCTTATCTGCTGTCTAACCGTGATTTGGGTGCTTTTTTATGCTGTGTAGTGTGCTGTCTGCAGCCAACGTGCATCCATCTGCCAATGGATCTTTGCTTTTGAGCAAACCATTAATTATATATCATATTTGGTCAGCACCCGGCGCCCATCCGGATGGTGAGCGCCGCAGAATGGCATATTGGTGCATCTATATCTCTCTATGTTTGAGGCCTAGGACGCTAGTAATCGAATTTACTGAGGGAAATCCCCATGTTCCATTATTCTCAAACATGTTCGGTACGACTCGGTGAATTCTACTCTATTCAATCTACCGCCACCTGCATTTAATTTTCCTTCCTTCCTTTTATCAGTCCAACCTGATTCTGTGTATATTTCTCTTTTTATTGAATCCTCCTAGGCGGAAAGTGGCAAGCGCCAAGCCTTCTCGACTTTCCTGCTCTTTCCTTCCCTTTCGCGACGCGTGCCTTAAACTCCACATCAAAGGAACTACAACTTCTCGAGGAGTTCATGATAGTCGTGACTTCCTCATCTACGGTCATATCTTCTTGCCTGCTGTACGAGCACAAAAGAAGAAGCGATGGCGACTCGCAAACGACCACCTCCAACTCTTCAAGAGTCGATCTTCCATCACCTCTGTCTTCCTGCGTGTGTCCCTGGTTGTGAAGAGGCGAATCTCAAGAGCATCGACGACGCACTTGTTCGTGGTTTTGCTGCAGCCTGTATGTATCTTTTCTTCCGGGGATATCCTCCCGAATTGTTTTCCAATTAGGAGATTGTTGAGCACCATTGATCTCCATTTCTGTTAACATCATTGACAATACTTCTGGTCTTGGATCCCCACCATTACTTGGATATTTGAGCGCAGGATGATGATCGTAAGAGTACCCATATTGGTTCATATATATCATGAGCTATGCAGGTTCGGCGGGGAAGCATCTAGACCTACTATAGTTCACGTTCTTCTCAACGTGGCAAACATCGAGATATATCCCGATAATGACTAACCTGTGCAAATTCCTAGGTCGCAAACTACGAGAGATTACTAGCAGTCACCACTACGCCCAGCTAGATCTCCTCCGTCGATCACTTGATGTCTGCCAGAGTGTAAATTATGGCAGCAAGTTGAACAAGGCCTCCCTCTTGATAGCATTTCAAGAACTTGCTAGTGCCGATCACACCTTGATCTTGTACGTTGCTGCGCAGAATGCTGGGCTCTTGATTCAGCGGCAAGAGAAGTAAGCAGTTAACCTATTCCTCCGGGCGTCAAAGTTCAACAGCGGTTGACTTACAATCATGTTTGCATACATATAGAGCTAATCCAAGTTTTAGCCAAGTCATTATTGAGGCATTTGAGGCATCGCCCCGTTCCAAGGATGTCCTCGCATCAACAACGTTACTATGGGACTTCCCAGGAACGACCGTTGCTATTCCCAAGGCCATATTTAGTGAACCGTCCTTCCAGAACGAACTTGCAGGCTTCTTGGATCAAGCTAGTACCGAATCGGTGAAGCAATTTGGAGCGCAGACAATCAAGAGTGGAACGGTCGTATTTGAAGCCCGTGATACTTGCGACCCTTCCTTGATAACTCAAGTTCTCATGACGTTACTGGAAGGCAATGGTGCTCAAATTAAGTCTAACATTCTACAGAAACGCGTCAGGGATGAGGTGTGTTTCATACGTGGAGATAAGCCATGGAGAAGATCGCCATTCTGGTTAGTGCTACGTGTTGGAGTGCAAAGATACCTGGCAACCATTTTCAGACCAGAAATAGGTAGGGTGTACTATAAATATCTTGTGTGTTTGATGCTTCTACATTTTATGGATGATTCGGAGCGATTCTTGGAGCAAGAATCGTTAGACTTTTTAAAAACCAAGCTGTGTAGGCGACTTGCAAAGCTGCAATCGGAGAAATTCAGCGCTCCAAGCAGGTAAGCTATCCATTTGCCAGATAAAATATCCTACTTGATGGTATTTCAAGCAACAACACACTTATCATTGAAACAGTCTGCAGGAAACATATGACAACTTGTCGATGACACTTGACCCAATTTTCTCGAAGTCAATTGAGCGAGTCACACATTATTTGAATGATCAGTGGGCCGTGTTCAAGAAAGACTACCAAAGACCATTGAATGTTCTTCTACTTCCGCATTTTGCGGACCCACGCAGTTTCCACTTATCGCTTCTCAATAGTACTTTGTATCTTAAGCAAATGTTTGATCAGCAACTTACCAGGCTATATGCTCCGGGAATATCTGCACGATTTCAGCTGCCAAAGGTATGATAATCCATTGAGAAATTTCCCCTTTTTATCTCAGCTGTAAGGATTTTACCAGCAAATGGTGCCTAGATTAGATTGACCTGAGTTTACATGTGCGCTTAATATGCATAAGAAATTAGATTTCCGTCTTGTCTCTTTATTGTATCATAGAGCTTACGGTAACGATGGGGGTCTATGTTGATGAGTTCCCATATGTGAGCTCCTAGGACTGGGTCTCCGCCTGACTACACCACTTACTGTTGAGATTTGTGGCAAAATGCTAATTCATTGACAGGAATATGATATTTCTGCAAGTACTGCGAAACCCGGGCTTCTTTTTTCTACCTGTTATATCACGCTTGCGATTGCAGAAGAAAATATGTCAGATATCTGTAAAACTACACCAACGAGTATAGCCGGTTGTATCAAGCTTGCCAAATCAATTAGGGTGTACATAGAGCTGGTTGGTAATTCGTATGACCATAATCCTGAGCAAAAGAGCCAAATGTTGTTGACCATCATGGAGCTTTGGACGTCTATGGACAAGATCGCGGTCGAGTTATTTCCATTATTGCGAGAGTATGAGCCAGGATTTTCGCCAGCTATGTTTGATATTCTTCAACTATCAGGACTCCTTGATATGCATCGTTTACACACAGTTAGACTCTACTTACAGGCGAGACACGAACAGGCAGGGGCTTTTGGAATGAGTGTATTTGCGAATCCTGCTAAAGGATGTTTTGGGGAACGTTATTATAACGAGTCTTCAGAATCTTACGAACTGCAGATGCTCCGCACAGAGATTGAGGAAGCGGCCCAAGCCGCCCGTGAAAGCAAACTACAGCAGTGGATGGCGATGACGGCAGAGTATGAAAATCTGATAAGAATTAGTGCCCAAAGCACTTGTCTATATCGCATTGACGCCACTGGTAAACCCTGGCACTGTGAGCGAGATTGTGCAAAATGTGCGAACCAGCAACAGCTCGACCATTTCAGACGAATCAGGGTATATGAACATCCCTTACCGGCAGATGAGATAGAGGCAAAAACTGTAGTAAGTAAAATATTTGCTGGGAGTTATCAGAAGCCATCATGGACCGTTTCGAAGCATGTTGGTCAAGCCGATTGTGTCAAATAAAATCATCCAACTAAATCAACGAGATGATTCTGGCATATTTTCAACTATTTGACAAGTGCTTTTCAAAATCAAGGCACTAGTTCTTAAGCAAAACACGTCTGCTCAATAAGTTGCATGCTAATACAAGACGGACGCAGATTTTTGAGCTCTGTATACCAGACGCTTTTGCCGAATATCGCGATTCAACATGGAGAATCATGGGACATTTAGCGACTCCTGGAGTTACAACAATAGAGCAGAGCGAAGTGAAAATGCGGCTTCGTGACTATTATGCTCTCCAAGGTAAGTCGGTTTGGCACTCCCGAGGTTTTGTGACGCAATCAAAATAGTCTAGAACTTAAAGTAGGCTTACTGATAGGCCATCTAGGGTATACCAATGCAACAAATCCATTAATTTCTCTTGCATCTTCCATTAAATCTTTCGGAAAGGCACACTGGAAAGACTATAGCTTTCCTGTGGAGCAGACACAGCTGTTTGTACCCAACGGAATGAGATTTCAGTACTACGATGATGGTCTGAAGGTATGGCCCGCAAGACTACTGAAGGATATGACATTTAAGCATCATTGCGCGTTAATTCTACCTCCCAATTCACCTTATTCAACACCAGGAATAAGCAAATTGCTGGATCCGCATGTCGTCTCCTCATACAAGATCATCGCAAGCCAAACCGCCTGTCCTCCTGGATTGAATGTCCATGAGTTCATGGCATTTCAAACTCTTCTCTTTGGTAAATTGTTACGATGGCCTCAGATTTGCACTGAACTTGGGTCTTCCAACCTCAATTTCAGTTCTGAGGCTACAACTTTTTTGATGTCGCTATTAACATTACAAATTGGCCCAATGTCCTCCAACGACCCTTTTGGAGTTATCCACAAGATCTTCCGCGATGAATCCTTTGTGAAGAGACTTCTAGAGCAGCTGAATCAGCGGATAGACGACCTAGCGTCAAACTGGCGCGAAACCAACTCCATGGAGACAATAATCACGCTCATTCTCAGAGTGCTTCTCCTATCACCAAATCTAATTTCGGAAGCTAACGTGTTATTGCGAAAGGCTCGTGCAATTTCCCAAAAGTGGCTGTCACAGCTGCGATTAGAAATGCAGGACGTACGTAATGCTAGTACGTTGCGAGTATATTGCCTTTGGTCAAGCCTTCTTTGCCGACGTACGTTCACAATTGCTGCAGAGTCTGGACTTCTTTTAGATGCTGAAAGCCTGCGGTGTTTTCTTGAATGTTCTATTACACTGCAAGACAATCTGGTTAACGACCCTGCTGTGCTTCCACTACTCTTAAAGAATGCCCTAGTTAGGGATATCAAGTTGGTGCACCAGATGCGAAACGTATTACTTCAGTCCGTTACGTCCACACCAGATAGTCTACTATCTGCGATAACAACAGTCTGGCCTGGAATTGGCAGTGGCAACGTACAATCTTTTTCGGGATTTCAATTTCTACCTGCCCCAAATAATTGGTGGGTGGAGATGAAAGTTAGTGCGACGACAGAAACTGAAGCGCAGACTATTCAGGTCCAACTTTTGGAAGGTTTATTGCTGATAAATGGAGCTCCGGTGGGTAAGCTACCTGTAGAGCATCGCAAGTCCGCGCAACTGATAGAGCTCTTCGGACATCAAAACTTGCCTACGTTTCCCTCATCCTTACCTGGCATGACATATGGGCTTGCTATTAATACAGGACTACATGGCCATCAGGTACATATCGGGTTTAGGAATAGACAACTCATTATCAGAGCAGTTCACCGGAGACGTCTTCTTGAGCTCATTCCTCGCGAGATATTTGGAAACGGAACCAATTTTGATCTCCCTGCACCACTGATACAAGGATGTTTTCATTGGCTAGACTTACATAGTAAGGTGATCGAGGCCCGACAACAGCCAAATATTTGGAAGTCGAAAGCAAGCAATTGGAGGATCGATCTCAAGAAAAATCAGGCATATCGCCGAAAATCCATATTAATCGGTACGTTTTAATATGCTTCCTCCCTCCCACCAGGCTTCCAAAAGTTGTGAAGGACTCAAAGATGATTCTGCGACATGATAATAGGATATATTCAGCAATAGTGTTTATTTAGATCTCTTCTAACATTTCTTCTAGATCCCCGCAGCTCTATATTCCGTAGGTTCTCTGGAGCTTTTGAAGGATTCGAATTATCCCATTATTTAGTTGTGTTTCAGCCTCCATCAAGGAAAACATTGACCGTCGAATTGCGTCGATTGGCTTTAAAATTCTTTGTCAACACCAGGCATCTACTCGAGTCGGAACAATTACGTGCTGAAATGGACCCCAATCAGGATGTAAGTGACAATTTCATCGTCAAAGTCTCAAATTACTGAGTGAGGTGCTTTATTCCTAGGGACTTAAGACCTTGGAGCTTGTATGTCCCTGGAAATGATATATGGTTTCAATATTTTAATTCCACGGAAGAAGGAAGCTAATTCCTAGTCTTCGCAGGCTGGTACTTGGTATGGACTGAAGTCTAAGATTGTGATGAGAGGAATTGCCCGCTTGGCGACACCTCAACGCCAAAGAAGCATAATTGTGCCTATAGGTGACACAACTTACCGTCGTGTTGGACCCCACGTAGAAGTCAACCTTGCAAACAATGGGATATATGCTACTTTCATGATAAATGAGGTGTTAGGGCGCCTCGACTGTCCCGCCGAGCCACGACTTCTTTACCTAAAGGCACATCTTCATGCATATACTTCTTACTTTATTCCAGATACTCTCACTGGACGTACGGGAACTGAAGAAGCCTTCCATTGCCTTGCTTCGGGCTATAGCCAGCCATGGAGCCCAATCAAGATGTTTCCTTACCAGTCCTTGGTTGCGCTTGCTAGCCTTACTCCAATTAGAAATTACTATCCCAAGGATCGAAAAGTTTTACATCAACCAACCTGGAACCTAGATCTGACTACCCATATTCAACATGACGGATTCAGAGAAATGATTGACAGAATCTTGGCAAAATCAGCACAGTTGGCGTTGTTCTCTTCTGACAATATGCAGTCGACGCTACCTCCACTACACTCCGAGGGGAGCAGTTTCTTAACAGCTCGTGCTAATCGTCGACGTGAAGATTTTCGACGCCCAAATTCTTGTTTACTAAACTTCGAGCCCCTAACAGATCTTGTTTATTCATCTCGAGACATCTTAGGAACAGGAACAAGCCGCAAAAATGCTCTGCGTTCTATCAGTCTTCTTCGAAATTGGCCGGATAAAATTCCAACAACGGATGATCTAGCTGGTATTCTCCAGAACTGGCCAGTGATTGGTGGTTGTCATGATACTTTCGACAAGGTTATACTCAGTGATCTACTCGACATCGAAATCGACACTGCGTGGGGCTCTCTTGTTAACTTATGTCGTAACGCTACATTTAAAGATGTCTATCGTTTAATGTTTTTGTTCGTACTCATGAGTTTTTCCGATCACGCTAATATTGAGGTAATCCAAACAATGATTGCTTATAGTATATTTGAGGATTTGAAGCAACTGACACCACCAAAATGGGCAATCTATATCGATTTCCGCTTTAACAAGATGCCACAAATGAAAGATGTGTTAGAATGGATCGAGCCGTGTCTTATACCTTACCCTCCGGATGCGAGGTCGATCTCCGAGTTCAATCTAGCACATCGACAGATCAAGCTGCTAAAGGCGAACCAAGTAGCTTATGAAAAGACACAAAACACAGAGGCAAAGCGTCTAGTGTCGTTCCTTTTGCCACAATGGCCCTGTGTTGAGCCAACAGTCAAGGGATTTGATGTGTCAGCAACTCCGTTAATAAATGTTGATTTGGCTATGGATATTGTTCGCAACAAGTGGAGTTGCTTATTTCAAAATTATGAGCTTTCAAGATACATAGTTCAGGTTCAGAGGGTGAGTCTATGCGTCCGAAAATGATACGGTTTAGATAACATTGTACCAAACATTGTGATTTTCTGATCGCAGAAGTCTATGGACGCGTCGCAATATTTGGTACATTGTGAGCTCAATTCGTTATAATTCCCACTACTACGAAGCAAAAGTCCTTACTAACCTAATTCGAAAGGTGTTGAATCGGCGTAATACAACAATCCCGCTTCAAGTACCCGATACCATAATTAGGCAGCGGGGCAGCTTCGCAATTGAGAATAGAGTGCTAATTACCCTACCGGATCTTATCAAAGTTAGCGTTCTAGGGAAACATAAGGGTCTAAAAGATTTAGTCCTCCCTCAGGCAATTACTCCCAAGAAGGTGCTTAGACCATCACAGGAAATAAAAGATCTTCACTGCATTATCCAAGACCTGATGGAATCTAAATCCATTGTTCGAAAAAAGTATGCAGACGATCTGTCACAAAGTCTCCGGGCATTTGAAACGCTGAGGGTGATTGACTTGGGGAAAGAAGAGAAAATAGATGATGTTAAGCTGTATGAGATGATTGACAGTGCTGAAAGAGAGTTGAGAGAAATCTATATGGGTCTTCATGAGGCGTTCGAAGGCTTCCAGTTCAAAGAACCAAGATGGCTTCAGAAAGGTGGCATGTGGCCTTGCATAACAGCGACCACAATCCTGGAAACCTTACGCTCTACAACGAGTCTGGAATTTGGAGATGGTATGAGAGAAATGATTGTCGAATATGCTGTATCCATAACAGCTCTACAAAGACTTTTGAGAATGGAAGATGCTTACCAAAATGGTGACAGGAAAAAGCTCACCGACGAGTTTTCTAATCCTGGGCATACAAACTGGAACCCTCGAGATCGCCCAGATTGGCTACTGCTTGAGATTGACGCCAACCTCTTGATTCGAGCATCGCAAGTTGATGTCGCAAACGCCACGATTTCTCCAGAGTCTGGGTCAAATGCAGTTCTGCAGATGAACATGGGCCAAGGGTTAGTTTACAATCCTAATGAATGGTGTCGAAGCGAGTAGCATCACTCAATAGGAGATCTCCTTAGTTTTACTGCTATCTTTAATTCTCTCATCAGATATAGCTAACATAAAATCGTCTAGTAAAACATCTTGCATCATACCAATGGCTGCCGCCGTTCTTGCCAATGGAAAAGACTTAATGCGAGTTGTCGTTCCTAAACCTTTGTTGCAGCAGACAGCGCAATTACTCCATGGTAGACTAGGTGGACTCATTGGTCGAGAGTTGAGACATGTTCCCTTCTCCCGAAAGACTCCGACCGATGCGAAGACCATAACTGAGTACGAATCGATCCATAGATATATGCAGGAAACCTCAGGCGTGGTGATAGCACTACCTGAGCATATGCTATCTTTTATGCTCTCTGGTTTACAACGTCTCTCGGATGCTCGTATTCCGGA
>Ga0247734_1001523_pt1 | contig 17467 bp, 16 predicted proteins | sample UWRJL103311B2_FD_180933 | JGI IMG/M metagenome (GOLD analysis project Ga0247734, IMG submission 180933) | Plant litter microbial communities from Arlington Agricultural Research Station in Wisconsin, United States - UWRJ-L103-311B-2 | ecosystem: Environmental > Terrestrial > Plant litter >... | reverse complement strand
TGCTGTGATGGATTTAATGAAAGAAAATAATATTCCCATGCCTCCTTCCATGGTGGATACAACAGGAAAAGTCATTGATGTAATTGGTGGACAAATCCATGCTCGTATATACACTCCAAAACTTGGTAAAGCACCATTTCCAGTCATTGTTTATTACCACGGAGGTGGCTGGGTAATTGCCAATATTGATGTTTACGATGCGTCTGCACAAGCATTAGCTGAGCAGGTTGGTGCGGTTGTTGTTTCAGTAGGTTACAGAAAAGGACCTGAAAATAGATTTCCTATGGCGCATAACGACGCTTATCAGGCTTATGAATGGGTAGTCAACAATGCAGCGTCTATCAATGGGGATCCTAATAAAATTGGAGTTGCAGGAGAAAGCGCTGGTGGTAATTTGGCGGCTAACGTGAGTATTAAGGCACGCGATAATGGTTTCAAAATTCCGAAACACCAGTTGTTGGTTTATCCGGTAGCAAGTTCAAACCTTGACTCGCCTTCGTACATCAAATATGTCAATGCAAAACCTTTGGATAAACCATCAATCCTTTGGTTCCTAATGAATTATCTTAATAACATGAGTGAAGCCAAAGATCCAAGAATTTCTCTGGTAGATGCGAAACTTGATAATCGCCTTCCTTCAACAACAATCATAAATGCTGAAATTGACCCGCTGGAAAGTGACGGAGCTATGCTGAAAGATAAACTGGAAGCTGCGGGAGTATCAGTAACGCGCCAGCTTTATATAGGAACAACCCATGAATTTTTCGGAACAGCCATATTAGTTCCTCAGGCAAAAGAAGCACAGGCTTATGCTGCTGCTGAATTTAAAAAAGCTTTTAATAAATAATTCCGGCTTATTAATTGAATTAGGCTAACAGGATAATCAAAAGGCCGCCATATATTGGCGGCCTTTCTTGTAATTACGATTTGAGTATAAAAAATTGTTTCCAAATCAATTCTCATTTGTCTGATCGTGACCTTGTGTTTTTACAATTTTATTATAAACTCCTAATAGCAAAAATGGTGCAGCCCATTGGCCAACGAAAAGGGCTGTGTGCTTACGATCCATTATTTTAAGCGTTAATGATGCTCCCATTGATGCAATGGCTGCCCATAAAAAAATGTCTGATGGCAACTTTGCAGTTTGCTCTTCAATTGCTTCTGCTACTTTACCTTCCTGGTGCTGGGGATTGAATTCGTCTTTCATAAAAATTGGTTTTAGTTATTTGTGTTGTGTGATTTTTTTGTTTTCTAATCGGTAAGCCATTTAAAAAAACCGTTCCCTTATACATGCTGGTTATCCGCTACTCAGTGAGATATATTTGAATACAAATAAAAATGCCCGGCCAAATCTGAATAAGTTGGCCGGGCATTTTTACTAATTTTAACAAATATTACTGAGGTTTCTTTGAAGTACTTTTCTTTGTACTCTTAGACGAACTCTTTGTTGTTGTCGTACTGTTGGTTACAGAACCTTCGGATGCCGGGCGGGACGAATTTCCCTGAAAATCAGCTCCTTGTTTGTTACTTTCTGTTCCAGCTGGTGCCTGAGTTGTACTTCCGGCTGTGCCTGTAGCCTGAGGCCAGGCAGAAGTTCCGCCAGCACTGTTTCCCTGAGCCTGAGTTGCATTTTTATCAGTTACATTGCCTTGATTCTGGTTGCTGCTTCCCTGTGTATCAGCCTTGGGAGTTTGACTGTCCATATTTGCAGTGCCTGATTCATTTTTCCCACGCATTGAATCCTCCGGAACTTGTGTTGTAGTTCCTGTTGTACCAGTAGCTTGCGGCCAGGCCGATGTTCCGCCTGCGCTGTTTCCCTGTGGCTGCGTTGTATTTTCCATCGTTCCTTTGCTTTGAGATTGATTGGTATTTCCCTGCATATCATTTTGCTTAGACTTTGTCGCATCCATCGTGCTGTTAGACGTTGAATTGTTTTGCTTCGGCGTGGTTGAAGTATTGTTAGATTGACCATAAACCGTTGCTGACGCAATCAATAAAAAGATTCCTACACTGGTTGTTAACTTTTTCATAGCTTTTATCTTTTAGTTAATATTTAAAATCAGTTATATAAAATATATCTATTCTATTAAATAATTATTCCAGAAGATTAAAGTTTTAAAATCGTTTACAGGGCCTATCAATTTTCAAAATACTTGCCAGGTATTTCAACATCAGTCTTTTCTAATAAAAATTGGGGAAGCGGTTACATAAAAATGGGGAAGCGATGGTACTAAATGTAGTATTGTTATTAAAATTCAAGCTTGCCTAAATGTTGGATTTAAAGTCCCGGCAATTAGTGACTGATATAATCAAACAAATCCTAAGTTTGCACTTTGAAAAAAATAAGCAGACTCTACTACTTGTCTGATCCAATATTTTAATTGTTATGAATAAATTTTTACTCACCGTTATTTGCATACTGACCGGCTCGTTTGCTTATGCTCACCTGGGAAATATTTCTGGTACGGTTTACGACCAAACAACTAATAGTCCCTTAAAAGGTGTCAATGTCCAGCTTTCCAATCAGGGTAAAATCACAGTAACAAATGAGTTAGGACAGTATAAATTTGAAGACCTGGTTGCATCCGGATATAAAGTTGAATTATCGTATGTCGGGTTTAAATCACAAATTATAGAAGTTACAGTTACTGATGACAAGACAGCATTTGTAAAAACTTTTCTTACGAATGCAGACCTTGCGTTGAGTGAAGTCCTTGTTTCTTCACAAAGAGCCCATGACCAGCAGCTAATCAGCAGTCTGGATATTAAGCTGCGTCCTATTACAAATTCCCAGGAAATTCTCCGGATGGTTCCCGGTTTGTTTATTGGCCAGCATGCAGGCGGTGGAAAAGCTGAGCAGATCTTTTTGCGTGGATTCGACCTGGATCATGGCACCGATATTCGTCTCACAGTTGACGATATGCCGGTCAATATGGTTTCGCATGCACACGGACAAGGTTATGCAGATCTGCACTTTGTTATACCTGAACTAGTGAAAAGGGTCGATTTTAAAAAAGGCCCTTACAATGCCGAAAAAGGAAATTTTACAACAGCCGGCTGGGTTAATTTCAGAACAAAAGATGTGCTTGAAAAATCATTTGTTAAACTGGAAGCAGGGCAGTACGATACATTCCGGGCTGTTGCAGGCGTTGATTTGTTAGGTGAAACAGGTAAAAATAAAAACCAGTCTGCTTACATTGCCTCAGAATATTCTTTCACGAATTCTTACTTTGATAATCCGCAAAATTTCAACCGATTAAACCTGATTGGAAAATACCACGGACATGCTGCACCCAACACCAACTTAACTTTAACTGCTTCCACTTTCCGGAGTAAATGGAATCATTCCGGACAAATTCCGGATCGTGCCTATGAGTCAGGACAAATTGGATTTTTTGGTTCTGTGGATCCGTCGGAAGGTGGTGAAACGAGTCGTACCAATTTCAATGCACAATTTGTAACGGTTGCTGCAAATAATTATGTGATCAAAAATCAGGTTTTTTATAGCAACTACAATTTTGAATTGTATTCCAATTTCACTTTTTTTCTTGCAGATTCGATTAATGGCGACCAGATCCGCCAGAAGGAGAAACGTAATTTATATGGATACAACGGCAGTATTTCAAAGGAGAATTATCTTGGTAAAATGAAATGGACTACTACGTTAGGAATACAATACCGGCACGACCTGACGAACAAAACAGAATTATCACATACCAAAAACAGATCGGTTACATTGGATCGCTACCAACTTGGTAATATAAATGAACTGAATGCGGCTGTTTATGCTGATGAATTAGTACAGGTTACAGACCAGCTTACTATAAATGCAGGTGTAAGAATAGATTATTTTCACAATCAATACGAAGATTTACTTGCCCAGCCTGTCAATACCAAAAGTGCCGGTGACGCCATTGTTTCTCCCAAACTGAATTTTTATTACACGTTTAATCCCCATCTTCAATTGTACCTGAACTCAGGAAAAGGTTTTCATTCCAATGATACACGTGCGGGCGGCGATCCGCCGGTAGCTCCGCAAGGCGGCAAACAGATTTTACCACCGGCTTACGGTTCAGATTTTGGTATGATCTTCAAGCCATTTCCTAAGATGTTTGTCAATGCTGCGGTCTGGTATTTATGGTTGCAGCAGGAATTCGTATATGTGGGAGATGCAGGAGTTATTGAACCAGGCGGAAAATCAAGAAGACAAGGAATTGATTTGTCGGTCAGGTATCAGCTTACTAAAACGTTGTACGCAGATGTAGATATCAGTTCTGCCAAACCACGTGCAATAGGTGTGGCCGAAGGAATGAATTACTTGCCACTTGCACCGCTTTTTTCCTCAACAGGAGGATTATCCTTACAAATATCCAATGGAATAAGCGGCTCACTAAGATATCGGTATATGGCCAACCTCCGGCAAATGAAGATAATTCTGTTGTTGCAAAGGGATATTTGGTTAATGATCTGCAAGTGAATTATGCCAGAAAAAACTACAATCTGGGCATTTCAATACAAAATTTATTGAACATAAAATGGAAAGAAACGCAGTTTAATACCGAAAGCCGGTTAAAAGAAGAATCACAACCCGTGGAAGAAATCCATTTTACACCAGGCACTCCATTTTTTGCAAGATTGAGTTTGACTTTCTTTTTTTGAAAAAAGTTAAGATATTTTGAGTCTTTGGGTCGGACAAAGTATGACGCTAAAGCACTGATATTCGTAGTGGACATTTCATTTACGTTCAATAAAGAAATTAGTGCCTTCGCGTATACTTAGCTAAGAAAATTTTACTTTTAAATTAGAGTCTATACCTGTATAGATTTTCTCTGCTTCAAATTATTTATTCAAATAAGCACGCACTGCTTTTGCAGATGTACCTACTTCCTTAACTGCTTTCCTGAGTTCTTCTTTACTGCAGCCCAACGTGTCAGTCCAGTACGTTACTTCGTAATCTTCTTCAACATTAACTCTGCTACTATCAGCAGGGCCTTTTTTTGTTTTATCGTCTGCCATGGTTTCTATTGTTTTGTTCTGCTTTTCAAACAAAAAAATTATACCTAAAAATGGCAGGAATATAAGGACTGAAATTTGAGATAATTTCTGATCGCCAATGTCAGCGCTAATAGTAAAAATTGTATTCCGACAGCAAGGTTATTTTCTCCAGGCTTCAAATTGTTCATTGGAAAATTACTTTTTGAAGAATGTTACAAATAATGATCACCCCTATTTTTGTAGAGATACTCCCAAAATAGTACGGGATAACCACAAAATATTTCTAGTGTAAATAAATCAGTTTATCATTGATTGTCATATTAGGTCGTTGCCGGAAAATATGAAATCAAAATTAGAGTCTCACAAACATACAACTATATGAAAACTGAAAGTATTTATTCTAAAGAAATTAACAGGCTACTTGCAGAGTATCTCGAAGAAGTAGAAAAATCCAACCTAAAACCCTTATCAGCATTGATTTATCAGGTTCAGTCTAACAATTTCGTACGGTGGATTCATGGAGAATTTAAACCGGGAGAAAAGAAAATGTCTAACCGGAGGAATTAACTTTCACCACTCGATTATGAGACTGCCGAGATCCGGCAGTCTCATAAATATAATGGCCTTTATTTATTCTCGGCAATCGGATATCTGCAAGAATAATATATCTGGGTTGACTTCCTAAAAAAAAAGGATATGCCCCACTTTCAAAAAATCACGCTGCTCTGGCGTACTTTCAACCTCTTACCAGCCCTTCCATAATTTCATTTTTACGTATTGTAACTTCTGCTACAATATCCATCAAAAATACTTCCCGGACACTTATGCGAGTTAATTGCTTAAACCCTGAACTTGATAGCATTTGTTAGTATTCCTTACAAACAGAGTAAAATAATATAAATGATAATGATGGCTACAAGTCAGATGTCAGATCTATGTTGATCAAACCTCTTAATTCCTGTTCATCCCAGGGTTTGTTGATATAATGATGAACATAGCCCATCTTAATTGCATGTTTGAATTCTTCGTTATAAGCATGGCCGGTCAACAATATCCGCCTGCTCACGGGAAACTGCTCAGACACCATTTTCAGGAATTCCAGACCTGTAATCCCCGGCATGTGATGATCGGCAAATACTACATCAATTTTGTTCTCTCTCAGAATATCAAGACCCTCGTCAGTAGATTTAGCCAGAAATACTTCCCCGTCTCTTCGGAAAGTAGCCATCATAGAATTTAAATTATTAGATTCATGATCGAGATAAAGAATTCGTATGCTCATTTTAACAACATTATTAATTAATATTTTATCAGGAAGGCAAAGCTTTCACGATAAATATGGCTGGATGCCCCGAAGGAAATCTGCCTATGGCCAGTATTAGTAATTTAATCCCGGATTATAATAATCCGGACATCGATATTCGTATTTGCCTTATTTAACTTCTACTCAACCCAACCAGTTGATTTCCCGATAGTTTTTTTATCGCTTCCGGCGATATTAGCTCATTTGTATTTTCTAACTTTGTTTGCTGCGCACGGACACTGAAATGATTATTCCTCATTTCACCAGCTTTTTGTACCCAGTCCAAAATCCGGATATTAATACTTAATAATCCTTATTAAGAGGCAATTATATTATTTCCTTCTGTGCCAAACTTAATTTTGATATGTCCAAACCCTCCTTTGCTTCACTTAAATTTAACTACCCCTTATCCAGCTTAACCTTTACAAGCAACATATCATTTTTGTAAATCATTCCCGTATCAAAAGAGTTTGTCAATTCTTTTAGCAACGATCTTAATAAAGATTTAAACTGGTTGGCCATATTAATTTCTCACTTACGCTTACCGTCTGCCAATATGCCTTTTTTACATGAAGCAATACTTCGGTTTCGGTCAGTACTTTTTGAGCGACAAACTTTTCTGATCTATTAAAATGCCTGATAAAGTTACTATCTGAAGCCCGGAAAACCCAATGAATTTTAAAATATGACATGATAATTCTGTTATTAAAAATTTCATTTTTGTATTGGTTATATTTTTAGCAAAACACCACTCAGAAAGGAGAATTATTGTACTGAATATGCCAGTCAGCAGAATTACCAGTAACATATAATCTTAAAAATGCTACATTACTACTTTGTCCTCACCCCTCCGGGTATACGAGGCAACTTCTTCATGGTGTCTTGTAATTTTAGCAATATCTCTTAATCGCAAAACAGAGCCATTCGGATTGCTATAAACGATTTAGTTGTTATCTACCAACGGAATATTCCTTTGGAACATTAATAATCCAATATAATTTATGTCCCATCGGTACATTTCGTGGACGGCCCGCCGCGCGGCAGCAAAAAAATTGGAACAATAACGATTTTTCATTTCATAGGAAAGTTGGTGTGCAAAAATGCCTTGTTAAATAAGTTTGATAATTCAATGAAGTTTCATCAGTAAAAGACAAAAAGTTCTTATTCAATATAATTAAAGCCAGTTGGTTAAAAATGAACGTACATTGTCCGAAATCGTACAAATATTTAATTAAAATAACTGGCAGATGATTGGAAAAGCAGATTTTGAGTTTGGTATAAAAGTTTTGGAAAGTCATTTGTCAAACCTATCTATACCCTGAATCACATGTTTCGTAATTACTTCAAAATCGCTGTCCGTAATATCTGGAAACATAAGCTTTTTTCAATAATCAATATTTTTGGTCTGGCATCCGGACTGATGGTTTGTATGCTAGCTATTGCGCATATTAAAGGCGCGTTTGATTACGATAATTTCCATCCTAACCGTAACCGTATTTACCGGATTATTACAGATGTAACCGGGAAGGATAATGATAAAATTACTTATGCAACTTCACCCATGCCGCTGGCTGAAACATTGAAGGGGGATTACAATTTTGTAGAAGAAACAGCCCGTGTAGTCAGGACTTACGGCGATGTGCTTGGTAATACCCGGCGGTTGAACATGCTTACATTCGCAGTCGACCCTTCTTTTTTCCAGGTATTTAATTATCCGATAGCTCAGGGACGGCCGGCCCTAGAATCCGGAACAGCCGTAATAACCCAGGCAACTGCGGAAAAATTCTTTGGCAAAATGAATCCTGTAGGTAAAGTATTGGAACAGGAAGGAATATCACCGGTCATTATTACAGGTGTATTAGCAAAATCACCTTCTCTTTCACACCTTAAATTTGACATTTTACTTTCGCTGAATGCACAGGATATTACTAAATTATCCGGAAAAGATCAGGATTGGAAAGCCTACAACCATGCTTATACCTATTTGTTGCTTAAAGAAGGCATAGCTTCAAAACAGCTGCAAAACATACTACCGGATATTGCGAAACGGGCTACAAAAGGGTTACTTTTAAATCAGATAAAAGGCTATAATTTTCGTATACAAGCACTGCCAGCCATATCTCCGTCATGGGAGGAAATGGTCAATTCAACTTACGAACCACAAATTACCGGATTGCTTGTTGAAATGTGCGTTGGGCTTGTAACATTGCTGATGGCTTCCTTTAACTATATCAATCTTACACTTGCACGTTCCATGAGCCGTGCACGTGAGGTAGGTATCCGCAAAACTTCCGGCGCATTGCGCTGGCAACTTATCGGACAGTTTATGGCCGAGTCGACTGTACTTTCACTATTGTCGCTGGGAATGGCGTATATGATGCTTGAAGTGGTAAGACCAATGGCATTTGTGCAGCAATGGCTTATAGGTGGTGTTACCTGGGACTGGAAATTATGGATGATTTTTGTAATATTCAGTATTGCAGCAGGCTTGTTAGCCGGCTTGGTTCCGGCCAGAATATTATCCCGTTTTCAACCGGCAGAAGTATTGCGCAGCCGGACCGGACTTCGTGTGATCAGTGGTATTTCTTTACGTAAAACATTGATTGTCTTACAATTTACAATTTCCCTTATTGCCATGATTGCGCTCGTAACCATGATCCGCCAACAACTTTACATGGCAACGGCTGACTATGGATTTCAAACTAAAAACGTATTGAATATTCCTCTCAATGATATTCCTTATGAACGTTTGGCCAATCAAATTGATAAGCTGGCTGGTGTGGAAAATGTATCGGGCACATCTGAATTATTTGGTTCACATGGTGGTGATACACGAATAATCAGAAAGAACAATACTGATTCTGCTATGGCTTTTACTTTTTCAGTAACGGATAAATTTGTATCAACAATGGGGCTTACTCTAGTCGCTGGTAAAAATTTGCCGGAAGCACCGGCCGGTACAAAAAGCAGGCTGATATTAATGAATGAAGAGGCTGTTAAAAAATTTAAATTAGGAGATAATAAAGATGCCGTTGGTAAATTACTGTGGCTGAACGACAGGACCGAAGTACAGATCGCCGGTGTCGTAAAAGATTTCCGTTTTACCAGTTTTAATTGGTCTGTTAAGCCGTTGTTATTGGTACAGGAATCGTCGGAACTACGGTATCTGAATGTTGCGATAAACAGCAAAAAGCCGGAAGCTGTATTGGCAGGTATTAAACAAATCTGGAAAAAGGCAAAACCTTACGAACCGTTCGACGGACAATGGTACGACGATTTTTTATATAAACGACATGCACATTCCGAGGATATAAATTTTATGGGATTACTGCTGGGACTGTCCTTTTCAATTGCCTGCCTGGGCTTACTCGGCATGGTAACCTACAACACGCAAACCCGTATTAAGGAAGTGGGTATCCGAAAAGTTATGGGTGCAGAAGTGCAGCAGATAATCTGGCTTTTATCAAAAGACTTTGCGAAACTTCTTCTTATTGCAGGAGCTATTGCACTGCCATTGGGTTACATGGCAGGTTATGCATTTTTATTCAACTTTGCTTATCACGTTTCTATTGGTGCTGAAACATTGGGTTTATGTTTTGGTGTACTTTTTCTTCTTGGCGGCCTCATTATCAGCACACGTACCTACCGGGCAGCAATGGCCAATCCGGTAGAAGCTTTGAGTAACGATTGATAATATTATTTTACTATTCACAATCCTGTTGCGCATCCTTTCTAATTGTCGATAACCAGATAGCTTCTCACCTTAACGTATATAGACAAAAGTAGAGACATCTCTACAAGAAACAATTTACGTTACTACAACTAAACTTTGCCATTACATGTACATTTGCATTAGAATTACTTTTAGTTCTAATACGATTTACCTCCATTATCTTAACGTAATTATGAATACATACTTCTCCTCACTCACTGACATCAAGTGTTTATTTAATGCCTTGAAACTGCATACAGTTTTGCACAGAAAGAATAAAACTTCGGCAAGAAAAAAAGCCAAATCATTAAAATAAAGGAATCTGATTTTATCTGAAAATCATTAAAAAGTTTTAGTCCAGGTTCATTAAGCCAGCCTGGATTTAGGAAGTCTCCTTATGCCTTTACTGCAAGCAACCAATTTTTAACAATCTCCAAAATAAGAAGTATGAAAAAATTATTTATTAAAACACAAGCCCGTACAAGCAGGCTGATGACAACATTGATACTTTCACATCTGGTGATTGCGGCATTGTTGATGGGTTCAACAGTAACACAGGCACAGTCTCCCGGTGGTGTAACCGGTGCAATGGTTTGGCTGAAAGCTAACAGCGGTACTGGTACAACCACCAATGGTGCTGCAATTACCGGCTGGACCTCGCAGCCTGGTGCAAAGGCATTTACAGGTAATGCTACTTTTTATGACGATGCCGTAAATTACGCGAATTTTAATCCGGTTGTTCGTTTCAATGGTACTACTGATGTTTTAATCAACAATACTGTATTTGGCACTGATCCGGTTGATGCTAATTCTACTTTTTTAGCTGCTAAAATTTTGGGAAACGCTGCGTCTAATACCAGCATTTTGTGGGGTTCTTCCGACGCTAACACAAGTGGCAACAGATTAAATGTACATTTTCCTAATGGCGGCACTATTTATTATGATATGGGAAACGCTGTCGCAGGTGGCCGGATCACTTATCCTATGACACCGGCAGATTACAATAGCAGTACAATCTGGACTTTCAGATCAGGTACAACCGTTACATCTAACCATCAGATTTTCAAAAGCGGAACCGCAGTTTCTTCAACAAATACCCCCCTTTTTTCTTACAGCCTTTTAGGAAAAGACCTAAGGATTGGAACCAGTATTTCAGGTACACAACCTTGGAATGGTAATTTGTTTGAAGCAATTGTATACGAAAAAGACCTTACCACAATCGAGCGCCAGCAGGTAGAAACTTATCTTGCAATAAAATATGGTAAAACATTGCCTTATAATTATGTTTCATCCGATGGAGTTACTATTCCATTTACTGTTGCAGGTTACGAGCATAATATAGCCGGAATTGGCCGTGATGATACTTCACTATTATATCAGAAACAAAGCCAAAGCGCCAATCCGGGCCCACAGGTTATGTTAAGTTTAAATGGTGCCCCTCAGGCAACCAATGCTGCAAATGCTGGAGCCATTGGGTTTGACAGAAGATATTTAATTTGGGGAGATGATAATGTTACCGGAACTACGTCTGTAACAGGCATAAATAATGTCAATAACCGTTTAAGCAAATGGTGGAAAATGGAAAATGTCGGAGCCATTGCGCAGGCCGTGACATTACTGTATCCTGTCAGTGAATTTTCAGCTTACTCAGCGCCATATCTTATCAGAAGTGCTACTGCAAGTATAGGAGGAACTACTTCTGCTGCTGCATTAAATACAACAGTAATAACTGTAAACGGAGTTGAATATTATTCTTTAGCTCTTTCGTGGGCTACCGGTTCTACCTACTTTACTTTTGGTGGCTGCGTACCACTGGCAGCTCCAACAGCTATTGCAACTCAGCCTACCTGCGTACTTACCAGTGGTTCTGTTACTGTTAGCAATCCGATAGCAGGACAAACTTACAGCTTTGATAATGGTGCAACTTTCCAGGCAGGTAATACCAAAAGCGGATTGGCTGCTGGTACATATCAGGTAATTGTAAAAGATGCATGCAGTACTTCACCGGCAGCTTCCGTTGTTGTTAATGCAGTACCGGCAACTTGTTGCGAACCGGCAGCAGGCACAATTACATTAAATCCTTAACCGATCTCCAATCATTTTAATATCATCAAATATATGATACATTCTAAAAAATGGGTGCTTTGGAGCCGGATCGCACTTGTCACTATCATCATGAGCAATTTTGCGCTCAGTGGTTTTGCACAGTGCCTGAGTCCCCAGACACCTATCAATTTCTCTGTTGCCGGCAATAATGTAACAGCAGGATATACAACTACTAATGTACTGACAGACAACGACGGAATTATTCTCGGAAAGGTTGTCAGTGGCTTCCATGCCCCAACTGTGGACGGTTCTTACAAAATTTATACCGTTAATTACAGCGATGCTTTTACTCCATCGTTTACACCAGGCGTTAACATTAGTACAATGGGCGGGACCTGCGTTGCAATTGGAGCTACACCTATTAGTTTTTGCGTAACTGGTGGCTGCACACTTACGGGTTCTTCGATCTCTTTTACGGCATCCGGACATAACACTGCGGCAGGTTATGAAACCCGCTACGTGCTTACTAATAATGCAGGTTCAATTATATCAAACGGAACTTCTACATCTATTACATCTCCTTCAACCGCAGGAACGTATAAGATTTATGTAGTGAATTACAACACCGCTTACGGAAATGCTTCTCCAACACTTACTGCCGGTACGAATATCTCAGCCATTGGCGGCGGATGTGCAGATACCAGTACGCCGGTTGCATTTTGTGTAGCTTCGCCACTGCCGGTTACACTCGTTTCATTTTCAGCAGAAGCAGAAGCAGGCACCGCACAACTGAAATGGGCAACCACAGAAGAAACGAATGCGGACCGCTTTGACATTGAGCGTAGTCTTAATACCAAAAACTGGTCTTCCATTGGCGAAAAAGCAGCAGCAGGAGAAAGCAAAGTACTATTGAATTACTCTTTTACTGATATAAAACCTCTAAATGGTATCAATTATTATCGTTTAAAAATGATTGATCGGGTCACGAATGGTCGGGCCACGAATGATAAGGAGGCAACATTTGCTTACAGCAGTATTAAAAGCGTAAAGTTTGAAATAATGACTAAGCTTTTAACAATCTACCCAAATCCGGTTTCAGATATTCTTTATTTGAAAGATGTAGATTTTAAAAATGTAAAAGAAGTTAACATCATGAACATTAATGGCGTATCTGTTTACAAATCTACTTCTGCCACTGCTGGCATTCGTGTAGGTTTTCTTTCCAATGGTATTTACCTGATGAAAGTGACCAAAACTGACGGTACTTTAAGCACACATAAAGTGGTGATTAATAAATAATCATGCAATAGACAACAGGCTCAATTTACATTGACCAGAAGCCTGAACAGAATAACGTTGAGATACAGATCAGCCTGCCGGATTTTCTTCGGGTTTGATTAATCTCAACGTTATTTTTTTGTTTGCAATGAGAAAAGAAGACAATATGTTTTTCGTTTTTCATAAACGAGACTTTATCAAATCTAATTTTTTATCAAAATTTCAAATAACTTTACTTTTGCGTTAACTCCCAATTAATAAACCCTTTATTTCCTACTTTCATGTTACCTTTTGCAAACCTCCCCTACGGAATTCCTCCTGCTTACGCTTATCCTGTTTTTGAAATTGGGATGTATATTTTGTTCATATTATGTCTTTTTCATGCGCTCAAACGAGGGATGGATCATGTAGGTTATTTATTCGGCGGACTGCTTTTTGGTTTGTTGCTGGAATACATTAATGTGGTTACCAACATGGGTTATGTGTATGGAAAATTTACGGTGATGTTTGGCACATCTCCAAAAGATATTCCGCTTTGTATTGGTGTGGGTTGGGGAATTATCATGTATTCAGCCCGCTTATTTACGGATTCACTGAATATGACATTGTGGGCCAGTGCAGCTTCGGATACTTTACTGGCTATCAGCATTGACCTGAGCATGGACACCGTAGCTTACCGGCTACACATGTGGCACTGGAACTGGGAACGTACAGGTGACAATGCGCTAACCGTTGAATGGTTTGGGATTCCTTATGGCAATTTCTTTGGGTGGTTATGTGTCGTGTTCTTTTATTCTTCTTCAAGCCGGTTATTGAAGAAAACGCTGTTGGGCAACACAGGTGGAAAACAGGCAAAACAGATTCTTGTCCCAATTTTATCAATCCTTATTTCACAGGTCTTTTTATACGTTACGCTGGTTTATATTGATAACTTTCTAAAACAACAATTCGGGATCACTGCCTTGCATCGCTTTAGTGTTTCGCTTATTATTCTCTCATTCGTTTTACTTTATGGTCTGAATAAAAGAAGAAAAGGAATTTCATTTCAACCTGCTGTTACATGGCTTGTTCCTGCATTTTTTCATGTTTATTTTCTGGTATTCCTATTCATTGGAAACTTTTATAAAGAAAATATTCTACTGATCGTAATTCCGGTATTTATTATCATTTTGAGCATTTTTGTTCATTTACTGCCATTTTTACAATGGAAAAAGTCGGAAGCCCGGTTCAGTTAAAAGTCGTTATTTTATTGGTATTTCATCCGTCTGGGGTTGAATAATAATGTAGTGGATTAAAGGAAATTCTTGTTTAATCCTGTTTCGTATATCGTCAATGGCATCCGTTATATGTTTAGTATCTTCATGCGGTTTGAACACGCAGATAATCATTAAAAGTACTTCTTCGGGTGATTGATATGTAGAAAGAATATTGAGTACTTTAATAACAGATTCATTTTTTTCAGTCAGTTCTTTTATTCTCTGTTGAGTTTCAGACGCTATACCCTCGCCCATCAGCAAACTGCGGCTTTCCCTGGCTAATATGGCAGAAACAAAAACCAGTAATAATCCAATCAGGACAGAGGCAATACCATCCATATATTCTAATTGAAAATGGTGCCCGATAAGCATAAAAACCAAAACAATTAATAAACCTAATACTGCTGCACCATCTTCAAAAAGAACTAAAAAACTGGAAGGATCCTTACTTTTAATAATTGCTTTCCACCAGGTTAAGCCGTTCCTCACTTTGTCAAATTCTTTAATGGCAACAATCAGCGACCAACCTTCCAGAATCATAGACATGCCCAATACAGCGTAATTCCATCTGGGATCATTTAACGGTTCGGGATGTATAATATGTTCAATTCCCTGATAAATGGATATGCCTCCACCCAGACCGAAAATGAGAATAGAGACAATAAATGACCAGAAATAAAGCTCTTTACCGTAACCAAATGGTCTTAAATTATCAGCCGGTTTTTTGCTTCTTTTTAATCCGTATAATAGTAAAAGTTGATTAACCGTGTCGACCAGGGAATGTATCCCTTCCGAGATCATGGACGAACTATTGGTGAAAGAGCCAGCTGCAAATTTCGTTACAGCTATTAACACATTAGCAATCAGAGCACTAAAAATAGATTTATTGTTTTTAGCCATGAGCTATGGTTTGAATATCATTTTGGATTACGGTTGCAATATATTGAACAACATCGTGCCAGGAAGTTGTTCATAGGGCTACACCCTATGTTGGTGTATTTTGCACTTTCAGGACTTCGCTATTGTAATAATAAAAACATTTAAAAGCCCTGAAAGGGTGATATAAACTTACGATTCTTAAGCACAAGTTAATTTTTTTCAATAAAAATCTATTCTCAAACACCTCAACAGTATTTATATACAATTTTAATCTCTCTAGTATAAAAGTTCTTTCGACAAACTAATTTACTAACCCTAAAACCTGTAAATATCGTTGTACAAATTGCTATGGGCAGAAACATCAGAAGATACTTTCCAAAAGATGAAACTCACCGCGATTGGGGATTAAATATCATCACTGCGGGTCGCTCAGAGTTTAAGCCGGGCGACGTATATCCGGATCCTTCTCATCCAAAAGATCACTTATTTAACTGGAATAACGGACGGGTTCTGAATGGGTACTATCTGATATTTATCATTAAAGGTAAGGGTGTGTTTGAAGCAGAAAATATGGGTTCAACTTTGGTGGAAGAAGGAAATATATTAGTTCTTTTTCCCGGTATATGGCACCGTTATAAACCAATTAAGGAAATAGGATGGGAAGAATACTGGGTGGGTTTTAATGGTCCATACTGTGATTTCCTGATGAACAACCAAATATTTTCGTCTTCCAAACCTATCATTCCGGTGGGATTAAGCCAGCAGCTTATCCAGTGTTATCAGGCACTGATCGACAGCGATTTTATGGCGCAGCAGGATTATCATCCTTTTCTCTGCGGGATCACTCTGCAAATAATAGGATTGATACAAATGACTAATAAAATTCAGGTTAAGAATAATTCTAATGTCGAAAACGGTTTGGAAAAAGCATTTTTTCTTATGCATGAACGTGTTGACCAGTCCATTAATTTTGAAGACCTGGCCAAAGAAGTTGGATTAAGTTATCCTTCGTTCAGAAAAACATTCAGAGAAAAAACCGGCATTGCACCCAACCAATATTTCATTGACCTCAAAATAAAACGTGCCCAGGAATTACTTAAAAACACTAATCTGAATATCAACGAAATTTCCTATTTGCTCGATTTTAATTCCCCATTTTATTTTTCCCGTTTGTTCAAACTTAAGACGGGATTTAGTCCGGTGGATTTTAGGTTGCTGCCATAAAAATAAGATTTCATTAAGTAAATTACTTCTTCTAAAACCGAACAAAATTTGTTCATAAACGGACAAATGACAAACCCTACATTTATTTATATCCTATTCATTATCAATCATTTATACTAAAACAAACTTTTGGCAAGCTATTTGTACGACAAAATAGAGAGTAATCATTAAATTATATGAAAAGGACATATCTCGGTGAATTTGAAGAAATCGTTTTACTGATGGTAGCCATACTGGACGGCCAGGCTTATGGTGTAACGATCAACCAGGAAATTGAAGAACAAACCGGCAGGAAAGTTACTTTCGGAACGGTACACAATACACTGATCCGGCTTGAAGAAAAAGGATTTGTATCATCCCGGCTTGGCGGCGCAACTACTGAACGAGGTGGACGGCGGAAGCGGATTTTTACAGTCACAGCATTAGGCAGTAAAGCATTGCAGGACATTCAACAGATACGTAATGATCTTTGGCAATTAGTCCCTCCGCACCTTATAAAACTCAGTGGTCTATGAGTGCCAAAAATCAAAATCCGCCACATCCTCCACGCTGGGCTGAGCGCTTGCTAATCTGGCTTCATCCTTCCGAAACACTCGAAGAAGTGCAGGGAGACTTGGAAGAATTGTATGAATATTGGGTGTCAAAACGTGGAAAAGCGTATGCAAACTTCCGTTATTTTATTAGTATCATTTCGGTAATGCCTCCGTTTGTGCGGCGGCGTAAACCTAAAAATCAATATCACCAACCTTTCCTGATACATCCGGCTATGATCCA
>Ga0247734_1001522_pt1 | contig 17487 bp, 17 predicted proteins | sample UWRJL103311B2_FD_180933 | JGI IMG/M metagenome (GOLD analysis project Ga0247734, IMG submission 180933) | Plant litter microbial communities from Arlington Agricultural Research Station in Wisconsin, United States - UWRJ-L103-311B-2 | ecosystem: Environmental > Terrestrial > Plant litter >... | reverse complement strand
AATCAGTCGGGTGAGGACAATCGCAATGTGGCACGGATGAGCCTGCTGTTGGCAGGATTGCCCAATACGGTGCCGGGCGTCACGCTCAATCGCTTGTGCGCTTCTGGCCTGGAAGCGGTCGGGGCTGCAGCCCGCGCGATTCGGTCGGACGAGATGGCACTGGCGATCGCCGGCGGCGTCGAGAGCATGACTCGCGCGCCATTCGTGATGGGCAAGTCCGACAGCGCCTTTGGCCGAGCGCAGCAGATCGAGGACACCACAATGGGTTGGCGCTTCGTCAACCCGGCGCTGACCGCGGCCTACGGCACGGAGACCATGCCACGCACCGGCGAAAACGTGGCCATCGAACACGCCATAAGCCGCGAAGATCAGGACGCGTTTGCCCTGCGCAGCCAGCAGCGGGCCGCCGCTGCGCAAGCCAGCGGTTTCCTGGCCGAGGAGATCGTCCCGGTTACGGTGCCGGGCGCCAAGCGAGGCACGACGGTGGAAGTAGGCGTGGACGAACATCCGCGGGGGGATACGACGATCGAGGCCCTTGCCAAGCTGAAGCCGCTATTCGCCGGCGGAACGGTGACGGCGGGCAATGCCTCGGGTATCAACGACGGCGCGGCGGCGTTGATCGTCGCCAGCGAGGCGGCTGCCAGAACACACGGATTGGTGCCGCGCGCCCGCATCCTGGGCATGGCGTCGGTGGGAGTCGAGCCGCGCGTAATGGGCATCGGGCCGCTACCAGCGACGCAGAAGTTGCTGGCGCGGTTAGGTATGCGAATTGAGCAGTTCGACGCGATCGAACTTAACGAGGCCTTTGCCAGTCAGGGCCTTGCGGTTCTTCGCGGACTCGGCGTCGCCGACGACGCTCCTCACGTCAACACGAACGGCGGCGCCATTGCACTGGGCCACCCGCTGGGCATGTCAGGCGCCCGTCTGGCGCTGACCTTGGTGCATCAGTTGGAGCGGATGAATGGGCGCTATGGCCTGGCCACGCTGTGCATTGGCGTCGGTATGGGCCTCGCCCTTGCCGTTGAGCGTGTGTGAGATCCTATGCGGCAGTCGAGACCATCGGCTGCCGCACCTATTTCAGTGCTACGTAAGTGACAGGATCCAACGCGGATACCCGGACTGCCACCCGCGACCCAGTGACTTCCCTCAGCAGTACCTGCAACTTCTGACCTACCGCGCTGATCTGGTCGCGGGTCCGTTCGGATCTTGGCATGATTTGAATTTCGACCGCTACCTCCGGCTGGTCGGGCAGGCCATGCACCGGAATGATAGCTAGTTGGCAGGCTTCGGGCTCGACATGGAATTCGCTACATAGCAATTCACGGATAGGCCGGAGCAAACCGGTCAGGTCAGCCGCCTTGTTGTTCCAGACCGAGTCGCTCACATGTATCTTCAGGTTGGGCATCGCTCGCATCCTATTTAATTCAGCAGTCCGAATAAGCGACGCGCGTATCTGCGCGCTGTCGCGAAACAAATACCGGCAGCTGCTTTCAGAGTTTTTCGAAATGAAAAAGCGCGTCCCGAAGTCAGGTGGGCACAAGTACGAAGTCGAATGGCGAGCGCCAAAGTACCGGTTCTTCGTCGATCCTCTCCCAAGGCGCGATGAGAGACTTCTTGACGCCGAACACAGTATCGGAATCGAGATAAGGATCGTTCCCGACGAACGTATGCGTCACGAGTGTCTCGTAACCTTGCGCCTTGACGAGGAAATGGATGTGGGCGGGCCGATTGGGATGGCGCCCAAGCTTTCCGAGCATCTGCCCGACGGGGCCGTCATCGGGGATGGGATAGGAGACGGGCTTGATGCCCACGAATTCGTATGCGCCGTCCGGGCCAGTGACGAAGATGCCCCTGTTGTTCCATTTAGGCTGAATATCGGGCTGCTGAACGTCGTAGAAGCCTTCTGAATTGTCAGACCACACGTCGATAATTGCCCCCGCGATCGGTGAGCCATCGAGGTCGACCACGCGCCCTTCGTAACGGCAAAGTTCGCCCTTGCCGTCCAGGCTGATACAGGCGCCCATCTCCCGCACCGGAGCGCCCTCGACGTGGAAGGGACCGAAAACGGTATTCTCGGTGGCTCCGGCGGGCCGGCGGTTGTTGATGGCATCCACGAGCATCGAGAAGCCAAGCGTGTCGCTTAAAAGTATGAATTCCTGACGCTCTGCGCTGCAGGTCTGCCCGGTCGCAGTGAGGAATTCTATCGCATAGTCCCATTCCTCCTGCTTCAGGTGCACCTCTTTGGCGAAGGCGTGGAGATGGGACACCAGCGCGCCCATGACTTCGCGCAGGCGCGGGTTGGCGGCAGAATCCATGCGGGCATTTACGACGTTGACGGATTCAGCTTCGCTGAAGTGGGCGGTCGCGTCCGTGTCGCGCGTTGAACTGGTCATGCGGCGATCCTCCGAAACTGTTTCGCCGATAGCGCTGTCTGAAAGTGTCATCTTGAGCTTTCGGTGTTATGCGATCGGACGCCGCCCTTCCCAGGCGGCTTCCAGAATGGCGTGGATCGCATCCTGCGAGACAGGACGCGGGTTGGAATAGGGGCTTTCTGCGGCAATGGCCGTGGCGCGGGCGATGTCGTCTCGCGTCAACCCCAGATCGCTGAGCCGCATGGGGGCACCACACGATTTCGCGAAATCCCAGAGGCCGCCGCCGGTCGATCCGAAAGCGCGCGCGACGGGCGCAAGCTGCTCAGCCGCGGCCTCTGCGTTGAATGCGGCGACATGCGGAATGAGGATCGCATGAGTCTCGGCATGGGGCGTGCCAAAGCTACCGCCCAGCACGTGCGCTAGTTTATGGTGCAGGCCCATCGTAATATAACCAAGCGTTGTGGAGCACAGCCAGGCGCCATAGAGCACGCGCGCACGGGCATCGCTGTTGCCTGGCTCGGCCATCACCAGAGGAAGGGCTTCGGCGAAGGCGCTCATCGCCTCGCCTGCCATCAGGCTCAATATCGGGTTGGCGTCTGGTGCGTACAACGCCTCGATACCATGAGCGATGGCATTCAAGGCAGAGGTCGTGGTCAATTGCGGCGGAAGCGTGAGTGTCAGATCGACATCGTAAATCACGGTTTCAGGCCGGATCGACGGGTCGCGGCGCGTGACCTTTCGTCCGTTTTCGGTTTCGCCGAGAATGTCCGTCATCTCGGACCCGGCGTATGTCGTCGGGATCACAAGCTGGTTGGCGCCGGTGCGTGTGGCCAGCGCCTTGCTGAGGCCGATTGTGGAACCTCCTCCGATCGCGACGATGCAATCGGCGTCGGAGGCGCGGAAAGCCTCCAGCGCACGGGCGGTGACGTCGGTCGGAGTATGCATGACCGCGCCGGCGTAAATCCCGCTTATAGTTGCGCCGATGCGCGCCTCTAGATCGTGGGCGGCATCGATCTGCTGGGCGGTGGAAACGATGAACGGGCTTTGTGCCCCCAGCCTCGCTAACTCTTCCGGTAGTTTGGAAAGGGTGCCTGCACCGAAGACGACGCGTGTGGAAATACCGGAAAACTCGAAAGGCTGCATGTCATCCTTCCTCTTGCGAAGGGGAGATATGCGAGCGACCATCGTTACAAATGGGTCCAGCCATCAGTGACCCGCGGGGCCCGAGGATGAATCGTCCGGTTGAATTGGGAGATACCATATTTATCATTTCCGCCATGTTTTGCAGGACGAGCGACACCGCCGCTCGTCATGGTTATTCGATCTCGGTACCGAGACCGCGCCAGCTTCCCGAGGCGTATAGAAGCGCGGCTCTTTCGTCATCAAGGACACCTTCGATCAACCGAGCGGCCACAAACGTAACGCCATCGAGCTCGAGCGTCCGTTCGATTTCGGCGCTGAACCAGCACCCGATGTCGTGAAAGCGGGGCGTGCCATCGTCCAGGCGCGACCAGAGCGATGTATCTTCGAAGCGATCGACACCGGGAGTGGCGCATAGGCGGCCCAGGGCGACATGCGTCGGGCCCAGGAAGTGGATCGCCACTCGCGGCGCTTTCAGTATCTTCTTGGTCGAACTCGATTGATGGGACAACGAGAATCCCACCATCGCGGGATCTGCGTTGAGCGAGATCAGCGAGGTGATGGTCATCGCGCAAGGCCCCGTACCATCATCCGCGGTAAGGATCGTCGCGCTGGCCGGATGTCGCTGGAATATCGCGCGAAAGACCTTGGCGTCGACAGGACCGAAACCGAGGTTGCCCGGCGGCGTTGCGGGATCGTTCATGCGGGTTAGGGTCTGCGGCATCGATGGCGCTCCGATAAGACAGGTTCTCAGTTGCTCAGACAAGATCGAGAAGCTGCCATTGCTTGCCTTCGGCGAGCCCCAGAAGATCCCGACCGCAATGCGCGAGGATCGTCGGGGATGCCGTCATATGCTGCGTTGCGGTCATCATTTCGCGGTACAGGCGTTGCAGCACGCCGCTGCGTAGGGACGTCCCGCCGGCGGCGCGATAGGCGAAAGTGCATACTTCCGCGCCGGCTTCGTGCGCCTCGCTCTTGGCGAGGTGGACAAGCGACATCAGCCGGCGATCCATGGGTCTGTCTGCCGCGATGGCCTGCTCGACTTTGCTCCAGGCGTCGAACAAAAGCGCACGCGCGCCAAGCGCCCGGGCTTCGGCTCTGCCGTATTTTTCCCAGAACGCCTCCGATTCACCAAGCAATCCGGCGCGGCCGGTCTTGGTGCGCGCGAACGCGGCCAACTCGTCCAACATGCGACGTGTGACGCCGATCGCGAAAGCGGAATGCCCCGTGGCTGCCAGTCCGCTCAAACCCAAGCTGAAGAAGGCCTTCTGACGCAGTTCGACTGTGGGTATCGGATAGACATAGTCAGCGCGAATGAAGACGTTTTCAGCGCTGTAATCGATGCTTCCGGTAGCGCTTAGGCCCAGTACATCCCAGTTGCCACCCTTCTGGTGGGTTTCGACAGGCGCATGGGTGCAAAGAATGATGGGCTTTCCATCTGCACCTAGCTTAGGCTTACCCGAGCCGTCGTCGACGAATGCAGCACTATGGGTGTGCGTCGCATATTCGAGACCCGAAGCGTAGCTCCACTTTCCGGTCAGCAGGTAACCACCATCGACGGGCTTGAGCATTCCGGTTGGCGCACCTTGGCCGGAAAAGCGGCTGTCGACGCCGGGGGCGAAAAGCTCTGCGACTGCGCTGTCCGGCAAATATCCTGCGGACATGGCGCCAACTGAGGCATGAACCATGCTGACCCAACCGGCGGCCCCGGACCAGTAGCTGATCCTTTCCAGGAGTTCGATACCATGCCGCGGCGACATCTGCGCGCCGCCCAGAGTGGCGGGCACGAAGATATGGGAAATCCTCAAGGGCCGGAGCGCTTCGAACGTATCTGAGGTGAGATGACCGAGCGTTTCGCTTTCTGGTGCCTGGGCATCAAGGATCGGCGCAATGCTGTCGATCCGCGACAGAAGCTGCTCTTGCTCCGCGTCACTCCAACCCCAAACGCCGGGCTGCATCATTTCAGACGTATTGAGATAGTTCATGGCCGTCTCCGGATATTTATAATTGATAGTTATTCTAGTTTTTCAGAAAATTAGAAATTGTCGTCACAGCTTCGGCCGCTTCGAGCAGAACAAGATGTCCCGCGTCAGAATAGGAAGCGAACGCGGCGTGGGGCAGGGCGGCACGCCATAGCCGGGCCGACTCGGCCGGAATGATCCGGTCCTTTTCGCCCCAACTGATGAGGCACGGGTTTGTCACGTGGCCTAGCCAACGAGCGAGATTGGGGTGGCCGAAGCCGAATGGGCGCGTAAGCCGGGCGACGGCTTCGCCTTCGCGCGAGCGCGCTTCGACAAAGGCTTCCGTTGCGGGCTTATTCTGGCCATCCGGGAAAAAATGGCCGGCTATCGCGGCGTTGTCTGAGAGAAATGCTGGAAAATCCTGGGGCGGTATCGCCGCTAGGTCCGTCATAGGATGTGCCGTGTCACGCAGGCCAGCCGGAGCGACCAGGACCAGCTTGTTGAAACGCTCGCCACACATCGCCGCAAGTTCGGCGGCCAGCCATCCGCCCATCGAAAAGCCAATGAGATGCGGCCGCTCCAGCTCCAAAGCGCCGATTAGCGCCCGGTAGTGGACGACGAGATCGCCCATCGACGTCAAGTGAGGTGCGTCACCCGAAAGGCCGAAGCCAGGATGGCTGGGCGCGTAGACCGTGAAGTGCGTACCGAGCGGCTTCAATGCATCCCAGCCTTCCAGCGTGGAGGCGCCGTGCAGGAAAAGGACAGGTGGTCCACGGCCGATAACCTTGATTGCCGTGCGAACGCCGTCGATCGTCAACTCTCGAACGGCAAACTCTTCATGCATCCTCTTGCTCCAAGCTTTCCAGCATCGCTGAAACCGGGCTTCTCCACTCGTGTCGAATGGGATGGCTCTTATCGTTCACGGCCGACTATAGTTAGCCAGAAATGGTGATCAATGACACTTTGAGGGAAACTATTTCCCGATTATCGGGAAAATCAAATCCGTCATGGCGACACCGGGCCATGCGACTAGGTCGCATCGAGCTTGGCTGTCAGGCTGTCCACAGAGCTTCGAAGCGGTTCGTACGAAAGCGGTCGACGAGGGCTTCGACGAAAAGGCGGACTTTGGCAGGAACGTGCCTGCGGGTCTGAAACGCAATATTCATAGTCAGGCTGGGTAGATGCCAGTCATCGAGAACCGGCACGAAGAGTCCGTTTTTGATGTCGTCGTAAATGATATATTTTGGCTGAACGAGTATCCCCATGTGATCGAGCGCGGCCTTGCGCACGATCTGACCATCGTTTGTTCTAAAATATGGTCTCACCACCTCGGTGTGCTTTTTAACGCCGCGGGTGAACGTCAACTCCGTGGGTGTAATCGCATGATCGTAGAGAATCATGCGATGGTCCGAAAGTCTGTTCGGATGGGCTGGCATCCCGTATTCTGCCAGGTAGGAGGGTGTCGCAGCAAGGATGCGGCGCGTGGCTGCCAGGCGTCGGATCGTAATGTCGCTATCAGCCTCGAACTGCCGGGTGCGGACGGCGACATCCACGCTGTTGTCGATGATGTTGTAATAACGGTTTTCCGCAATGACATCGATGGTGATGTCGGGATAGCGGGCTGTAAATTCCGGCAATAACGGCTCAATGTGAAGCAGGCAGAACGACAGCGATGCCGTCACTCGTAACAGGCCACTGGGCTTTGCAACGGCATCGCTAGCAAGCGCTTCAGCTTCGCGTAGATCTCCTAGGATAGCTTTGCTGCGCAGCACAAAATCGCTGCCCGCTGTGGTCAGGGACAAGCTACGGGTCGAGCGTTGGATCAGCCCCGTTCCGATCCGATTTTCGAGGGAGAGCAGATACCGGCTCGCGGCAGAGACGGAAATTTTAAGCGTTTCGGCGGCCTTACTGATACTGCCGGTTTCGGCGATCTGCACCAGCAATTCCATTTCCTTGAAGCGATCCATGGACTTTCCAAAAAACGTGATGCGCTGGGCTGTATCCGTCACCGATGCGCGCGGTTACGAAATGTGCATACCCAAACGCGGTAGATTGCAAGGACCAATCGGACATGCATGTTGATCAGGTAGATGAAACGACTGGATGATGCCAATCAAGCGTTGATCCCTCTGACAGCGGCGTGTTCTAGGCTGGCGTTCAAACGCCTTTCCTGTAAACTTTCTGTGCAGATCGGATCATTTTGGCGTCATGTTATATCGATCGGCGTCGATCCTGAAAACGATCGCGGGGAGTTTTCGGCTGGCAGACACGGCGATCACACTTCGCGTCAAGCAAGTGAGGGCCCAGAAACGTTTAAGTATGTAGAAAGCTTGGATGGGCGCTGCGTACCCCTCTGTTATGATCTTGAAGCCACTTCAGGGATGTTCGATTGCCGGTGCGGAGGCGATCGAAGCGTTGGTTTTCCAGCGGCGCATGTCTTGACTTTCCAGTCGGTCGGATAAAGGCGATCACGCGTTGCGCTGTGATCGCGCAAATCGGAACTTATGAAATGCGTGTAAGCGCTGGCACGAGTCAGTACGAGATTTTGGATGCCAGTCGCCATCGTCCGTCTTGGCGGCAAGGGCACACCAAGACGGACGGGATAGGATCAGATCTTCTTTGCGGTAACGTTCACATTGATACGGACAGCCGTGGCCACCGTGTCACCAGTCGCGAACTGGCCCTGACCGACACCGAAAAGGCGGCGATCGACGTTGAGGACGCCCTGCATAGTCGCCACATTGCCTGCGATCTTAAGAGTGAAGGGCATTACCACCGGGCGTTTGACGTTCCTGATCGCGAGCGTACCGATCGCCTGGTATCGTCCGCCGCCAAGATCCTTGAACTGGCTGGAGGTAAAGGTGGCGCGCGGAAAAGCCGCTGCCGCGAACCAGCCGGCAGTCGGCAAAGCTTCATCGCGCGTCTGGTCGCCGGTCTTGGCCGAACCCATGTCGATCACGGCCGTCACGCTCGAGGTTCCGATCGATTTTGGATCGAAACGGATCGCGGCATCCCAGTGGCGGAAAATGCCGGCGAAAGGCTGGCCGTTCATGGTGCCGGAGAAACCCAGCTTCGACACTTGTTTGTTGACCGTCCAGGTCGGTGCCTGGGCAGGTGCGGCGAGGGCCGGAGTCGACAGTGCAATAGCGAGCGCGAGGGGGTATGGACGCATGTGTCAAATCTCCGAAGAGGCGGTCTTGCGACGCGATAAGGGCAACATGCGTGAGAGCACGTCATCCCGGTTCCAGAAGTGGTGCTTGAGCGCTGCGGCTACATGAATCGCGGCCAGCGCCAGAAGCGACCAGGCAAGCCATTCGTGGACAGTTCCGACCCGCATCTCGATCATCTGGCGTACCGTCATGGGTAGATCGTGCACGAAGCCGAGATGCGGCCAGGGCATTGTCTTGAACAGGACGGTCGGCAGGTTGTAGGGGCTGGCGGAAACGATTATCCAGCCAGTGAGCGGCAGGACGATCATGAAGCCATAGAGCAACCAGTGCATCACAGATGCCCCCAGGCGCTCGATCGGGGCCATGGCGGCGGGATAGGGCGGCGCAGGGTTGATGATCCGCCAGCCGAGCCGGACGATGCTCAGCAGCAGGACGGTGATGCCGATCGATTTATGCAGCTGGAACAGTTCAAACTGCGCCATGCCCTTGAGGCCGCTCATGCGCCAGCCGAACCAGATGTTGAGCACAATGAGCGCGGCGATCGTCCAGTGGAGGACGATCGCGACGGACGAATAGCGTGATGTGGTTTTGGCCATGCCCAACCCTAGCCTCAGGCGGCTTTCTCGAAAGCGGCACTGATGTGCAGTTTCGTTTCGTCGCTTAGGAGCGGGATGTACGTCTTCACGCCGAAGTCCGAGCGCTTGATCGTCGCGGTGGCCTCGAAACCGACCGTGTAGTGCTTGTCCAGCGGGTTGATCCCGGCGCCGTTGAAGCTGGCGGTTAGAACGACCGGCTTGGTAACGCCGTGAAACGTCAGGTTTCCACTTATCAGGGCCTTGTTGGTGCCGGTCTTGACCACTTTGGTCGATACGAAGCGGATCGTCGGGAAGTGCTCGGCGTCGAACCACGCGCTGCCCTTCAACTCGGCATCGATCGTGGCGTTGGTGTTCGAAATCGATGCGACGGGAATGCTGATGTCGACCACGCTGGCCGCGATATTCTTGGGATCGAGGCTAAGCGTGCCACTGACGCCGGTAAAATCGCCGTTCCAGTGGGTAAAGCCCATATGCGACACACTGAACTGGACGCGTGTATGCGCCGGCTCGACCGTGTAGGAACCCGGGGTGACGTTGGCCGGATTGGTGTCGGCTGCAGAAGCCGCCGTAACCATGACCAGGCTGAGTGCGGCGGACACGAGAAATCGCTTCATATATATACCTTCTATGTTTGGGAGATCAGTTGAAGCGGAAGCCTGAGATGGCGGTTTCGAGGACCTTCTCCGCGTAGACATGCGCGGCAGGTGCGTCGCTCGCGCCGGCGGCCACCATCAGCGGCAGGAGATGCTCGGCCTTGGGATGGGAAAGCCTTGCGGCGGGGGCATCCTCCCATTCGGCAAGACGCCGGGCACGCTCGGTGCCTTCCTGCGCGGCGGCATCGGAAAGCCAGTTGTCGAACGCTTGCGAAGGCACGGTGAACCTTGGATCGCCATAGCCCCGCATATTGTGGAAGCTCATGCCCGATCCCAGGATCAGCACGCCCTCGTGGCGCAGCGGCGCCAAAGCCCGACCGGCCGCGATATGCTTTGCCGGATCGAGACGGCGATCGACCGACATCTCAACGACCGGAATTTCGGCTTCGGGCAGCAAGACCTTGAGAGGTACGAAGACGCCGTGGTCGAGACCGCGCGTCGTATCGACCGATGCCTCCAGTCCCGCGTCCCGAAGTAGCAAGGCTGCACGGGCGGCAAGCTCCGGCGAACCTGGCGTATCGTAGCGCAATTCGTAGGTATGGGGGGGGAAAGCCGTAATAATCGTAGATCAGCGATGGTCGCTCTGCACCCGTAAACGCGAAGCCGTCCGTCTCCCAATGGCCGGACACGACCAACACGGCGCGCGGCCGTTCCGGCAGGCTTTCAACAAGGTTGCGAAGAAAGGCCTCCATGCCGGTCCACACATTGCGAGGATCGTCCATGAAGAAACATGGGCCGCCGCCGTGTGGGATGAAGAAAGTAGGTTGCTGCATGGGGTCGTCCTTTCGATTGTCGATATGGACGCTCTAGCCGCAAGCGATAATCCGTCTAAAGATCGATACAGTTTTAACCATAGGTTGGAAGTCGTGGCGGACAGATTGACAGGGATGGAGGTTTTCGTGCGCGCGATCCGCGAGGGCGGATTGTCGGCAGCAGGGCGCTCCCTAGGCATTTCGCCCACGATGGCAGCTCGGCATCTCGATGCATTGGAAGCGCGACTGGGGACGACGCTTGTCAACCGTACAACCCGAAGACTTGCCCTCACCGATGCCGGTATCGATTATCTCGACCGGTCCGAACGTATCCTTGCCGAAATAAAGGATGCCGATGCCGAGGCCGCCGCTGCATCAAAGACGGTGGAAGGCCTGTTACGGGTCAGCGCGCCAGCGACTTTCGGGGTGATGCACATTGCGCCACTCATCCCGGCCTTTCGCGCCTTGTATCCCAAAGTCACTATCGAGCTAGGGCTGAACGATCGTGTCGTCGACCTGCTGGAGGAGCGCTGGGACATGGCTATTCGGATGGGGCAATTGACCGACAGCTCGTTGATTGCGCGGCGGGTTTGCCCGGTCCGCCTGAGCATATCCGCTTCTCCAGCCTATCTCGAACGGTGCGGGACGCCGCGGACTGTTGAGGATCTCTCCAGCCACGATTGTCTCGGTTATACGCTGGTGTCACTGACGGGTACATCGGTCTGGGGCTTCGGTCGCGATGGCAGCAGGCATGTCCCGGTTCGAGGTACGCTCCATGCCAATAATGGCGAAGCTTTGATAAAAGCCGCGATTGCAGGGCAGGGACTGGTCTATGGCCCGCGGTTCATAGCCGCAGATGCGATCGCTTCGGGACAGCTCATCGAGGTGCTTCTGGACGTCGAATGCCTCGACATGGGCGCCGTTTACCTAGTCACCCATCCCACGAGGCGCCCCGCCGCCAAGACCCGCGCCTGGATCGACTTCCTCGTTGCGCAGATACCTACGCTCGCCGAACCTTGGTGATCGTATGAAGATCAGTTGCGACAGTGCGGGTCGGGCCACCACTTCCAATATGGCAGCCTCTCCGGCAAATCGCGATTAAGTGCCGTGACAAGCTTACAGGAGCCGGGACGCTCGTCATGATCGCCAAGTATGACAACAGCTCGTTTCGAGCACCGAAGCTACCTGCGGCACGACTGCCCCCAAAACTTGTGACAGCACTGCCAGGATACGATCCGCGGCGTAACATAGCCGGCTAATAATCGGCCGAGGTAGGAAGCCTGAATGACGCTTGACCAAATACCAATCGGTATCTAGATGGCGATCAGTTTTTAAGGATTCGACCATGCGCGTGTTTCGCTGTGCCGTCGGCGTGCTGCTTCTGTCTGGCTGCACGGTGGGCCCCAATTTTCATGAGCCTGCCAGCATGGCGGTGCCAAGCGCTACGCAGCAGTCTTTGGCGCAGGCGCAATTGTCAGATGCACAGACCCCCGAAGCGTGGTGGGATGCGTTTGGCGATCCTATCCTGACGCAGATCGAGGCGCAGGCGGTAGTCGGCAATCTTGACCTGCAGATCGCCGCAACCCGGGTCGCGCAGGGCCGCGCAGCGCTGCGGATCGCTGGAGCGTCGGCGCTCCCGCGTGCCGGGGCGGCGGCATCGTACATGCGCGAACGCGCCAGCCGCAACGGTGTCCTTGGCCTGACCGGCGCGTCGGCACCGACGGCGGATGCGGCAGGAGGCGCCGATCCTTTCGGTTCCACTACGCTCGACCAGTCCTCCGGATCCTCCGATTTCGATCTTTTCCAGGCGGGTTTCGATGCATCGTGGGAGTTTGATCTGTGGGGCAAGGCGCGGCGTACCCGTGAAGCCGCGCGCGCCGATGCCCAAGCAGCGGTGCTCGACCGCGAGGCGGCGCGCATTTCGCTGACCGCAGAAGTCGCCCGCACCTATTTCGTGCTGCGCGGGGCGGAGGCGCGCCTGGCCGTCATCAAGAGCAACCGCGAAACCGTCGCGCGTGGCCTTGCGATCGCCGCCAACCGGGAGGCGAAAGGCGCCGCGTCTCGCTACGATGCGGCTACCGCAGCCACACAGTTGGCAACGATCGATGCGACGATTCCCGCACTCGAACGCGAAGCCGACGCCGCCCGCAATGCGCTCGCCTTCCTTGTCGGCGCAGAGCCGCATGCCCTGGACGCTACTCTGGCCGCATCGCGCGGAACGATCCCGCAGACCCAGTTGGTGATTGCGGGCGGCATAGCATCGGAACTGGCGCATCGCCGGCCCGACATTGCTTCGGCGGAAGCAACTCTCCATGCCGCCACCGCGCGCATCGGCGTGGCCAAAGCCGACTTCTATCCCAGCATCAGCTTGTCCGGCAGCCTGGGAACACAGGCGCTCGACATTTCGAACCTGCCGCAATGGGCGTCGCGTCAGTTCATCGTCGGGCCCGTGTTGCATCTTCCGATCTTCGAAGGGGGACGGCTCAAGGGCAATCTCGACCTCACCAAGGCGGACCAGCAAGCCGCCGCCATTCGTTATCGCGAAACGGTGCTGCGCGCCTGGCACGAAGTCGACGATGCCGTGACGACTGTCCGCACCGAACAGGCGCGCGCGGTTGCGACCAGCCGCGCGGTCGATCAGAGCCGGATTGCCGTCAACGTGGCGGAACGTCGTTATCGCGCTGGTGCGATCGGCTATCTCGAAGTTTTGATTGCCGAGCGTGCGCAACTTGCGAGCGAGGCCGACCTGACTTCCGCCACGACCGACAATGGCTTGGCCATCATCGCGCTTTACAAGGCACTGGGCGGCGGTTGGACGCCGCCGGTCGCGAACCAGAAGAGCGGCAGCGGCCTGTGACCGACATTGCCCATGCGCCGCATTCGATAAAAGGGCCTCCACCAGGCGCCCCGATCTCCGTTCCGTTCGGACCTCGGCTCCTGACGGGGGTGATCGGTGTGCTGGTGGCGGCGATCATGTCCGGCCTGAACAACCGCGTCGGAGCGTTGGCGCTTGGCGACGTGCGCGGAGTGATGGGCCTTGGTGTCGACGATGGGCGCTGGCTGACGACGGTCTACACCGCTGCGGAACTGGTGGCGATGCCGATATCCTCGTGGTTCGCCGGAACGTTCTCCTTCAGGCGTTACCATATGGGCATCGTCGTGGCGTTCGTCGTGATCGGCATCGTTTTGCCGTTCGTGCCAAATTACGGTGCGGTGTTGGCGCTGCGTGCCCTTCAGGGCTTGGTGGGCGGAGCCATGATCCCCTTGCTCATGGGCGCCGCACTGAGGTTTTTTCCAACGTCGGTCAGACTTTATGGGCTGGCGCTCTATTCGCTTACCGCAACTTTCGCACCCAACGTGGCGCTGTGGCTGGCGGCGCTGTGGACCGACCAGCTGTTCGACTGGCGCTTCGTATACTGGCAGATACTGCCGCTGGCCGCGTTCTCGCTTTGGGCCGTCTGGTGGGGCATCCCCCAAGACCCTGTCCGGCTCGATCGCTTCAAGCATTTCGACCTGCTTGGGCTTCTTGCAGGTGCCGCATCGCTTTCCATGGTTGTTATAGCGTTCGACCAAGGCGAGCGGCTGGATTGGTTCAATTCCGCTCTTATCACCTGGCTGCTACTAGGCGCGGCTGGGTTGTTCCTGGTGTTCTTGGTGTCTGAATGGTTCCACCCGGTGCCCTTCGTGAAGCTCCAACTGTTGGAGCGGCGCAACTTGTGGCTCGCTTTCATCATCTTCGTGGCGATGTTGATCGTACTGCTGTCCGGGTCGTTGTTGCCGGCCGACGAATTGATCCACGTGCATGGGTTTCGTTCCCTGCAGATCGCGCCCATCGGTCTGGCGATCAGTTTGCCGCAAATCGTGCTCGCCCCATTCGCGGCGTTTCTGCTCTACCAGAAATGGGTGGATGCCCGCCGCCTGATGGCGTTTGGCCTGCTGCTTCTGGCCGCATCTTGTTTTCTGGGTGCAAACGTGACCAGCGAATGGATCGTCACGCAGTTCTGGGTGGCGCAGGCATTTCAAGCGGTCGGTCAACCATTGGCGATCGTCTCAATGCTGTTCGTAGCGACGAGCGCCGTCGTGCCGATGGAGGGACCGCTCGTATCGGGGCTGGTCAACATGCTGCGGGCTTTCGGCACGATCATCGGCAGCACCGGCATCGCCACTTTCCTGACCCATCGTACCGCCGCGCATGAGCGGGCACTCGTAGATCGGGCGGGGCGCATCGGCTTCGATCCCTCGGCCGATCTTGCCGGACGGATCGGGCATGAGGCGTTCACCCTCGCCATTGCCGACAGTTATCGTGCCCTTGGTCTGCTCGCGCTCCTGCTCGTGCCGTTGACCTTTTTCCTTTTCCATACGCCGCCGCCGGTCGTGCCGCCGCGAGAATCCAAAGGAGCCTAAGCTATGACAATGCCAAAAACGGCTCGCCTTGCCGCGGTGGGCCTTGTCGCCCTGGTGGTGCTCGGCGGGGCATGGGCGTGGGCCCATGATGAGGGGGGCGCATCGAGCCAGTCCACCGACGATGCCTATGTTCAGGCCGACTTCAGCACCGTCGCGCCCAAAGTGCAGGGCCTGATTGCCAAAGTCCTCGTCGAGGATAACCAGCAGGTTCGCAAAGGCCAGCTGCTGGCAGTCATCGACGATCGCGATTTCCGGGTCGCCGTCGACGCTGCAGAAGCACAGCTGAAGGGCGCAGAGGCGCGAGCGGCAAATCTGCGGGCCTCGGTGCAAAGGCAGTCCAGCGTGATCGCGCAGGCAAGCGCAGACGTGGACGCCGATGATGCGGCGATAAAGCTGTCGAGCGCCAATGCCCGGCGCTACCAGGACTTGTCGAGCGATGGTTCCGCGAGCTTGCAGGAGCGGCAGGAAAGCGCTTCTCGCCTCCAGTCCGACGAGGCGGCCAAGCGCCGCGATCAGGCTGCCCATAGCGCTGCGCGCCAACAGGTGCCGATGCTCGCCGCCAACGTCACCGAAGCGGACGCGGCGGTCGAACAGGCCCGCGCCGCGCTGGAAGCAGCGAAGCTCAACCTGACCTACACCCGCATCGTCGCCCCCGTGGACGGCACAGTCGGTCGCCGATCGGTCCGGGTCGGCAATTTTGTGCAGGTCGGCGCACCATTGCTGGCGGTCGTGCCCTTGCGCCAAGCCTTCGTGGAAGCCCACTTCCGCGAAACGCAGATGCGCGGGATTCGCCCCGGTCAGCCGGTGACGATCACCATCGACACGCTGCCGGGCGTGACGCTCAAGGGCCACGTCGAAAGTCTCGCCCCTGCCAGCGGCGTCACTTTCGCCGAAATCGCGCCCGAGAACGCCACGGGCAACTTCACCAAGATTGTCCAGCGACTTTCCGCGCGCATCGCCATCGATCCCGGCCAGCCCGACGCAGCGGCGCTTAGGGTGGGTATGTCCGTGATCCCGACAGTGGACACTGCGCGCAGGCCCTGACACACGTCGGCGCAAGGAGATGAGCATGCCTCGACTGACCCGTGAGCAAAAACAGGCGGAGACGCGCGAGAAGCTTTTGGCGGCTGCGTTGAGCCTGTTCGCTCGGGTCGGCTACGGAGGCGCGTCGATCGATCGCATCGCCGAGGAAGCCGGGTTCAGCAAAGGCGCGATCTACTCGAACTTTGGGAGCAAGGAGGACATCTTCTTCCAGGTATTGGCGACTTATTCCGAATCGCTGTTGCCGGATGTCCTGGGTGCGCTTGATGGTGCAGTCTCGGCACAGGAGGCGATCGAGATTCTTGCCGCCTGGGCCGACGAGCGATCACGCGATGTAGACTTGCCGTGGCTGGTGCTCGAGCATGTCCGCCATTCGCGTCAGAGCGGTACGTTCGGCGAACGTCAGCAGCAGTTGTTCAGGGCGAACTGGCTGGCGCTCGGCGAAAAGGCCCGCACGTTTTTTCCGGCGGGAAAGGCGCAGATCGATGCCGAAGCGTTGGGCGCGTTGGTGTTCGAGATCGCATTCGCTCCCGCGATGAGCTTTTCAGCCGGGCCCACCGCCGGAACGCTGGTGCGGCTGGCCCTCACCGGGTTGCTGAGTAACTCCGCTTCGGCAGGTTAAATCGTATGTGTTCGGCGAAGCCTCTTCAGGATTTTCCGGAGATTAGCTGAACGTCCATCAGGCAGGCTGTTCGCTGAGCTGATGGCCGACTTGCTGAGCCAACCAGTTCTACGGCAGCAACGCATAAAGCCGGGACCGCATATGGTCAGTTATCGTCGCGATGGTCTATCACGGCAAGATCGCCGGCTTCTCGGGCGGGACGGGATCGTCTTTCGCGTTGATCCCGGCCCGGAACGCCACCGGCAACTGGATCAAGGTGGTTCAGCGTCTGCCGATCCGCGTCACGCTCGATCCTCGTGAACTTGCCGCGCATCCGCTGCGCGTCGGCTTGTCGATGGACGCCGACGTCGACGTTTCCGGCAACTGAGGTCGACGACCATGGACGGCAAATCCGACGGAATTGCAGGATTGACGGGTGGCCGGTTGATCCTGGCAGCGATGGTGCTGGCGCTCAGCAACTTCATGGTCGTACTCGACACCACCATCGCCAACGTTTCCGTGCCCCACATCGCCGGTGGCCTGGGCATTTCCTCCGACGAGGGAACCTGGGTCATCACGTCTTACGCGGTGGCGGAGGCGGTATGCGTGCCGCTCACCGGGTTTTTGACCGCGCGCTTCGGCGCGGTGAAGACCTTCATCGCGGCGATGATCGGCTTCGGGGCCTTCTCGATGCTGTGCGGACTGTCGCACAACCTGACCATGCTGATCGTCTTCCGGCTGGGTCAGGGCTTCTGCGGCGGCCCGCTGATGCCGCTCACCCAGACGCTGCTGCTGCG
>Ga0247734_1001521_pt1 | contig 17487 bp, 22 predicted proteins | sample UWRJL103311B2_FD_180933 | JGI IMG/M metagenome (GOLD analysis project Ga0247734, IMG submission 180933) | Plant litter microbial communities from Arlington Agricultural Research Station in Wisconsin, United States - UWRJ-L103-311B-2 | ecosystem: Environmental > Terrestrial > Plant litter >... | reverse complement strand
TCCTCTACTGTCTGATCTTTATCTGCCCTCTCCTTTGCAACAGCAACATATTCCTGGAACTTGGAGTCTCCAATCACAACATCCCCTTTCTTGAAGCGAGGATTATCCGAGGAGTGGACAGTGGATATGGAGTTGTTGTTTATGGGCTCGTTGTGTTTGAAACCTGTAACATAGGAACCTGGATTTGGGGGCCTCATCTTGCCTCTCAAAAAGGGGTCGTAAGAGACATAATTGGTTTTGAGGATGAGGCCACCAGGTGGAGGAGGTGCGTTGAGGTCAGTTTCGGTTCTCTCAATAACGAGATCCGTTCCAGGTACGGGGAACCCATCGGGGGCTTGTTTGAGAACGAGAGCTTTGTTAGGCGCCATTGTGAAATATTGAATTTTAAGGCAGTTTGCCAAAGAATCTGCAAGTGAGACTCCTTTGTCTTATATACCGAGCAGAACCCTTTGATTTCTAATATATTTAATGAGCCAATGTGTCGGCTCGGGAGGTCGGGAGGCGGGGTATCAGGGCAGGAAATCACAGCACACCATCCACACTTACGATTGTTGTTTTGTAAGCTATCATATACCTAGGCAACTTGATTAATTAGTAAACGCAACACACTGTCATTAGGGGGATAGATTAGAGCAAATGGGTAAGAAGGAGCAGATGGCAGCACGTGCCTATACTTCTACGCTTCCAAGACTCGGTACGACAGTCCCCAATTCTACATCTCATGCTGTGAACAACGCGGGATTAAGTATTTGAATCATTATAAAGCTCAGATTAAATCGCAAAAATAGACGGTATAGGAATCGCCCCTCTAAAGGCATAGTTGACGGAGGAGAATGACGCAAAGTGGAGAACTTCCAAGGTTTATACTCCGATCAACAGTCTCCATTAGTGACAAGGTCCTAGGAGTTCCCGAAGCATGATGCAACTGGAGATGGCAGATGAAGATTAAAGCGTAGGTATCTTAAGTACAGGAAAGATAATTTCTTTTGACTAAACTCATTACCACTATACATTTTGACATCATCCCTATTAAGCTTTTGCGACGCTTGAATTCCTCTAGACATCGGGCAAAATGAAAACACCTGCCTTGATATCCCTCACAATAGTAGCATTAGAGCCAGTCCATTGCTTGAATTTCTTAGATCCTGGTCCTTCAAGCAACAAATCACTAACAATGTTACCAAACAACACACTACCTGCCTTGTTGATATGCGTATTATCATCTGGATTAAGATTGTACTTATGTCCGTTTTCAGGTCCAATAGCATTCAGATAATCTGTGCTCACTCTATTGAGATCCGCATATACGGCACCTAAGGATTTAGCCACGAATATGGTAGCATTGGCTTGGGCTGCAAGATCTTCTTTGATTCTGTTGCTAGAATCGTAGTTACGCCGGCTAACAGAGGTTACATAGATCTGTGGTAAAAGTCAGATCTGAAAATAGAGATACTGAGTGAGAAGAAAATGAGTGAGGAATTACAGGTTCACCACCGGCTGCCCGAACATCTAAACCGAGACTTTTGAGGTTCGCAGTGTACTGTGCTAGGGTAATTCCTGATGTTGTTTTCTGGTCATTGTGTCCAAACTGGAGGATATTCGTCAGTTATTTTGGATTATATGACAAAACCACGCCGGAGGAGCTTACTGAGATAGTTACATAAGGTGAATATGTCGTAGCTTTTTTAACAGCAGCTAGAACAATAGCCCTGAAATTGAGTAAGCAATAGTCCACATATTAATCACAATGTACAAAGAGACAATCGCAAGGCATGATGACAGCTTGTAAGACTAAAATGATGAGATGACTTACCAGTCTCCTCTATCGACAAAACTTTTAGTTGTGGCACCATTATGACCATAATTAATTCCTGTGGCGCCATTTCTCAATGTTCCAAGGAAACCATTTCCCCAGCCTAGGACCAAATCAGCGCCAGTTTTTGTAGGATAGAACACTCTACATACCTCCCCCATTAACCTCAATCTGTTTCGCAGTAGTCGAATCTCCAGCAAGAAAAAACGCAGCTGGCCTCGCAGCACGGTATTGTGGGAATGACTCGACACACCAGGCTGCTGAACCCAACAGCGTCGGCATAAGCCATATATTTTTCATGACCATAATTTACTGGACCAAGTGGGTGTTGAAGATACCTACAATTTGCTAGGGAGTTGGACTTGCTAGAGTATATGAATATTTTGAACCCCCTTGGGCTTTATACAAAACATACGGAAGAATGTTGCGGATAGTGGGGAGCGCAGCGTAGGGAATGCGGCTTCTAACTTCTAGGAAATGGAACGTGAGCCGATTCAGAAAATATTATGCCCCACGCAACATGATCACGCACCTGATGGCGTTATGAGATAGAAGTTTAGCCACTCTCGCCACTGTTATGGGTGGTTGCAAAAAAGACATGGTGCAGGTTGATCATCATTTGCCCGGGGGAGTTGGTGCCGAATTCATATATTTTTCCGTGCCTAGGGTCCAAAGCCTCGAGAGTCTTATCGAACCACAAAGACGTATCTCGCTGTTTTTTGGGGGGAAGGGATTTATGTTTTAAAAAGCATAATCATTGATCATGATCCTCATCCTTTCCGGGCCACAAAATCTTTTTTTTCCAGACACTTTTAAGGTGATAGATGGCGACGAAGAACCACACTAATATCACCACTATCGTCATCGCAGTACCAACCCATTGAATACCCTCGCTCTCAAGAGCTTTACCAATTGAGATAGTAGCAATGGTAAATCCTGCATTGGGAAACACTAGGCCCCACCAAGTGAGATGGAAAGACATCCCGTGCGTGATTGCGCCTGTGAGTACAGAGACAGAGGAGATAGAGAAGAACCATAACGACGTCGCCCAGAGAAATACTGCAGTAGCTAGAGCTATTGCCCGAAAGATGGATGGAAGGAGAGATGGGTCGGCTGAGAAATTAGTGATGGTAGGAGACGGTGATATAGACGAGAAGGCCTGAGACATTGATAGTAACGCGAGTGCAGTGAATGACGGCGGTCCAACCTGCCTTCAGATTAGTCATTGCAAAATGAATCCTCGTGCAAAGATGCATTTTAGCATAAGACTCTGGAGCATGTGCATGCTTCTTAGCCCCAAGTATCTACTGTGATAATGTGAAGAACCCAGTCAAGATCATCGCTAACTCTACAACTTCGGTTGAATGAGTTATGCAGCCCTTAGAGTCATTGGGGATGAAGAGAGAGAAATATGAATTGCAACTTCGGTGAAGGGACAGGAAATGGATGAGAGCATGTAGTAGGAGGTAGAAAAATACCCACAGCAATAAACATTCCCGGGCGAGTGTTTATAGACGGAAGTCCTTGGCTCATAAGTCGACCCAAATATATGCCGTAGAAAAACATGGCTATCAAAAAGCCAAGGCCTTGGAAGCTCAAACCTGCGACTAGGATCGGCAGTAAATGGTGTGCGGGTTGCGAAGATCCAAGAGCTCCAGCAAGAGTACCACAAAGCATTACAGGAAAGACGGGAAGTATCCATGCGGGAGTGAACGATTGTAGAGTGAACGGTTTGCCAGTAAAAAGAAAAAAATATTGTCCCACCGCAACCAGGAAAGTACAGGCTGTATAGATCCAGAACAATACGCGTAGAGTAGAGTCAAGCCATGGTCCAGTCCTGGGTCTCCCATATATTTGTATATTGGATATGATGTTGGCAATGGATATCCAGAACGTCGCGAAGAAAAGTGATTCGGTGGGATGAGTGAGAGAGGCTAGAAAGGTCTTCGGGAATAGGAAAAAACGAGTACTGATAATGGCGCAAAAGACCAAAAAAAGCGTCAAATCAAGTATAACCACCGCCTCACCAATTGCAGTTAAGCCGTGAAATCGATGGGGTGCTTGAGAAAGGACCAAGGCGATTCCCCCGGTTGACATCGTGGTGGTAAACCATGCCCATGTGAAGTGATGTATCCGATCACGGAAACCAACATCTCCATGTAATGTGCTCTGAGAAGCCTGTAGTCTGCCTGTTTGTCCCTCCAGCGAGTTTGTGGATTGGCGTCGTCGACGTGGAGATATCTGGGTATTTGATGTGGGCATATTGAAGAGACCGTGTGGTAGGAATTGTTGTATGGCTAAGATTGTTCCTGTTCGCACGTCAATGCTCCAAATCTCTGGCAGATTCGGTCATCTCGAAAGAAGGTATTAGGCTTATCAAGCGCGAAGCGTCTGCTCGCCTCGAATAGTGTTGTGTCGAGCTTGATTTTATTTGGCTGTTTGCCAAGATTATTCCCGCGTCCGTCCCGCTTCACCCCTGGTATTGACGTGTAAACTTTACTGTATTCGATCGGCGCACGGATTCTCCATCCCATATTAAGTTCGTTGAGATCACTGTAGACAAGTGATAATTATCCAGATTCATTGCCTGAGGTCACATAAGCTGATGCTGAGAGCTTTGAAAGATCTGCGTCAGTTCGGAACCTGAGGGTCTTAATTTCGAAGATAGGTTTTGTGTGTCAAGAAATCTCGAAGACCCAAATATTATATCTCGAGCTTTAGGTTATGGTTGCTGATTGATAAATCGAGATTCTAAATAAAAATTCACTTTCTAAAACTACCATAAAAGAACTTGTACTCGGTTGAGCACCCGGCACGTTTAGTTATTAAACGAGGAACTCAATAAAAGCTGTCTTTCACTGCTCCTCTTCATGGTTCCGCTTTTTTAGTTTCCCTTCTGCCTTTGCGGGTAACCACCGCAGTACCACTATCAGCGGACTGGCCATGAGAATAAGTACTACCCATATTAAATACCCCTCGAAGATCTGATGTTTGACACCAATTGCAAAGATGCTTGCGAACAACGCTGGAGCAATGGCCCGAAGACCGGCCCCAACAGCAAGAGCAATGCCATTGAGTGTTCCGAGGGTAGCATGCGATGGGGCGATATCATTCAGTGCAAGTTGTACTCCAGCTAACAAGTGCATCAGTAGGTGTAAGCTCGTTAAATGATGCATGACTTACTGAAAGCCATGCTAACTCCACTTCCCACCGCATTAGCGATAGGGGCAAAAACCCAAAAAGCCGTTGTCCAGTTCTTCCTCAAAAGCATGTTACACAGCGGGAAACCAATCCACATAATGGGCCATGCGACTGCGCAAGCACGCAATACCCCACCAGTGCCAAACCGATGCTGCAACGGAGTGAAGGCCAGTAGTGTCCAAAGAGCTTGCGAGATCCCGGCAAGTGCGATGAAGAGTGATATTTGGAAGTTACTGAAGCCAAAGCCACCCAGTTTTGCATCTGTAAATTGGAAAATAGATGATACTAGGAAAAGTTAGCGAGTAACAGCTTGAAAGGAATTGGTGTAGCCTACTGCTTGTAAAGGCAAAAGCTAAGAGCATGACATGCCCGTAGATGAAAATTACAATAGCAACGCCTGGTGCTCGTATCAATTCCCAGGTAGTCATGGGAATCGAAGCTTTGTTCGAAGTTATTCGATCTGGTGTCAAGGTCTGACAGTTTTCAGCTGGTGACCAATCCCGTGGAATTGAGGCAGGAACTTACCTCTGTGATAAACAAGGCACTAGTTATTGCAGCAGTTGCACCAATGGAGCCAGTTATGAACGTGGGCAAAGCATATGGGAAGTCTTTGAAGAACTGGACATGACCGAAAACAGATGGGAATTCTTTGGCGGGATTTGAGAGCACACCACCTAAGATGATCAGTGCACCGAAATTTAAGCTGGACTGCAGTAGTCACCGATAAAAGGCCCTGCAAATATGCCTATATTGCTCGCAAAAGAAAACCACGAGAAAGCTCTTGCTTGAGTTTTCGGCGTACTGTTTTCGGATATCATGGTCCTCACGGTGCTGAATTACATATTAGAACTACGCTTAGGAAAGTTTGCGGCTTCATTACTTACACCACAGTTCCCGCAAACGCTCCTGCAATGCACCTGAATAGAATCATATGCCACAGCTCGGTGCTTAAACCAAACAATGCTGTTGCAATAGCAACCCCTATCAAGGAGATAACAAGTATTGGCTTCCGCCCGAAGCGATCAGCGGCTCTTCCCCATGGGATCATACAAAACATTTGAGTAACAGAAAACAAGGATTCCTAAAGAGATCAGCTCATTCCACGAAGTTGACCTCTTTCATGATAGTGCGTACAATCACTCCGGTATAAAAGCCCACATCCCCCTCATCAAGATTTCCGACAACTTGCACCATTTCATTGATGAACGGGAAGATAGAGAAATAGGCAATTGGTTCAACGACACGTGCGTAACATAGAAGCGCAATTTGAAGCTTAGGTAACGGCGTATCATCTTCATCGTTCACTCTCTCGTCATTCTGCCTGTGTAGAACTTCGTTGTCCTGCGGCTTTGTTGCTGCGGGATCAGTGCTTGAAGTGACAATGAGCGGGGTTGTCTCATCGCCATCATCCAGGCCAGGAGGCGCCATAATGATTTGTAAATAGTAAATTGGTACAAGATAATTCAAATAGCGAGTAAATATGGAATTAGACTCGACAATGGGAAGGCTAGGCATAAAGCTAGGCAGCTCAACGCGTATCCCACAGGCCTGGACATGCTAGGGAGGTTTCAGCTAGACCCTCGCTTAAGAAACCTGATCGCATCAGAAAGGAGCAACTTTATTCCGATTGAAAGCCGAGCGAAAATAAACATTTGATACTCTAAGATGAAAGATGGTCTCTAAAGTATTTTCTATATGTCGATGAACTGGCTGCTTGCATGAAACAATGTCTATTTAGAAACGCCGCCTGATCACTGTAGTGAACTTTAAGAATTAAACGACCTACTCTTTCTTATAAAAAGAACGGAAGTATTCCTTACTACTTCGCAAATATAGTACTTTCGTTCAAAGTTTTTCATTTGGGTACCTGGGGTGATCCTACAGTGGATTGAAGGGAAAAGTTTGGACTTCTTCAACTGCTGTCTGAAGAGTCCTCAATCAGCCTCTTTAAATCTCTTGGATGATTGATCGTAGCACAAAAATTCTTGATTTTTTGACTACCGAATCTTGGAAATATTTGGTGCGAGTTCTGTGTGATTTGATTGACTCAACACCGTACCGAGCGTTACCATATCAAACAATAGCTTACCATCTCGTCCTATGGGACATCTAGGATGGAATTTCTATGCCGTTGCGTGATTATTATGGTTACTTTATCGACAGAGTTATAATGAGACTTCTTGAGGTTGACCCGCTGCGTATCGAATTGTTGGTTTGACATATCACGTTATCTGACACAATAGGAAGTCCAGCAGCAAAGGTGCAGTACAGTTCATTGTTAAAGGAACGCTATTCTGTCTTTCTTCGCCAACCCACCCAGGGAAGGCGGCTACGTAGTAAGAGACTGCTACAAACAACGCTAATACTACTCAGTGCCATAGCCAAGCCTAGAGAGTAGCTAAGTTAGCAAATTTTCTACTTTCGAGCGTCGCCTTTTTATCGTGACATTCGAAGGGGCAATGCTCCTTGCTCCGAATGCGTCTTGGTAATTAACACAAAGGGATCGGGGTATTTCTTGAAGATAAGACAAAATTAACTTACTGGCCCACACCGGATCTAATCTAATCTGCCGCCCTCCCACGGGGTAAAGTACACCAGCCGCCACCGGCAAAGCTATCATATTGTAGACCATAGCCCAGGCAAAATTAAACTTGATTCGTCGGAATACAACTTTGCTGAGATCCAAGAGCGTGATGAGCGCTTCCAAGTTGCTTGAAACTACAAAAATACCATTAGCGAATGTAAAAGGAATTGTGTCAGAAGCCTATGACACATCTAGAAATGTTTCTGATATAAGCTATCAGGCTTTGTAAAAAATCGAGAACTCACCTAGAACAAATTCAGCGCTGGATATCGCAATGTCTGATCCAGAGCCAATTGCAATGCCAACATCAGCCGCTGTAAGAGCAGGGGAGTCGTTGATGCCGTCTCCAACCATTGCTACCAATGCGCGTTTCGATCTGTGCTCAACTCCATTCTTGCAAGACTTGAGAGACTTCTGAAGATACTGGATCTTTTCCGCTTTCTGGTTAGGGTGCACGCCAGCGATGACTGGAATACAGTGAGTCAAACAACTTCGTTGGGAAGATTATACTTCAAGGTTAAGTAGACTTACTATTAGAGGAAAGAATACCAATTTTGGCACCTATAGCGTTGGCTGTTGTCTGATTATCACCCGAAAGCATCCACACATCTGTTCCCCGTTTGTGCAGAGCATTTATGACAGATATCGCTTCTGGTCTGACAGGATCCGAGATGGCGAAGACGGCCACTAGTTTCCAGGCAGTATTATGTTGAAAATTGATAGCAGCAAGGGCTACAGACTTGCCCTCTGACTTCCAGTTTTGTAAGGTAGAGGCTAGTTCTTTGGAGATACCCACATTCCTCACCGAGAGCATATATTCGTTTCCGATTATCAGTGAAACGAGCTCGTTTCTTAGCTATACAGGCAACAGATTAGCACATGGGAATTTTGGGTCTGTAGGCACTTACTTGGAGCTCCCCTCGCACTCCTTGACCAGCTACCTCCTCTACGGCTCCAAATGCAAGACCCTTTCCAACATCTCGGGATCTACAGAACGAAGTGAGGGCTTTGGCGACTGTATGACTGCTATTTTCTTCAAGAGCTTGAATCATCCTAAGAACTGTTGACTCATTGGCAACGCCAAAAGATGTGGACTCGTCATCGATGGGTTGGAGCTGAAAGTCCGTGACGACTGGTTCACCCCCCATTGTCAAAGTCCCAGTCTTGTCGAAAACCACACAGTCTAGTCTACTTGCCAACTCGAAAGCCTCCCCTCCTCCTTTCGCAAGTATGCCATTTTGAGCAGCGAGCCCTCCTCCAACAAACAATGCGGTGGGTGCCGCCAACGCAAGACCACATGGACAAGCAACTACAAATACTGCGATCGCAAACTGTAAAGACCACGCTAACCACCCTGTAGAGTGGTGGCCGAGGTAACTAATTGGAAGGTTACCGGAGTACCCAAGACCAAGCCAAACAGCCCATGTGAGTATCGCTGCAAGTGTAACGAACGGAACGAAGTATCCAGTTAATCCATCTGCAATTCGTTCTATGGGAGCACGGCGGGTTTGACCTTCGCGCACTGCTTTGACGATTTGATCCAGCATAGAGGATCCAGCGACTCCTGTAACTTTGATTGAGATTGGAGATCCTTTATTTATTGTTCCTGTGTAGACCTCATCATTGATGGTCTTTTTGACAAGTTTTGATTCTCCTGTTAGGCTAGACTCATCGAATCTCGTCTCACCTTGAATGATCTAGGTCAAAATGTTAGCTTCAAAGCGCGATTGACAAGTAGCTCGATAAGCTCATTTCATTCAGCAAATCATTTGTCCGCCTTGTTATCTCAGGGTTCGTTGCACTTACTGTCCCATCACAAGGTGGAGAACCACCACACAAGACTCTAACAATATCGCCAAATTCGAGCACATCAACCTTGACACTTATGCTAGAAGCGTCTTCCTCAACCAAAAGTGCTTCGGCTGGACGCAGTTTTGCAAGCATCAAAACAGCATCGCCAGTTTTAGATTTGCTATATGCCTCGATAAAGCGTCCAACTAGTAAAAAGAGAGTCAAAAAGACCACCGAGTCAAAGTAAAATGAGCTATCCTCAACAAGAGCAGGTCTATTTACGCCTGCTACAATCAGTTGGGCAACTGAAGATATGTACGCAATGGATGTTCCTAGTGACATAAGCATGTTCATACTGCCAAATCGATAAAATCTTCGTAAAATGGATGTGTTGCTCCCCCTCCTCCACATAGACTATAGCAGAGGGAGTCAGTTCACCTGATGTGGAGATTGACTTTGATGGGTAATTCTGTCAACTTACACGAACTTCTTTGAAAGCGCGGACGTGAAAGACGTCTGCACAAAATAGGTATACTGGTGTCGCCATAATCAAAAGGGCCCATTGAGCTCGGCTAACACCGACAACCAAAGGCTGCATGAGGAAATGACGAGATGAGTTGTGCATTGGAACTAAACTCATAAAGACGATTCCGATGATTAATGTAGGAATTGCGACAATCAAGGTAAACATGACCCTTATGAAGATTTGCTTTCGTTCATGTGTGTGCATCGCGTGAGATCGTTCTTCTACTAAAATGTCAGCAACGCATTTATCTGAAACTGATCTAATGACAGTTAAGTGCTCGGAATCTGGCTAGGCTCGTCGATTAAGAACAGGAAGCAAGCAATGACTACTCTGTCAAGAAACCGCCTGATGGATGCTAGTTTTTGTCCGAACAAATTGGGAATAGAATAAAAAAATGGTACTAACCTAGGGTAGGTGGGTGGTATATCGAGGCCTGCAGGGACTCGACTCCTGATATGGCGGAAAGGATGTGGCGAATTGTAAAGGTTGGTGTCTCAGGCGTATAGCTGATTCGCAAAATTGGATCCTGTATAGTCAAAGGCTTTTCAACCGTAATCCGATCCCCAAATATCTTTAGAGAATCTAAGACATGAGGAGGGCAGTGATGACAAAATATACCATCTACTCGAATACCAACTATTCTCAAGCTATCCGTGCCTGGCATTGCTTCGCTAACTCTGCTGAATTTCTCGACAGAATCAAGAATAGCTTCATATCCGATAGCTCCGATGGCATCCACGATTTTCACTGCATTTTCTCGTCCTATGAAGACTATTGCTGCTCTGTTGGCGATCAAATTGACGCTTACGTCCCGAACCCAGCTCTTTGTTTTGAGCTCGTCAGAAATTGCCCCTGAGCAAGTCGAGCATGTCATTCCACCGACAGCTAAGTTTGCCCGCCACATGTCTTCCTCGGCCTTGTCGGTGACTACTGTCGATAAGTCCACAATCGATTCCATTGCCACTTTATTTGAAATAATGAGTATGAGATGTGCAAGAAAGAGAGATGTGGTAAATGATAAATGTCAATGAGTTTTAGGCTGAACCGGCTCATGGGAAGTACGGAAGGGACAGAAGCTGATTGACAGAAGGAACGGGGTCCTACGAGTTTATAACTGTAATGATAAATCATCCTGGCAATTTTTAAATGACACATCTCAGACATGGCAATTTGCAGCAAAAAAAGCGCAATCCGGCACAAACATCGCAATATTTCACGTGACTGCCATCTTGAACTGTAGAAAATATTCACTAGGTCAAATTATACCTTAATCAGGACGAGTAGTGAAGGGCCTGGATAAATTTTGAAAGGAGATGGAGCGACTAATAGTTGGATATCGCTCATTGACCTCAGCTCGATGTCAAGTCACGATCTCTTCCAATAACGCTTCATGATATCTGACTGCCGGAATATACCCATTGAGCCAAGTTGCAGCTTGAAAGATTTTGAGTCCAATACCGAAGCCTGTAGCTTGAAACTGATTTAGTATTCATATATATGTTTTTGCAAGAATAACAATAGCATACCTCAACGATTTCTGCAGCCACAGTGCATATCTTACCCATTTGACTTAGTCTGTGGTGATGGCATTGACTTTGTCCTGCCCTAGGCATATTCAGTACGGTCTTGAAATAGTTATTTGGACTTTGCTGTCTATCTCATGGTATTGAGGTTGTGATTGAGATATGACGACGTAGCCATCTGGTTGACCCACAGACGTTTCATCACGTGTCTATACCTCTTTTGCATTGATCACTTTGTAGTTTCCATCGCTATTCGCTAGTGAGAAGAGATCTAAAACTTGAAAAATATCATGTCGGAATCAGCTTCACGAGAACTCTCAAGAATAATTTTGAAGTAAGAGCTTCGCGCTGATATGAATAATATCCAGAAGAGGTTGAGGTGGAACGGGTGTTTCTAAGACACTGTTGGTTAATATTTGATGGAAACATCATACGACTTTATAAAGAAAATGATTTAAGGTCTCTCAAAGTGTGTCTCATAAAACAATCAACAAATTCAAGTCAAGTTATGCTGCGTTTTCATACCTTGGATACCACTCTGCAGCTCCAACTTCCTCTCTGAAGTTCCCAGCCCAAATTGCCCCTCATTATACGCCAAATCTGATATCTGCATGAGAAGTTCAAAAAGATCTCGGCTGGTATTTCCTAGCATGCATACTTCCATCTTGCTCTCATGTAACAACTTCTTTTGTTTGGCAATATTCCAAAATTATAGCTGCCAGTTCACCTTATGCGCATGGTTTTGATTCGCTTTGAATAAGGGGAAGATTACCCTTGTAGATTAATATTCTCTCTATATTCGGTGGTAATCGTTGGTATTCTGAGACTACATGCAGGTCGGTATTGATATAGTTCGTTCTCGATCAGAATAATTATGGCACGTGACAAATATTCACGTGACCTATGGTAGACGGTCATGAATTTAATAAAAATACCATTTGCTACTAAAAGTCTCATATAGACCAGCGACATAGTGCATTATATGCCTGAATTTCATGTAGGATATCTGAGGCTGATTCCCAAGACGGACACAGCAGTTTTAACCCCTTTCAAATAGCACTTGTGAGTGGGTAGAGATAGTAGACTGGATAGGATAGGCTATGGATGGATTCTGACTCATAAAATGGAAATTTGAAGTTTCAAGATGAAGTTGTGTCCTAGCGGCTCCAAGGTGGATTATCTGATATAGAGTGCGCCAGGAAGTTTTGTTTGGGAAGGTGGAGATCGCATATCATATTGTGGTAGTTCACTAAGTAGCCATAAATTGCGTTTGAACAGCCCCTCGTTTTTAACATCACTATCTTAAACATCTTTTTATTTTAGGAAAGAAAGGTAACATAAACTGATTTGCAGTCAAGATCAACCCAAACAGACCTCTGGGACCAGTAAAGGTGAATGCACCAACAAATTCATAGCATCCACAACATCCACCAGTGAAGTCCTCCTTATCACTCTACAAATTTGCTTGGCCTAAATCAATCCCACAAAATAAATCCAAAACGGCTTGATAGTTCAGTGGTAGAATTCTTGCTTTGGGTGTAAGAGGTCTCCGGTTCGATCCCGGATTAAGCCCTTGGGTTATTTTTTTTAATTCTCACTTTATTATATATTTGCAATATTTCGTGTTTCCAGAGAAAAGAGAAAAGGTTTTATTGTTTTCTTATTTTCAATTCTGATTTGTTTTCTTTGTTTTCGGTCATTATATAACCACGTGACATTATCCAGTAGTAGATTTTTGGTAAACTGGTAATCGAATCTCGCTTAATTTAGTGAAGTACTACAGTTTTTTGATTCCTAAATACACAATTAATATAGGAACTCCCAGGACTGCCGCTCCACACCATTCTAACATTGAGGAAACAACTTGCACCCTTACTACTAGCAGGTAACGCTCTAAGGTCTCCCCTGCTTAATACATAAGCATGGCGCGTAGGATAAGAATAAATATATGCCTTCGAAAGGCGCCATTCTATAAGTTCTTCCATTCTTTATTCCCTCCCCACGAGAATCGATCTTTGAAATCTATCTTTTTGTTACAATAATAGCTCAGTTTAAGAAACTTACACAAGAGGAGCTGCTAGAATAGTTGTCGAAAATCAGGTCAGCCCCAAAGAAGCCGACAATTCCTGACATTGCCAAAACAACTACCAAGAACTATAACCTTCTTGACCGGATGTGGACGGAGTAAGGACTATCTGTTACCTGAATTTTAATTAAGGCTAACTATATAAAGATTTGCGGAAAGAATTGGTGAACCAGGAGTCCGACCGGAGGTCGACTTGATAAAATTATTTTTCACAGCGATGGCAGTAGAGCGTAAGGGCTACCTGAAGGATAAGCTCTGTCTCGCCACCTTTATTAGCTATACCGATCGGCTATCGAGGATTGTACATCGATTAACAGGTGAAAAAATACCTGCCGATGACATCACCGAAATTAAAAATGTATGTTGGTGCTTGTATCAAAAGAGCTCTCCAGATTGAATCATCACTAAATCATTTAGTGGATCAATGTGACCCTCAGAGTCGATTATAGCATTTCAAGCGAACCTCGTATGAAACCGGAAATGTGTGGTCAGGATTTGGATTACATTCTTCGATTTTTATGGGTTAAAGATACCCAAATATTTAAGACAAACGCGGATAGAAACAAGCTTGCTCTATATCTTTTAATGCTGGCTTATACTGCCGCACGCCCAGGTGCGCTCCTTTCGACAGACGAATGCGAAGAACAGATTCACAGTCTAAGATATAAAGTAAGTGAACATATCTGCCTGCCAGGTACAATATTAACTCAAAGCTAAAGGATCTTGAACTTAATTTGGTCACAAATATAGACTGTCAATCTCAACTTTCTCTCACTATTACATTCAACCGTATGAAAGGTTCGAAAAATAAAGACGGTGAATTGTAAGTTTCCTCACCGTTAAATATATCCCTGAATAAAAAAGAACTCTAATGCTTCTAGTCTGAAAATTACCCTGTGGGAAGATCGAGTAAACCCCTATCAGTGCCCAATAATACTTTTTCTCAGTTTGGCATTGTTCTCTAGAACAAAGAAAATCCATCCGTTGCGTCGTGGGGAGTAATAACTCATCTCTAACTCTGTTTTAGCCATTTCTATTAGTTTCATCCCATTGAACTCCCAGAATCTATACACAATATTCTGCTCAATATTGGATGGTTCTTCATTTGTCAAAAATTGGGTATCTGGCACATATATATTAATCTCCCTTAGGGTTTCTGGATCTGTGGTCGCTTGACTGGTCATAGTTGCATCTACTACTTCTGTAGCATTTGTTTCCCTTGCCATTCTTTTGGCTTCTTCATGAGTTATTGCTGTGTCCGGATTTAATATAATTGCGTTCATCCCTGCTATAGTCTTAGCTAGTTCTTCTAACTCATCTATCAGATTAATATCAGGATTATGTTTCTCAGAATTTGCTGCATTCAGTATAGTGCGCATAGAATGACTTGTGGTTTAACTCAAGTCGAGGGATACGATAAATCTAGGTCGGTCAGTAGGGAGATTGAAAAGTCCCACTCCCGAAATTGTGCCCGTTCCACCTTCGTCTATGATTGGCAACGTGCTCTCTATTATATGAGGGGTCGTTGTGGGGGACGACTTCCATGGAAACACGGAGCGTCGTGGATCTGTGGGCAACTCGTAGTTACTCGGACTTATTTCTTGGATAATGTATATTAACGAAGCAGGAGGCGCTTCCATGAGTAGTAGTGGGTCTCTCAACATTGCTGATTGCCCGATCTCAGGAACTAATACATATCTACTCATTTTGTTAGATTCGTTTAGTGTAGCTTGTATAGGCAAAACAAGCGTTCTAGGCGGATCTTTTGAAAGCTTATATAGCATATATTTTGGTGCCGTCATCTCTGTTAAACCCAGAAGATTATCTTCCTCTTAATTGCTAAACATTTCAAGTGAAGGATTGGGAAAGGCAGATAGGAGTAGCTCCTGTTCTAATAATGGCTCGATATTCTCTAGGGGAGCTAAAGGCGCTGCTATCAAGGTCTGCTCTCCTTTACGATCCAAAGGACCTCCAATATTACTATCAAAGGCAATTGGATATGCCTCTATATTATAAGATAATATTCCGTCCATAGCTTTGAGGTCGATGGCTTCAGAAGTAGGCTGAGCGATTCAGCCTAATTAATCCTCTAAATTATATTATAATCTAACAGATTCCAAATTGTCATTCATTCCTAAAGGGCTGATACCGAAATCCGTCGTGTTTCTAAAGAAAGTATATATGAAGTCTTGGAAAACAAAGAGAGAACCAAATGTATCGGATTGTCATGCTAAGTCATTGTCTACCAGGTTCAGAAGAAATCGCTCACTCTTGCCACGAAGATAATCATTACAAAAAGGTATATCCCATCTCCTGGTTAGATCATACTTGTAATTTAAGTTGCCGGAAAGGACGGTGATAGTAGACTGCTGAGTTCTTCTGGGTAGGTTTCGGAGCACTCTGTCAATGGCTGTTTCGATTTCATCCATTGGATAGGCAGGATAAATCTGTTTAAGGGAGCGCCGGATGCTTTCACATCTAGGATCATGAAGCAGATATTGTTTAATCCTTTCATTCGGCTCGATGCCAAGCCTCTAAATGGTTTCTAGAAATTGATATTTGTAAAATATTGTTTATAACAGCCTGATAATTTGGCTCCCCTTTTTCTTTTCGCGATGCCTTACTCCCAAGGTCCGCGAAAAGTCTCAAAATAAAAATCCAAATTTATTTATAAACCGCTTTCCAGTTATGTTGCTCTATGTGATAGTTAACCTTAGAGAAATCTCCATCTGAATTCTTAACCTCTATTATTAATAGTCTTACCTATTATTTATAGAGCGTATTATATAAAGTGTCTCGAGTACCCTTTCCTAAGACAAGATCTTTCAAAATCTTTGCCCCGACATCGAGATACTTAACATTCTTATAGAAGGATTTTAAGCTTGGTATTAAGCAGCTGATTTTTAGTAGCGATCTAGTGACTTTCTGCCTTAACGTTGTGTTTGTTAAGTCTTTAAATAGAAAGCAGGACTCCATTGCTTGGATAATAAATTCCCTATTTATGACGCTGAAAGTGGGGCACCTATATTATAGCGACTCAACTGTTTGCGTGTCAACAGCCTTGCATATATCATCTCGATCAAGAGTTATTTTGTCCCATACTATCCTGATTGTTGGTATACTGACCTTCCGAATCGACTTACATAAGCTGGGGATGCTGATGTAAGCATCGGGTTATAGTAACCCCGGTTCCAGTGAAGTCATATACACTAGGTTGTACGTAGATCTAGTTCAATTAAGCATCATCACCACCGAATACAACTAGCACTTACGTACAATACGTATTGGTGCCACGTATTCAAGAGTGATCCGACACTGATATGGCCGATATGATAAGATAGTTTCTAGATTACACTTTTTAACTCTAAAGAATAATATCAATATTAACACCAACGTCGTCACAATGCAGCGCCAGATGTCTCTGGATATTTCCGAGTTCAAATGCATGTCATAAACCAGGAAATTAAAGTAGACTATCAAAGCATTGGGTAAATCTTTTATGTTGTAAAAGCATTTTGAGTGAAGTTTGCTTGCACTCCGAGAGCCGAAATTTCCAGCTCTCTCTATCATCTCTATTAGATAATCTGACTATTCGATATACCTCTCTGTTAGTAATTTCTAAATCGCGATAATATTTATCTCGAACATCATTATCTATTGAAAAATGTACAAATTGTAGTCGCGAGATGTTTGCTGTTACTAAACCGAGGAATTGTCCTGGTGGATGAATTTGATAGTCCTGCCTTTTTGTCTGAGTTTGTGACATTATGGCCGGTTATTCATATATACTAGAGCTCTAAAGGAAGTATTTATGAAGCAGCTCTTAAGCCTGGTTTTTGAATTTTGATTCTCTACTGATTTCTGTTAATAAATAGAAAACCAGTAGACTTCTATTACTAGATGTAGGGGGGGGGATAGAAAACCAGTAGACTTCTACTAGTAGATGTGGGGGGATAGAAAACC
>Ga0247734_1001520_pt1 | contig 17492 bp, 18 predicted proteins | sample UWRJL103311B2_FD_180933 | JGI IMG/M metagenome (GOLD analysis project Ga0247734, IMG submission 180933) | Plant litter microbial communities from Arlington Agricultural Research Station in Wisconsin, United States - UWRJ-L103-311B-2 | ecosystem: Environmental > Terrestrial > Plant litter >... | reverse complement strand
CAATCTTCTCGAACGCGACATCAGGGTTTTTGCAACAGGAAGAAAATCCTGGCTTTTCTGCGACACCATCGACGGCGCACGGGCGAGCGCCGTCACCTACAGCCTGATGCTGACTTGCCGAGCCTGCGGCGTCGAACCCCTCGCGTGGCTACGCCATGTCCTCACTGAACTGCCCCAGCGACCTCATGACGCCGATATCGACGACCTGCTGCCATTCAACTTCGAAAGAGACGCCTGACCCGCCGACGTCGCTGCGGTGGCCTGTCTCGTCCAGCGTCAACTATGATGGCCGCACTGCCTCCGGAAGCAACGTGCTACGAAATGCGCGCTTACGACTAACTCGTCCTCCACACTTGGAATATGCTCTTTTCTCCAAACCTGGGGATCATTCCCGACCGCTGCCATGAATGGTCCGGTCCTCCAGCATTGCCTGGAAGCTCCGGACAAGTCGGGACGACTGCTTCTGCGGCGGGGTTTCTGACGACTTCTGGCCAGCGACGAGACGAGCGTACGAAATCTAATACGGCACCTCAAACGACACCTTAAAAGGGCCGGCATGACGGATCTTGCCGGCCGAGTGCCTCAACGCTCCATCGAATGCTTGATGTCGCGCATTTCGTCATGGCCAGCTTTCACGGAGGCATAGCAGGTTTCGATCAACCGAAGGACCTCAGGCGACAATTCGCGATCCGCCAAGGCATCTTCGTACTTGGCCTTTATATGGTCTTCGCCCGCTTCGACCTCGTTGATGATGGCCTGGTCATCCTGGCTGGTCACGGTCGACTTGAGCTTAAGGAAAATGCGATGGGCGCCTGCCAAGATGGTTCCATCATCCTCAGCCCTGCCGCCAAGGCGGGTCACTTCCTGCTGCAGTCGTGACGCCACTTCGCGCCGCTCACTAGCCCGGCTCATGAACAACGTTCCAAAGCGCCCCCCCTGGCTGTCCTTCGCGGCTTCGCTGTAACCTTCAACGCTGTCGATCGTTGTCGCTATAAGGCTGTTGAGCGTGGAAATATCATGAGTGCTGTCGGACATAGTCGTTCCTATCGGGAAATCTCAACCCGAACAAAATCGCCGGGGCATGACAGCAACGATTTCATATGGGCGATGTCGCAAGGGACGTGCCGATACTAACTTGGATCAGTCCGAATTTCTCCCTGTTCGGCTCGATGCTCGGCCCGCCAGGTGCTGCAAGCTGGTTCAGCGCGCCTGTCGTTGGAACAGATCAAGCCACGCGCAACAGGAATGGGCGCGCGAACTGTGCCGCGTGCAGGTACCGGGAAACAGCGAGCACGCCCGGCTGTTCGACACGCACCTGTTCCGCGTTCTCCAGACGCCTGCCCGGCTCGACGACGCACGCGGGCACTACCGCCGATCGGACGCATCGCTGCACCGGGCGCCAGTGGGACATCACCGCTGTGCGGGCTGGAGCGTCTGGGACAATTACCGCACCTAGCTGCCACTTATCGCTCTGCTCGACCGCGACAGGTCGGCCGATATCGCTGCCTCGCTGCCGGAACTCTACATCGCCGGCAAGGCGCAGTGTGGGTTATGCGGACGGGATAAATCACGACGCCGGAGGCATGGCGCTATTGCATGGTACGTTTGGGCGTCACTCGGCCTCTACGCGTCCGGTTCAGGGCCCGACGAGCGCAGCGATACGTAACCATAGCTGCTCGTCGAAATCCTTGTCCACGGCAGCGGCGCCCGTTCGCACGACGATCAGCCCCTGGCTTGGAACCACGTAGAGCCGTCGATCCAGCGCCCCAAGGGCGGCAACCATGTCGGCCGGGGCCGCCGCAACCAGCGGCCCCTCGTTCCTGCCTGAAGCCCGGACTGTGAAAGTACTGCCGTTCAGCCACCACAGGCGTCCGTAAGCGGGATTGGTCACCGACGGGGTCAACATCGCCTTGAGCCCGGCCTGCGACACCACCCGCCTGCCGTCGATGCCGATCCCGCCTTTGAGGATCATTGTTCCGAACGCTGCTATGTCGCGCGGTGACGCCACCAGCCCAGTCGCATTACCCACCCCCGCCAGCGCCAGCGGGCGGGCGCGCCATGCCGTATCCTTCATCCCGCTCGGCGCTGTCAGCAGTCGCGCGTGATATCTTCGAGAGATCGGCCGGATGCCGACGTAAGTATCCGCTTCGTAATGGCGTATACCGGAGTGTTGTAGAAGAACCGCGTCCCCGCAGGCGCAGCATACGCGAACCGTTCGTCCAGCCCAGAACTCATTGTGAGGACGTCCAGCAAGGATATGCCCGCTTCCTGCTCGGGCGAAGCTTTGGACCACCCCTGCCCCAGATAGGCCGAAACCGGCTTGTCGACGTCGATCAGACCTTTGTCGATGGCGATCGCGACGAGCACGGACACGAAGCTCTTCTGCGCAGAGGCGACGTCTTCCAAGAGCGCCCCGTCTTTGGTTCGTTCGTAAGCGAAGGATGCGAAGGCCTTGTCCTCTATCGGCGCAGCCCAGTTCCGCTCGACCATGACATGGCCGTTCTGGATGACAAGGAACCCGGTCGTGCGCTGGCGCTGCACATAATCGACAAGGGCGTCCATCGGGCCGGGCCGGGCTTGCTGCTTTCCATCGTGGGAAATTGGACGAAGTGCCTCGGCATGCAGGAGTGTGGCCCCGCATAGCAGGCCGACCAGAAGGAGGGCGCTTGCGCCGGTTCGCACAATCATCGTCATTTTCTCGCCGTGGATACCGAAATTCGACCGACCCCGCGGGCAAGCAGGATGCGTGATACCGCGTCCTGCATGAAGTTGATCAGCCCGCGTGCGCCTTGAGCCGCCTTTTCGGCGTCGCGAGCGACCAGCGCGGCGCGGATGTCGTGCCAGAAGATGTAGGGACCGTTACCGTTCGCGCTGATCGCCAGCGCCACATAGGAAAAATGCCAGCGCGTCTTGCGGCGGATAGCTTCGATCATGCGCTGGGCGTCCGCGCTGGCGTTTGCGGTCATGTCTGTGAAGATCGCTTCGCTGACATCCATGATCTCCTCTGCGGCGGCGCCCTCGCCTGCCGCCAGGAGGAGCTTGTCGATCTTAACCAGCATCTCCGCAATCGCGGTGTCCGACGCCCTCAGGCAGGCGAAACGGGCGGCTAGGCCGTAAAGCGCCGCACGTACCTCATATAGGTCGAAGACTTCCTCCACCGTGGTTTCCGAAACCCTTGCCCCGCGGTTTTCCTCCAGTTCGATCAGCCCGTCATCCGCGAGCGTGCGCAAGGCGCGGCGCGCGATGGATCGCCCGATGCCAAACTCACCGCACAGCTTCGCCTCTCGCAGCCACTCGCCCGGCGTGATCTCACTGCGTTGGATACGCAACCGCAGCACCTCGGCGACCTCGTCGGCGGTGGGCCCCGGGCCCGGCTGAACATCATCTGTTTTCAAGCAGATATTTTCCTGAGGTGTGCATCGGGACCCTTCGATAGCCGGCTGAATCTATGGCCGGAGTTGGCGCGGTGCAAGTTCAATTGTCTGACTGAGAACTAAAAATTGTCGTACAATAAAATTGACATTGTCGGGCGATTTTCAGATTACGCCATTAATCAACCTATTTGGTAGTGAATGTTAGGGCAGGATGTTATGAGGAATTTGCTCGCCGTGACCGCAGGGCTGGCACTGGTGACAGCGACGCCCGTCTGTGCCGAGACCGACGGGCCCAATGCCGACGCGGAACAGGCGGAGGGGGGAGACATTACGGTCACAGCTCGGCGGCGGGACGAAAGTATCAAGGATGTGCCCGGCACCATCGCAGCGGTCACTGCCGAACAGCTCGAGGCCAAGGGTCCGGTCGTCGGCACCGCCGATCTATTGAACACGACACCCGGCGTCCGGTTCAACGACGTCGCGTCCGAGAACCTCGCCGAACTCTCGATCCGCGGATCAGGCACGCAGCGTGCGACCAGCGCGGACTCGGGAGTGGGGCTGTTCGTCAACGGCGCCTATGTCGGCAGCAGCACGCTGGGCGGGCGCAATTTCAAGACGCTCGACTACTTCGACCTGGAACGGGTGGAGGTGCTTCAAGGGCCGCAGGGCGGCCTTTATGGACGCAATTCGGAATTCGGCGTCGTGAACATCGTGCTGGCCAAACCCCGGTTCGAGAACTCCGGCTATGTCCGCGACACCTTCACGGCGGAATCGAACCAGAACCGGCTGGCAGCGGTCGTCAACCAACGCTTGGGCGACGATGTCGCGGTGCGGATCGGGGCGGAGACCTACGGCCAGTCCAAGGGATTCTACTACGACCCTGCCAACCGCAAATATTACGATCGAACCAGCGGCTGGACCGCGCGCGGCCAGATCCGCTATCGCTCCGGTCCGCTCGACGTCACCTTGCTGGTCGATGCGCAGGACCTCGACCTGCCGAGCTTCGTAAACAGCCTCGTGGTGCCCGGCGGCGGGGTGAACGCCCAGTTGCCACAAGGCTTCACGCAGTCGCGCTTCACCATCCCGCACAGCGGCCAGGACGGCCTGCAGCAGAAAGTCCAGCGCGTGATGCTGCTGGCCGACTACGACCTGGGATGGGCCCGGCTGACCTCGACGACGATGGGCACGCGCTGGCGCTCGAGCCAGCAATTCGCGGCCGCTGTCGATCTCGCGACTGAGATCGCGTTGCAGCAGTCCGGGCAGTTGGGCATCTATCCCTTCGGACAGACGACGACCGACGTGAAGGACCGCACTTTCTACCAGGACCTGCATCTGGCCGGCGAGGCCGCCGGCGGGCGTCTGACATGGCTGGTCGGTGCCGAAGGCCTGGTGCAGCGCGATACCTATCGCCGGACGGCGGCGACCTCGCCCTGCCCGTTCCGGCTGGGCAGCAGCCTGTGCACCGGCACCCCGACCGAGCCCGTCTGCATCAAGCCGCTCCCGACCTCGACCAACTGCCCCACACCCTTCCCCAACGCCTTCGGCACCGACAACAACACCCGCCAGCGGGTCAATTCTTTCGCCGCCTATGCTTCGTTGCAATATGTTCTGGGGCCAGTCACGCTGTCCGGCGAAGGACGTTTCACGCATGACTACAAGCGCTCGGCGCTGACCGTCTATTCGCTTTACACCAACCGGGTCGTGGGCACGCCGACGACATTCTCGTTCAAGGCGGACCAGCCGACATGGACGTTCACAGCCAGCTACAAGACGCCCGATGCCTCCGCCACGCTCCTCTATGCCAAAGTCGGAACCGGCTACCGGGCCGGCGCCGTCAACAACGGCACGTTCAACCAGGCCGCCCCCAATCCCTTCGTCGACACATACGATAATGAAAACACGGTGAGCTACGAGACCGGCGTGAAGTCGAGCATCTTGGACACCGTCTTCGTGCGGGCCTCGGCCTATCTGTCGCGGACCACCGATGCCATCACCAGCATCAACGATGGCTGCACCGTCACCAATGCCTGCGGCACCGCGCAGCAGATCTTCAACGTCAACGGCGGTACGATCCATGCGCGCGGGTTCGAGGTGGCGATTGACGGGCGCTTCGACGTCGGCTCCGGCAGGCTGTCCATCAGCCTCAACGCGGCCAATCAGCGGGCGCGTTTTCACAGTGTCCCTACCGGCGTCTCAGGCCTGCCCGTCCAAGGCTCAACGGTCGCGCAGATCCCCGACTGGACGATGTCGGCCAGCGTCGATTTCAGGCAGCCCATTACCCGCGACGTCAAGGGTTTCGTCAACGTCAGCTATTCGGGACAGCGCGGCGGCGGCCAGGATACGGTGACGATCGCGACTCCTTCCATCCCGATGTCTGACTTCGACAATTTCAACGCGCGCGCGGGTGCCGACTTCGGCAATGTCCAGGTGGCACTGTTCGTGCGCAACCTCACTGACCAGCAGGTTGAGGTGCTGAAGTTCCAGCAGGCCGGTTATCCGCTGTCGGTCCGCTACAACAAGCCGCGCACGTTCGGCGGCAGCGTCAGCTATCGCTGGTGATCGAGGGACAGATATGATGCAAGAGACGAGCAGGCGAAATTTTCTCGCGGCGAGCGCCGCACTTCCCCTGGTTTCCGCCGCGGCACCGGCTGCGGCGGCTTCTTCGTCGCAAGACGCGGTCGCCCAGGATCTGGAGCGCTATATCGGCTTTGGCGGCAAGCAGGCGGGCGGGCGAGGCGACATCGCCTGTGGCGAATGGCTGCTCACCGAACTCCAGGCGCTCGGCTTTGCGATCGAGCGACAAAGCTTGTCGGTTCCCTTCTTCAACGCGCGGCACAGCGAACTCGTTTGCGGGTCGGCACATGCCGCAGTGTGGCCGCAGCCAATCGTCGTCCCTACCGGTCCGGAAGGGATCACGGGCCGGCTAGTCCGGGTGGACTCCGAGGGGCGAGCGTCCGTCTCTCTCGAAGGGGCGATCGCGCTCGTCGACCTGCCGTTCGGCCGCCTGTCCACCGCGCTCGCAAAGCCGGTGATCATACCCATCACGACAGCCTTCGCCGCCGGGGCCGTCGCCGTGGTCGCCATCACCAACGGCCCTACCGGCAAGGTAATCGCTCTGAATGCCGATGGCCGGAAGCCTATGTTCGCCGGGCCCGTCGCCTTGATCGCGCCAGAAGACGCGCGCGGTTTCCGGGATGCCGCCCGAGCAGGCGCGGATGCGACGCTGTTCCTGGACGGCACCGGCGGGCAGCGCCCCACGTTCAACTTCATCGGCCGCATCGATCGCGGCAAGTCGCAGTGGCTGGCCGTCTCCACGCCCCGTTCGGGTTGGTACGGATGCGCCGGCGAACGAGGCCCCGGCGTCGCCGTCTGGCTTTGGCTGGCGCGCTGGGCGAGCGTAGCGATCAAGGGTTACAACCTGGCATTGGTTTGCAACAGCGGTCACGAATACGAGAATCTGGGCGCGCTGGAATCGCTGAAGGCGCTGGCGCCAAAGCCCGACGTGACGAAGCTGTGGCTACACCTGGGCGCCAACGTCGCGGCGCAGGACTGGCACGAGGGAACCGGTCGTTCCCTCCCCAGCGTCGATCCCCAACGCTATCTGTCCGTGAGCCGTTCCTTGCTTCCTCTGGCCCGCGCGACGTTCTCAGGCCTTGCCGGGTTGGAAGCGCCCTACACCAGCGATGTCCTGTCGGCGGGAGAACTGAACGAGGTCATCGCAGCAGGGTACGAAACAGTGGCCGGTGTCTTCGGCACGCATCGCTTTCATCACGTCGCCGAGGATGACGCTCGGTGTGTATCCCCCCGCAACATCGCCGCAACGGCGACCGCATTTCAACGATTTCTGACCGAGGCTATTTAAGTCACGCGAAGCCATGCGGGAGCGGCACCTCAAAACCTTCGGCTTGATAGCTGTCCGCTCTTGACCAGCCTTGCCCACACCCTGCCTGTGCATGCTGTCTTTCCAAACGTCCGATGTCTCGCTGATGCGCGCGGCGATCGACGCGTTGAAAGCGATCTGGTCGAATGCAGCGCCGTCACGGGCCCGAATTTCGGTCCTGAACCAGTCGTAAAGCGACTGGGCCGTCACGATGAAGTTGAGACAGTTGTAGACGATGCCATCGATCTGCGGCGGCTGTCCCAGACCCTGCCTTCCGGTGTCGGCCCATTTCAGTCACTCAGCCTCAAATTTTCCGTTCCCAGTTGCGGTCCGTCTGCTTTCCCCCCAGACGCCCAGCCGCCACTACGGCGTAATAGCCATGCGCACAAAGTCCCAAGTCCAGGGATTCAGCCGCTTACATACTGCCCGGCCGAGCCTCCCGCCCACATCAGTCCGTAATTGCCGCACGCGCGCAGTCCAGCCGGATATCGCGGCACCAGACAACATTCGGCGACGGCAGGAGCAGTTTGATCTGTCTCCTCGCAGATGGACAACCCATCCAAGGCCACCAATCCGTATATTTTCCGGATGAGCATTAGGCAGAGCGTGGGCTAGTCATCTAGATGGCTACCAGAAGATTTTAAATCGATCCTCGCCATGATGACGACCAGGGGAAGGTCAGAGTCAGGGCAAAAATCGAGAGGGTCTGGGACGGGACGATTAAATCTTTGCAAGGCTATAGAAACCGCTGACAAACCAATGTTTAAGTGCGTTTTCTTGGGGGCACAACATTTCACGATTCGCTTCATTGCTCGCCGGCTTTCTGCTGGCGCTGGGTATTACTGCACCGGGTTCCGTCGCTGCGCAGACGATGCGTCTGATCGGACCGATGCCGCAGGACTGCCGCTCGCTCCTGCCACAGGGGGCACGCGGGACGTTTCAAGACTGGCGCGTCTTCGTCGAGCTTGAGCATTGCGACCGCATCAAGCGACTACGCCGCATAGCCGAAATCCTACCCCCCGACGAGCAGCCGATGTTCTACGAGACGCGGCTGCCGGCTTGGCGTCTGCCGTCGAACATCGCCACGGATGTTCCTGTGCTGCGGGTGGTCTTTCCCGAACGCACCTTTTTCGATACCGATTCCTCAAGGTTGCGCCCCGAGGCCATCGAGATCGCTGCCCTTATCGCCGAAAATCTGCGTAAGGAGCCGCCAGACGTTGCGCTGTTCATTGCCGGGCACGCCGATGCGCGGGGAACGCGCGAATACAATGAAGCGCTATCGGTCGATCGGTCGAATGCCATTGCCGAGCAGATTTTCCAGTTTGGGGTAAGCCTCACGTCAATCTGGCGCATAGGTTTTGGCGAAGACATGCCGCTGGTCGCCGGCAACGACGAGGCAGCGTTTGCCCGCAACCGGCGCATCGAGTTTCTCTTCGCGGCGAAGCCGGAGGCTATGGCAACCTGGCTTGCTGACAATCAGCTCGACAATCTGTGCCAGGCACGCAACCGATCCGACGCCGAGCGCTGCAAGGCAAGCCTGTCGCTGAAAGCCGACTACACGGTTCGCGAAGTCGTCCAGGCACCCGCACGGGCCAACCTTGCAGTGAAGCGATTGCCGGTAGCAAGGATCGCACCAGGCTCGAAGGCACTGGGCAGCGTCGCACCCTCAAGCCCGACGATTGGCGTCAAACCGAAACCGGCACGCACCATCAGCATCAATCCCCAGCGCCGCAGCGCAGGCACCATTCAACTCAATCTCTGACCCATTCCCATCTATTTTCCAGGGGCATTATGAGCGGCGAACGTACAGGTATAGCCAGGATCGACGAGTATCTCGCGATCCCCATCACAGAAGGTTCGGGCGCCTTCGACGATCTGATGGCGAAGGTCGACGATGAAGCTCGTCATCGGTCCATCCGACTGACCGGCGATGGCGACGCCGGAACGGCAAGCGGCAACCTTACACCTGCCATGAACACCTGGTTTAACACGCGTGTTGCCCAGTCCCGGCAGGCAGCACTCAAAGAGATTGAGGCACTCGGCGGCGCCATTCAGATCGGCCAGTCCAACCGCGGCAAGGTTGTCGAGATCGAAAACGACCGTCTGCGGCGTGAGCACGCTCGGCGCAATGCGGAAATCCATTCGCAGTTCTCCAAGGAGAATGGGGAGCGCATTGCCAACCTTGACCGACTGAACCTGGAATACGATCAACTCAGGGTGGAGGAAGGAGAGCGGGATCCAAAAACGCCAGCCAAATGGATCGATATCGCGATCCCGATCGGCATCCTGATCCCGGAAAGCCTCTTGAATTTCGAGAGCTTCATGGCCTCCCCGTTGATCCATACCGGTATCATGGCGCTGGGCGTGACGATCATCGTGGGCATCGCCATCGGCTTCTCCGCGTTTCTGTCGGGCCGCTTCTGGAAGGCATTCAACTACTGGATGCGCCCGTACGATGATCGCCAGAAAGCCAAGGGATTTCGCATGATCGGGATCGCTACCGCCCTGCTTCTCATGGCGCTCGGGGTCGTGGCTGCTGCCCGCTACTACTACCTCGTGCCGATGATCGAAGAGGCGCAGGTCCTGGGCCTCACGCCGCCCAATGTTGTCTGGAGTACTGCGAGCCTTCTGCTCGGTAATATCGTCGTCTTCATCCTGGGGGCAGCAATCACCTACTGGATCCACGACGAGAACCCGGAATATGCCGACAAGGCCGAGAAACTGCACCGTGCAAAGGGCGAGATGGAGCGCATCAAGCGCGCCAAGCTGATTGGCCCGCTCAAGGAGTCCGACCGCCGGCACAGGCAGGACAGCGAAAAGCTGCAAGCCTCTGCCAAGCTAATCGAAACCAAGGACGGATACTCGCAGATCCGCGATGCGCTGGCCCTTCTGTCCGGCAAGGATTCCGAGATCGTTGGCGTCATGCAGACATACCGCCAGCGCCTGGTCGGCCGAATGCTCGACCTTGTCGATCCCGGCGAGCTCCTCTTCAGCGCCCAGGAAAGCCTAAATGCCGCCATGACCAATCGGTCCGCACTAACTGCCGCGGATTTCGCGAACCTTCCGATCGGACTCTACAAGTGCTGAACAAAATTCTCACCCCCGTCGCCATCGGCGCGCTTTCCCTCTCGCTCGCCGCCTGCGGCGAAACGCCCGGCGGTGATAACGCAGCGGGCGGCGCTGGAGAAATCAAGGCGCTCGCGGCCTGCGCAAAGAGCCCTTCCGACGGGCCGATGCGCGAAACCTTCCTTCTGGTCGATGCAAAGGCGCTTATCCGTACCGAAAAGGCCGTCGAGACCGCTCAGAAGAACGGATGGCTGCGCGATCTGTTCGTCGATGTCGCCGACCCGGTAAAGGCGCTGGCCACCGGATTTGTAGCCCCGAACGAAAAGGTCACTGTCATCGTCCTTTCCAGTGACGGTGCTTCAGGTACGCGGGTCTTTACCGGATGTGTGCCTGGCGCAGCGTCAAATGCACCGACTGCGTCGAGCAAGTCCTCAGTCGGCGCGTTCTTCACCGGCTCGGATAGCGCCGCCCTTAAGGAACAGCAGGATCAGTTCCGTACGCGCCTGATCGGTGGACTGCAAGCCGCCGCTGCCAAGGGTGACCAGGCCACATCGCGGCAGACAGGCCCGCTGGCAGCCTCGAAACTGTTCGAGAGCATCCGCAATTCGCGCGGACTGTTCGAGAACGGTGCCGCCGCTCAGCGCTTCGTGATCGTCTCGGACCTCAGTGGCATCGATGGTCCTGCAGAAGAGTCCCCCGACGCGCATGTCCAGGGCGCCTTCGCTGCCGGCGTCAGTGAAGGCTACCGTTCGGCATTCGATTTCGGACTGGGAGAAGTCTAGCTCGTCCAGCCCGAGGGGACCAAGGTTCCTGAGCGCGCGTTCCTCGACGGCTTCTTCCTTGCTCAGTCGGCGGAGCTCGTTTCCGCGGCAACCGGCCGCGTCGGCCCTGGCAGCCTTGCGCCCGTTGCGGTCGAGACCTTCAAGGGCGACGCGCTCTATCCGTCCGGTGCACAGCCGCTGACCCTGCGCCTTGCACGCGATGCCAAGGATCAGCTGGTGTCTTCCTGGCTTATGCTGCTCGGCGATCATCCACAGGCCCTGCCACTTGCAGGGACGATGCAGTGCGCCTCAGCTGACGAGTGCACTATTACTTCCAAGAACGCGAAATTCTCGCAGGCCTGGAGCGCTGCTCCCGGCGGCGAGCCGGAATTTGACGACAAGATGCCGTTTGGCGGCATGCGCGATTTCAAGCTTGTGATCAAAAACGGCAAACTGACGGGCAGCGTATCCGACGCCTACGTCGGTGATGTCGGAAACGGCAAGAATTACATCGGTATCGAAGCAGCAAAGGCTCGGGGGGGCCAGTGAACATGAAAAAGGTTATCGGCGCAGTCGTCGTCAGTTCGTTGATAGTTGCCAGCGTCCCGGCGGGTTGGGCAGCATCTAAGCCCAAGTATGCCAAGACGGAAGCGGACAAGGCGATTGGCAAGTGCGTAGCAGCCGTCATCGGCGGCGCCCTGCTCGGGGCATTCGCTGCTGGCAAAAAGAACCGCGGCACCGGCGCGCTGGCCGGCGCGGCGGCCGGCGGCGCCTTTTGCGCCGTCCTGATGGCGAATGCCAAGCGCAAGGACCGCATTCTAGCCGCGCAACGCGAAACCGCGATGCGCAATGAGAACTACGCCACCAGCTTCCAGGACGACAATGGCAACCCGATGCAATATCGGGGCGTGGTCAGCAGCACGGCAGAGATCGACGGCGCGCAACTTGTCCCGGTCAAATACACGCCGCTTGGAGGCGGCAGTGCCGTATCCCCGCAGTTGGGGACAGGCGGACACGAATGCAGATTGGTCGATAGCGCGATCGGCTCGGCTCAGGGAGCCGCAGGCATCCCCAGTCAGGCCTTCTGTCGTACCGATAACGGCGACTGGGAGCCTTACCAGAGGTCCGTCTGACACGATGCGCAGCGAATCTGCCGGGAGTGGGAGCAGCGAGGGAGAAGCAAACTCCCCTCGTCCTTCCCCGGCCTGATCTTCGAGCCTGATGAAAATCTTCGTGTCTTAACAAAGCCGCCACGCATCAAAAAAGGTCGGATTGGCGGCGCTTATTGCGGGCAACCGAGATCAGCCATGGACATACGACAGTCTTTGAGCGACAGAATTTTAACACTTCACTGAAATACTAATTCGGTGTCGCCAAAAACCGACCGACCACGGTTCAGTGGTTGGCAAAAAAGCAATATCTCAACAGGGGTTTATGATGGCACGTCGTTCATTTCTAAAACCGTTCGCGGCATCGCTCGCGACGCTTGTCGCTGGCTCGCAGGCGCACGCGACCGTTCCCATGGCCGTTCCGGCTGCCGTAGCACAATTGGCCAACCAGGCTGACGAGGCGAAGGATCTTGTGCTGACCAAGGCCGATGAGGCCGTTCAGCTTTCAGCACATGGTAGCCATTCCAGCCACAGTTCGCACTCGAGTCACAGTTCGCACTCTTCCAGCGCCTACTGAGCTAGCCTCAAGAGAACGATAAAACCATGACCATTGCCACTGGCGATGCCCGGACGGTGACCCTGTCCCGGGCCGCCCTTTCCGTGGACGCTGCAAAGCGGGCCGCTTACGCCCTGATGGCACGCTATGATGTCGATGTGGCTGTCATCGGTGACGACATCGTTTGCAGGCTGCTTCCGGCAAATTCAACCGTGTCGATGGAAACAGCGGAACGCGACTTCCGCCGTGAAGTGATCGATCAGGACCTTCGCATCTCCATCGAGGAGCGCACCGCGCCCTACCGCGATGCCATCCTCGGTCTCGCTTTTTCGCGCACGGGCCTCCAGGATGGCTAAGTTCCGCGAGCAGGCTCAGTTCGATTCATCTGCCCAATCAGCTTACACGATGCTGCCGTGGCGTTTCACCCCCCTCGACGAGGAGGGTTATGTCGCGACCAATATGGCCGGCGAGTACGTCACGATGTCGGCAAGCGAAGTCTCGGATTTCGCGGGCGGCGCATTGCGGCCTGATCAGCCAATTTACGATGAGCTGAAGTCCCGGCACTTCCTGATCGATGACGACACCCAGGTCGCAATCGACCTGCTGGCCCTCAAGATCCGCACGAAGCTGGCGCCCCTCGCCAATTTTACCGGACTGCACATCTTCGTGACCACGCTACGCTGCGAGCACAGCTGCCCGTACTGCCAGGTGTCGAGAGCCAACGACGACAAGCGCGAATTCGACATGAGCGAGGAGACAGCGTTACGCTCGCTCGACCTTGCCTTTCGCTCGCCGTCACCCGCCATCAAGATCGAGTTCCAGGGCGGCGAATCCACCCTGAACATGCCGATCATCCGGTTCATCGTCGCCGAAGCCCTGCGGCGCAACGAAACGGCACGCCGCAATCTCGCCTTCGTGATCGCCACCAACCTGGCCGTGCTGGATGACGAGATCCTGCAGTTTGCCCGTCAGCACGATATCTTGATCTCGACGTCACTTGATGGCCCGGCAGACCTCCACAATCGCAACCGTCCAAGACCCGGCAAGAATTCGTACGAAAAGGCGGTGGAGGGTATCGCTCGCGCTCGAACGGCGCTGGGGCATTACAATGTGGGCGCGCTGATGACCACGACCGCGGCAAGCCTGCCGCAGGTCAGGGCGATCATCGACGAATACATCCGCATGGACTTTGGCGGGATCTTTCTGCGACCGCTTTCCCCATACGGATTTGCGATCAAGACCAAATCTTACGCATCATACGACCAGAAGAAGTGGCTCGAATTCTTCTTCGAGGGCCTGGACTACATCATCGAGCTTAATCTCGGCGGGTTCGAGTTCATCGAGCATTATTCGGCGATGGTTCTCAAGAAGATGCTGACGCCCCTTCAGACCAGCTACGTGGATCTCATGAGCCCGGCAGGGATGGGTATCGGAGCGGTCGTCTACAATTACGACGGCGTCGTGTACGCTTCCGATGAAAGCCGGATGCTGGCCGAGATGGGCGATACCACCTTTGCTCTGGGCAATGTCCATGACCACGATTTCGCTGATATCTTCCTTGGCGATGCTCTGCTGGAACCCCTCGAACAGTCTTTCGCCGCGAGCGTGCCGGGGTGTTCGTGGTGTGCCTTCGAACCCTGGTGCGGCGCCGAGCCGGTGTTTCATCATGCAACCCAGGGCGACTTCGTAGGGAAGAAGCCACTATCCTCCTTCTGCACCCGCAACATGGCGCTCTTCCGTGGGCTCATAACCAGAATGGAAGCCAACCCCAAGGTACGCCGCATTTTCGAACGCTGGGCCAATATTGTATGATCACTCTGCGCGGTCGCCTGACCCAATTCAACCTGCCAGCACTTGAACGTGGGCCTGTGATCGTCAGGCTCTCGGATCGCACCGACCGCCCTGCACCGCTAAGCCGCCTCGAGGCGTTCATTCACCATCGTGGTCCGGTTCCCGGTGGGTTTGGCTGGTATCTGGTCAAGGACGCCGAAACACTCGCGCTTTTGCCAGAAGGTGCCGCTGCTGCGGTTCTCTCCGAGGATTTCCAACATTTGGCGGATGGCGACGTCGTGCGGCTTGAACCAGCGAAGGGGGCAATCCGCACTCTCTTCCGCAAGGCAGTTGCCTACAATCACTTTCTCCTCACCGAACGCTGCAACAATTATTGCTTGATGTGTTCACAGCCCCCGCGCGCCGTCGATGACGGCTGGATCGTGGACGAGGTTCTCGAGGCCCTACCCCTCATGGACCGGGCCGCCCGGGAAATCGGGTTCACGGGCGGTGAGCCGACACTTCTGGGCGCGCGGTTCATCGAACTGGTTCAGGCTGCCGGCTCCCATCTCCCCAACACTGCTCTACATGTCCTGTCGAACGGACGCAGCTTTGCCACCGGTTCCCTTGCCCGGGACCTTGGCGCAGTGCGACATCCGGACCTCATGCTGGGCATCCCGGTCTATGCCGATCTTGCCCACGTGCATGATCACGTCGTGCAGGCAGATGGCGCCTTCGACGAGACGATCCGCGGCATCCTGGCGCTGAAGGCGCAAGGGGTCCGCGTGGAGATCAGGGTTGTGTTACAGGAGCAGACCGTCCCTCGACTGGTGCCACTTGCGCGGTTCCTTGCCCGTAATTTGCTGTTTGTGGATCACGTCGCGCTGATGGGCCTCGAGCTCACGGGCTTCGCACGTGCCAACCTTGAGCGAATTTGGATCGACCCCGTCGATTATCAGACCGAACTCACCGAGGCGGTCGGGATTCTCGATCGCGCCGGGATGAAAGTCTCGATTTACAACAGCCAGCACTGCGTCCTCGAGCCATCGCTGCGCCGCTTCGCACGTCGCTCGATCAGCGACTGGAAACAGGAGTACATCCCTGAGTGCGCAGGATGCGATGCTCAGAGCGAATGCGGGGGGTTCTTCACCTCGGCCAAGTTTCGGTACAGCCGCGGCATTTCCCCAATCGTGAAGGCCGCTTGATCCGCCATATTTATGATGCTGCTTCCCATCCTTGTCAGTCTTTGTTGTCCCCGAGGGACAGACCTTCAAATGTACCCCCACCCATGTCTATGACGGAGATGGGCCGGTTTGGTGCGCGGATGGGCCTCGTATCCGCATCGGCGGGACAGCGGCTCGCGAGATGGACGGCAGCTGCAATGCGAACCAGCCCTGCCCATCTGCGCGAGCCGATCAGGCTCGCGACGCCCTTGTCTCCCTGCTTGGAGGCCCAAGGGGCCGCGCGGCGACCGGTCATGTTCTTGTCAGAGCGCGGTCGATGACCTGCCTTTCGCGGGGGAATGCTGTGGGTGTCCGCACTGGTGCCTGGTGCAGACTTGCGGATGGACGTAATCTGTCCTGTTCCATGCTGAAAACACGTACCGTACTCATCTGGCGCAGGTACTGGGGCACGCATACCTGCGACTAATGCTCAGGCCCGTCGCGTGCTCGGGTGAGAAAGCGACATTGCACGCAGCGGTAGAGTCGGGAAATGGCGCGGTGTCGTCCGGCGCGCCTCCGGGGCTTTCTAGACAACCCGTTGCTGCTCCCTGCTCATCGAACCGAACGTGCAACTCGCTCGCAACCGGCTCTCTAACAAGAATCACGCCTTCACAGTATGACGACGGCTTCGCTTTTCTGTGCACCCTTGATGGCGGGCAAATCGAGAGGCAAGTCCTTCGCGCACCTTATGCTGCCTGAGGGATCTGGCCACCTTAGGGCCTTTTCAAACGGTCGCCTTGATGCAGCGAGGTCGTTGCGAAAAAGCCGGCGCAAGCTTGGGACTTGCGCCGGCTTAGTTCAGCCTTCGCTTCAGGAACGCGAAAGCCTCGGGTCACCTCAGAATTCAACATCTCTTCGTAGGACGTAGAATCCTAAATGGCTGGCTGCGTCCCGCCGATCGATCCGGGGAATTCCCGGATAGGACGTTTCAAATTTCTTCGCCCCGGCTCAGCGCGACGAGCTGCGCCAAGCCGTTTGTCCGGGTCTTGGCGATGATCGATGCACGGTGATCCTCGACGGTGCGCTCGGAGATGCCAAGCTCCGGGGCCATCTCCTTATTGGTATAACCGCGCACCATGAGACCAAGTACCTCGCGCTCGCGCCGTGTCAGCAGAGCCGCGAGAGCTGCAACGCGGCGTTCCCGGACCGACCACGCCAGCCCTTCGGAGACGGCAACAATCAGGCGCGCCTCGTCGATCGGCTTTTCGAGGTAGTCGAGCCCACCGTGCCGACGCACCGCGTCTACGGCGTGTGCGGTAATCGGCCAGGCGGTCATGAAAACCAGAGCGGTCGCCGGATCCTTTGTGCGCAATGCGTCGGCAAAGGCAAAGCCGTCCATCTCCCCCATCTGGATATCGCTGACAACGCAGGCGAAGCGCTCGGTGGCAAGCGCGGCCAGTACTTCGCCTGGAGCGGTAAAGGCGCGCGCGGCTATGCCATTGCGCCCCAGCAGGCGAGCGACGGTGGCGCCAAGGTCAGCGTCGTCATCGAGCACCGCGACGTTGATGGAAGGCACGCCGCAAGGGAAGGCGTCGGTCATGCGAAAGCTCCGGTGAGAAGGGGCAGGGAGATCGTAAAGCGCACGAAGCCTTGTTCATCACAGCGATAGAGGGTGCCGCCATGGGCCTCGACGATGGTGCGGGCAATAGCGAGGCCGATGCCCATGCCGCCGGTCTGGCCGCCAGGTATGTCTGACGCCGGATTGGAGACGGTGATCAACACCTCCTCAGCGTGGACGCTGGCGGTGAGGTTG
>Ga0247734_1001519_pt1 | contig 17505 bp, 18 predicted proteins | sample UWRJL103311B2_FD_180933 | JGI IMG/M metagenome (GOLD analysis project Ga0247734, IMG submission 180933) | Plant litter microbial communities from Arlington Agricultural Research Station in Wisconsin, United States - UWRJ-L103-311B-2 | ecosystem: Environmental > Terrestrial > Plant litter >... | reverse complement strand
TTCTGATGATGAAGTACTAAAAGGAATAGATAAAGTCAGTAAATATTTGGAAATTGATTCGCTATGGGGAGTTCTCTCTGGGGGAGACCGAAGAATAGCTAGGCAACGGCACCAAGACGAAGTGACCAGGGGCAGGAACCAAATCGAAGCCTGGTATCGAGGTAATGTGCTAAAGCATAAGATTTTGGTACCAACTAGCAAAGTAAATGAAGTTAGATGGACTCGCAACAATGGTATATTTGCGGATGTGCTGCTACGAGCCGATGAACCCGAAGATCTGGAGCCAGAAATGTGCATGACAGCAGACACCTCAATTTCGTCAACAGGTATACCTATTGGACCTTCGTCGATGTCCCGTTCCCCTTCTCGAAAACCACGTCGATCGGTCCTATTTCCTGTTCACCGTGCCATGCTCTTGCGATCGGAATATTTCCAGACAATGTTTACATCCTCATTTATAGAAAGCAAGATAGGAGAAAGTTTGCGAATCATTAATATTGAGGAGTGTACGCCGGCTGTTCTGGAAATTGTTTTAGATTTTATCTATACAGAAACGGCGAACATTCCTTTATCGTTGGCTCTGGATGTTCTATACACCGCCGATATGCTCTTTATAGAGAAGCTGAAAACAAAGGCCGCAGTTATTATTTCAACTATCGGGAATGGCTCTACTAATTTGATTGATCGAACACATATCGAGGAAGAAGAAATGGAGGTGGAGCCGATCAACGTTTACGACGTGATCAGAGCATCGTGGGATTTGAAGGTGCAAAGGTTGGAAGCTTTTAGTGCTCGGTACTTAGCTTATAGATTGGAGGATTATATCGACGAATTAGAATTTCAGGAGTTAATCAAGGAATCCGCTGGAAGGATTGAAAGGCGACAAGAAACGGACAGTATCGAACTACTAGATGAGTCAGTAGCTCTCCTCACTACATCATAACTACGCTAATTGATTTTCTAGCATCCGATACTACCTCTCTGAGCGGTTCCAACTACGGTTTGAGGACTCAGGCCTAGAAGATATAATGGACGAAAATGGCGAAATCAGTGCAGAATCTGCAGCACCAATCTCTGATGCTGCTGTAGGCTTGCCTGTAGATGAGGGCATAGATGTCGTATCTACTGTGGGCAAGTCACAAGATGTGACATCAGATCCCTTCGCGGATGGCCAGATCAGGACACTAAATGGAGATATTTGTGACGATGTGTTCGCCGCAGATGCGATTAATTATCAGATACTTCTGGGAAAGATCGAAACACTTTTAGAACGATTGCATCTAGATGCGTAGATTGCTTAGAAGACCACAGAAACAAAATAGAAGTTTGCCTAAGGTCATTGTTTGCTCCTTATAAGTATATATATATATATATATTGCCCACAACATGCGTTAAACTATAAATCAAGTTTGCACCTGACAGAAGTTCCTTGGCAAAAGTCATATGGTGTTGTATGTTGTGTAACTAACCGTTCAAGGCTACTCCACCACATAGGGCTGAGCTGAGCGTCCCCCGCCTCCAACTTGGCCATCTGCTGCCAGCCAGCCACGGTACCTGATCTGCCTGATCATTTGTTAGAGTCTCGTTTCTTGTACAAATGAGAAGCTATCATGTAGGCATGGCCATCGCTCCTACCAGAAAATGGCCAGGTGGGCGTAGACATCAGCTGAGCCTCCTGGTTTATGTCTCAGCACTAGGGCCATCTGTGTTAAAACCATTCCATCTCTCCTAATCTAAATCTTACTGTAGCCTTATTCTTTATCGAGTCTTTGCTCAATTGTTTTTGTTGTCTTGTTAGTTTGTTAGCTTGTTATCCTGGTTCCTGGTTCCTGGCTAGAGTCAGATCGTGTCATTTTCAGACTTTTCAGCCTTTTTGTACGTTGATCTTCGAGCTAAAGCAGTAAGATATTTCTTGAGTTTCCAAGCTCTTCCCTCCTTTTTCTCTCTATGACTGATCAAAGTTATACACCTTTTAATACAACTGTTCTTTTTAGTTACAAGATCGATAGCTTGTATCAACTAGCCGAATATATCAGTAACGAGCAGCAAAAATGACTGCACCACTATCGCGCGCAGCTCTTGAAACCGCGATTTCTAAATACGGACCAATTTTACACATCCATCCTGACGAGAAATTTTCTGTCTGCTCCATCGAATGGTTTCTTTCCCACAGCACTTTGATCGATAGCAAAGATGCCTCCAAAAACATCATCCATCCGATATCCACCCAGCTCCCTCAATTACCCAAAGAAGGCTCCCGCTACTATTTTAGCATCGAAGATTCCGTCAAGTCCGGGAATTTTGACAGTGCAAAGGCATATGTTAATGCGTTTTGGAAACCGGGTATGGCGTACACCGATATCCAGTTTTGGTTTTTCAATGCGTACAATGGACCTGGAACGGCGAAGTTTGACGGTTTGGTCTGGAATAAGGTGAAGAATACGGGAAGTGTGGGTTTGGCACCGTTGGGAGAACATGTTGGAGATTGGGAGTACTGCGCAATTCGGGTTGATAATGCTTCAACAGAATTGTTGGGGATAATACTGTCGGCTCATGGAAAGAATATTCTGTATCCCAAGGCCGACGTGGACAAGAAATTTAAGATGTTGAACGGAACTCATCCCGCGGTTTATGCTTCGTTAAATGGACATGCAAACTTTCCTGGCGCTGGTCCCAATTTCACAGAACATAGGAAAGTTCTTGGGATTCCAGTAGGGTTGGAATTCAACCTCCTAAATACCACTGCGGATGGCGGTTATCAGCTAGACTGCTCGGCCAAATATGAGGTCGTTAATGCTCCATGGCTGAATGGAACTCCTGATGCGTATACGATGCCAGCTTGGGTGGGTTACCCGTATCGCTGGGGGCCAGAAGGAACTGCTGTTACCATGGACTCAAAAACCCTTGGAGAGTTCATCAAGGCAGCTCTTGGTCATGATGCGGCACCGATAGTCGAAAGCTGTGCGGTATTGGCTGCGAGCGAGCTATTGCACATTTTCGTGAAAGCTAACATCAACGGATCGGCAGCCCCTGCTACACAGGGGCCGTGGAATGGTGGTTATTGATAATACGTAGTCTTAAGTATAGGTAGCTTTCCATGGGGTTTTTATTTTCGTAGCATGGAATGTATTGGAAGGACAGCATTGATGCTTTCTGGGGTTGAATGTTAGGTTAGGGCAATTGCTTACTTTGTACTAATTTGTTTGAGAGCCAGGGTACGATTTGGTTTTGAAATTATCGAAACCTATTATATGCTTATGTTGTTGTTTAGTGTCCGATTTTGTAGATTTTTGACCACACAAGGTTCGTTTACTGCCACCAGAGATACATTTGCGTACCTATGACGCATAACGGATTTTATCCTGACGAATATTGCTGAAAACCTCATAAAGAAATTATCAGTATAACCATTTTTTGTTTCTTCAATCCGTGCTTTCAAAAGATTTGCCATGGAAAACTCATCCAAGAGATACCCTCCTTCCGAACACCAAACAGGTCAACAATATGGCGAACATATCTCTCTCTTCCCTTCTTCCTCCCAATTTCCCCGCCTGGCATGGCCATTGAGTTCATCCACATCCAAATTCTAATTCCTCACCAACAATATTTTGAGCTATTAAAAACGCGGGTGCGTGATTGGTCGACAAACTGCTAGCCTCTCCTATAGCGCGCTTTTAATTGTGTAGACGCTAAAAGATAGACAACAGTAAAAGGTCGAAATATCAGGTTTAAGGTTTCCTCGCTTGTCAATAAATCGAAGTAGTCGAGCAAGCAAGTGAGGGAAAGGACTAGGTGTCTGTGCTAATATGTAGCAAATCGCCGTCTCTTCCTCCACGGATTTTTATACAGATAAAACTGCGGCTGGAGATGCTCTTGCGGCAAGACTAAGACATGGGGTATACGACAAATTGCGTGAGAGTTGGGAGCGCCAAGGCTTTGATGGTTTCCTCGCTAAAAGAAAGGGGGGAATATTTGCATATGCATATGCAAGTTTGGTTTTTGCAGATCGCACCCATTCGGAGACGTTCAATTTTGAGGTGCGACCAGATAGAATTCTAGAGAGAAATATAAATTTGACGGAGTATGTAAAAGACAACGCGTGTGAATTTCTAAAAAGGAAATGTCTGGATCCCAGCGTCATTCGTCTTAAATAATAGTGTTGTTGATAGACGTTCCAATACTCTGAAATATCATTCGTGGTATTAGTCTCAGAGAGAGGAGAATTAAAGAGAATCGTGATAAGAGAACATTAAGAAAGGCTTAGATAAATATATTGGCCACTTTAGTAAATGTACCATACCTAACACTGCCATTGTTGCTACCATACTTCATTGCGTATCTGAATTTTCATCTTGCGCATCCACCATTGATACGCTGACAGCCAGATGGGAAGATCTGCAGTAATTATGATACAAATGTGCCAATAACTTTTGTGTTACCATGTTCCAGTGTTTTGTTGCTTGTCGCACTTTTTGTACGAGTCATCTACAGCTGACTCTTAGACGAAGAGGTTTGACTAGTGGATGAATGCCGATGGAACAACATTATTTGGGAAGGTGTGACGATCAAATGATTGTCTAAATCCCAGAGATCTGTGTTTGGAAGAAAGTGAAAACGGAAGCATAGCATTTAGAGGCTGAAGATAGTCTCAACATAAGAGTTGCGCTACAAGCAATTCCTCCGCTTAGTTAGGTAGAAAACCTTAATATAAAAATAGCTATTCTAGCTATCTTATCAATTTCTGTGCTCCTGTTTCGCTAAATCTAAAATTACCATCTAAAGTGACATTGGATAGCGAATGGAAGCTTGAATTAAGAGCTAAATCCGTAATCGCAACTGGGTAACCTGGCTGTCTTGAATTTGGTGATCCGGCTGAGAATAATCATATGTAAAAAGTTATAGTAAGGTTTTGCTGATTTGAATACTAAATGAAAGGGTGAAAGTTTTGATAAGATAGAAAGTTCCCCGAAACGGTTGTTCTTGACCAATTTTTTCCCCCGCAGACTAGATTGGTGGGCTCAAGTATGGCACACTTGTCCAATAGAAACTGGTTTGAAGTATATTATTATTGTATAAGTGAAGAGAACACTTCTGATGATCAAGCCGAGCTTCTAAGAAACTAGACTAACCAAAACGTGCAAGGTTAGGGCTTGCGGAAGCTGAATATAAGGTTGAGGCGTCAAATGAATGACCGCGTCGATGTCATGGAAGTTAGGTTCGCAAGCTGGGCTTGTACTTTAAGTCAGCCCTAGATGATGTTAGTGTCGAAACTGGACGTCCTCCGTAAGGAAACAAATGAGAAATAAGTCCACAAAGTCATGAAGTTTTTATAATAGCTAGTCGTAAGTCGTCCTTTTCTGATTGCCGTGGCCATATTGACGAGGGATTTACTTTTAGTACTTCTCCAGCGTAGACAATAGCTCTGACATCGTGCTTTGTGCGTTTGTTTTTTAAGTCTTCAAACACCACATCAAGGCGATTAGAACAAAGCACTCAACCATCCTATTCTTTTATTAGCCGATGCCGTCCGCACGCCTACGGCACTGCAGCTACCCGTAATGGCGGTAACAGATCGTCGCAATCCAATCCTTTCCGGCCCTGCCGCCTCACGGCATTCTCGGAGGGCAGAATAAGCATTTCTCAACGCCCAAGAGCGTGTGTGGCGGAACCCCCTGTAGATATTCCAACCCAAGCTCCGCTTGCTGCCAACTTTTCGCTGGCTGGAGCTTCTGGACGCTGAAATAATATAAAGTGGCTGGACTTCGAGAGATATCTACGAAGTAGATGGAAGGTGCTATGATCGGAGTTGGTGGCAAGGGGGTAGAGTAGTAGAGCTGCTCAGTGCAGGGTAGTATCAATAATCATTCATCGAGCGGTTTGGATAAGCTGTGGCGCACGATGCTTCTTGTTGTAAGCTCTATTTGGAAGAACGCGCAAAAGTGTAAATGAAGCTGCCGGGAATACGGAGTATGACGCGAGATGACAGTGACACGAGACTCGCAGCAATTGGCGGAGCACTGTAATATCCTGTCTTGTTGGAGAGCAACCAACGGTTGGCATCTTCCCAAATGCTTTGTTCAGTACAGAAAGTACAGTGACTTTCGTAGGTACTTCGTCCGTACGGCTCCGTACCCGTACCAGTATCAGCCTCTGACCGTACTGGCGGACGAACAGTCGTACGAGTAGAGTAGTACGGGGGTGATGGCGCCTAATTGTTGGTTGTACTCGTAGTGTGGAGGTAAAAGCTCTCAAAGCTCTCCTGTTCTCAAGCTTGATAGCGCAGGCTTGGCGCTCGGACTGGCTCTGAATGGATGTTGGTACTAGACTAGTACCGGTGCCCAGTTCTGTACGAGCTAATTTTTCACGCTCCACTATCCACTACTAACCCGAGTGAACCCAAACACAAAGAGCAGAACCGCTCCACTTCACAAGCAAGCTGGAACCGGATCTACGACAACTGGCGAGACTGGTACCCATCCCAGAGTGGAGTCTTACCCAAAAACCCAACTCTCCTCCTCTTTATCCTGATCATCTCCACCTCTACCACCACCCATCCCACGTTCGTTTGCTTCTCGGACTCCATATCCTCATAGACAACAACACGCTGCAGACCAGCACACTCTCGCCTGTTGCCCAGATCATTCACAGATGGATAATGGAATGATTCGGACCACGATAGCATTCACCACCACAGTCCAAGATCTGGATACACACCTCCACGGAACTCCGGAGTGAATCTTGCTAGGCCAAACAAACACCCCAGGCCAAACGACAGACTGGCAGTGTCTCTAAAATTGCTGTTTTGTTCTAAGCTGTTAAGGTCCTTGACACCTTCAAACGTAAAACAGTCTATCTCTACCCAACAACCCATACCCATATCTCTGCCGAGAGATAATTGGCACCTCAGTTGTAGCTGATCAACATCTGGAGCCTGGGCAACAAACATACACTACCACTTGAGCTAGACGTCACTCTTCCCAGGTTCTTGAAGTTTACTCAACCTACATTGTACCGAATCGAATCGAAAGGTCCCGGGTTATACAACCTCACCTCAGACATCCGCTTTACTCTGATATAAGTTCCTCCACAAGTGGCCCAATGGCATCTCCTTTGTCATGGACCGCTACGTTGGTCTCTTCATTAGCCATTCTCAGCACCTTTATAATTCCAGCACAATCTGCAGACCTACCAGAGACAGTTCCAGGACGAGATGCTAAAGGAAAGGCAACCACTCTGCTGGCAGATCGATACCCAGCACTTTACACCGGTAACTTTGGGGACTGTATGGGCGGACAGAGTCTGATCAATCTTACCGCTTTCGATGCGGCTTACTACGCAGATAACTCCACTGTTCTTCTAAACATGCGAGGAACTACGAGCTTGCGGAATGAGTCTTTAATGAGTAAGTTGCATTCTCCGCTATCTCTCCTAGCTATTACTAACAGCAATCTAGTACACATTTCGGTAGATGCATGTAAGCAGCTCCTTCACTTCGTAAGGAATCGATCGGTATACTGACCACCATCCTCAGATGGAGAAGATAGATTCGATATGACCTTTAACCCATGCGACGCCAATTTCGATAGGTAAGTTTATATGGCTTCCAGAATTCACTTATCTCCTCGAAAATGATTCTAACACTTCGCTATAGTCTATGCCCGATAAAAGGTGATGCCCCTATTACCGGTGGAGCTACTATTCCCGTTACTGCAGCGGATGTTGCCGGTATTCCTGCCATTGCGTTGGTCATTCCAGACTTCGAAGGTGCTGCGACCATTCGTATTTTCTCCAACTCTACACAGACGGAAATTGCTTGCTTCAAATCCGTCATGAGGAATGGGGCGAGCTTCTCACATCCATCAGCAATTGGCTCTGTTCTCGGAATATTCACCTTCGTTGCTCTCATAGCTTCTTTCGCTACCGCAATCTACGGTGTCAGTTTACCACACATCCGGACTCACTATGCTCATTCCTTGTCGATTTTGGTTGTTTTCGAGGTTTTCCAGTCCATTTTCTTTTCGGGTACCTTGTCTCTCAATTGGCCAAGTGTATGCGCTGCATTTTGGAGCAATTTTGCTTGGTCCGCTGGGCAGATTTATACTCCATCAATTATTAAAGCTGTGAACAGCTTCGTTGGAGTCAGCGGGAACTCGAGTCAGGTCGGCGGTGCTGGTTCTACGATTCTGAACACTAATGGTGGTCTGCAACAACAGATTTACGGGCGATCCCTAGAACAATTGTTGGAGCGAGACAGCTCAGCACCACTTCTCAGTCGAGGCAGTGATATTGCAGGCAAGATTTACAATAGAGCTGTTGAACAGAACAACTCAACTGAGAAATTGTACGAATGGGCAGGCCACGTTGTTAGCCCCGGACTCCCCCTTCCTGGAAACTGGTCTGGCTTTGCCGGTCAGCTTGTGGATGTTGAAATTCCCGTAGCAAGCGCCTTCCTTGTTGGCTTTCTCTGGTTCCTCATTTTAGTCGCACTCCTCGTTGGGACCACAATTCTCCTAAAGTATGGACTAGAGCTGCTTAGCAAGATGAAGTGGATCAAACACGATCGGCTAGCCTTCTTTAGAACCCACTGGCTCGGATTCCTTACACTCATTGTTCTCCGGACTATGTTGATCGGCTTCTTCATGATTATGACCTTAACTCTATTTCAATTCGCCAATGGAGGGAAGGCTGGCCCGCTTGCCGTGGCTGTAATCGTGTTCCTCATATTCTTCGCAGGTGCTTTTGGCGCTGCGTACTATGCATGTTTCTACAGATCACGCTATGGAACATATTCCGCACAATTCGATCGCGTCCATTTTCAACGTACGAAAGTCTGGAAAATTATTCCATTTTATAAGACTACAAGGGAGAGTTCCATGACAGCAGATCAAGATAAAACAATAACAGCTGCATCGATACCATTGCCTCGGTTGCAGTTTACAGCTGCAGACGCTGAGAAAAACAGCGTTCACGAAGATGTCGACTACATTAAACGCTTCGGCTGGTTGTCTGCTCGCTATCGGCGGACACGATGGTGGTTCTTCGCTTTCTGGATCATTTATCAATTTGTCCGGGCATGTTTTATTGGTGGTGCTCGTGCAACCCCAACTGCACAGGTAATTGGTCTCTTCATTTGGGAGACCATCGCTCTCATCACCATAATCTGCATCAGACCGTTCGAAAGCGCCCGCAACACTGCGCTTGCAGTTTACATGCTAGGTTTCAGCAAGGTTGCAACTGCTGGTTTATCCATTTCTTTCCTTCCCCAGTTCAACGTTGCACGAATCCCAACCACCGTAATCGGCATCATAATTATTGTCATTCAAGGACTGCTAGTGATTGGCCTCCTGATTCTTATTGTGCTCAGCGCTATATCAAGCTACATGTCACTCACCCGAAACAGGGAAGAATTTAAGCCTCACTCGTGGGAAAATATACGCTTGAAGTATTTTGGTGCAATTGACAAGAAGGCCACCGACCTTCCACCGACGCCACCTGCTTTGCCAGAAGAACCCAAGGAACCATATTTTGCACTCAAAACCGTCCGTAGAGCACCCAAGATAGAAGACGAAGATATTGATAATGTTCCTGACATGCACGATGTTCCACCACCAGGTTTTCAAGCCCAACATTCTCTTGCCGGTCGCAACAGTCGCTCCAACAGCATGGTCAGTCATTACAACGCCCGTACCAATAGTATGGGTAGTCACTACAGTGGTGTTCCTTACGGAGCTCGGGTCCATCGCGCTAGCTGGAGCTCTCGCGACTTTCAAAACTGGCAAGAAAACGATGGAAGAGTGGACTCTCCCTCTGGCCCGCCGTCTCGTGGTGCTAGTGGTATGTACGGAGTATCAGCAACAAATATCCCTTCATCAATAGAGCCCTTGATCAAGCCTCGGATGTCACAAGCTAGTATGAGACTATCATCGGCATTAAGGGAGCATCATACACCACCGGCGAACAAGGATGTGCCTACTGGAAATTGAGGATCGATAGCACTAGACGATATTACGAAGTCACGAATTGAAAGGCATGATGATAGATGGGGAAATTGTTCTTATAAACACGGAAGGCGCTGTGATTTTTACACAGCCTAGGCGTTTAACTTTCTGAGCTCAAGTATCACTTGAAAGGTACGTGTTTCTAGATGTTGAATTGCATTTGCATTTGGGAAATGCCAAGCAAACTGGCTTCCTTTTCCAATTCGGAGCATTGGGCATGGGCGTTTAGGGAAATTACCCTACATACTAGAACTTAGAACATTAATGAATAGTTTTACTAAAGTGCAAAAACTTACTGTAGTCTATAAAACTTGTGTTAATGATTTTATTTTTATTTTATATTATCCTCGTGGTAAGAAACCTAAAGGGCGTGAGTACCCTCAAAGAAATTAATAGTTACGCGTTAATTGGCGACTTTGAAGGTGAATTCTTGCCATCATCCTCCCTCTTCGCTTCTATATCACTCACGCGTTTAACCATTTGAACTTATCCCACCACTACCTAGATCATACATCTAACGCATTCCTATAATCCTTCAAATACTTGTGTATGAGATTACTCCATACGGAAAACACACTCCTTAAATTCGTTACTTCCCGATTTGTCTTCCTTATTAACATCGGCCGATTCTTCTGAATACCAGCACCATCACCAATTGAGCCCGTCACACTGAACACGTTTGTCATTCAAGATGTTCTACAGCCACGAAAGTAAGCTTGCAGATCATATTATTGTGCCTGAGCCTGTGATGTGGCTAACTTTAGAAAGTCTTGACTAGTCGAAAGTATGGAGTTGCAACCGTTTGGTAAGTCCACGAGGCATCGATTTGCACCTAAGCACCGTTCTCCATATTACCATGTGTATAATCATGGCTAACTATTATTCCTTTCCAGGCTTGTGGCCACCCTTGGCGCAAAGTCTGGTGCAAAGAAAGTTACGAGAAAAGCTATTCTAAATGTGGACGTTCCAAAGGCTTGCAACACTATAATCGATCCAGATGCTCCAATGGCACTGAGACTTCAGAGTAATCTTCTGTAGGCGACTTTCTGATCCATCAAAAGATATCGCTAACCAACAATAAGCTACGGAGTGTCTAGAGTCTACGACCAGCAATGTAACTACGTTCTCTCAGACGCGCAGGCAATGCAGAACAATATGCGCGCTCTGTTGAGAGCAGGAAAAGGGCATAACCTTGATATTAATGCTGGAAAAGCTCGGTATGTAGCTCTCTTTGGTAAATGCGACGCAGCTGATGTGATGCAGTCCTGGCCAGCTTATTCTGCTGGACGACCCTGCCTTCGATCCTGATATGGCTCTTCCTGCCCTTGACTTCGACCTCTTAGGCCTAAAAGTCGGCGACTCGCAACGTACGCGTTCTTCCCAGTCCATGATGTCTATTCGTGACCGTAGCGGATCCATTTTCTCGCATGTCCAGTCAGCTATTGGCATAGACCTTCCCTCTTCTAGCATGCATGGCGGATCCTATCAAGTATCCAACGATCTTTTCGGTGCTTCTAATCTACAAAATCAAGGAAACCCAGGACATGAAATTTTCGATGATGAAGTCCAGCTCTTCCAGGATGATATGCTCTTTGAGTTTGATGCCGATGGACAGATGCGAGATATTGACATTGATGAGCGCACTGCTAGACGTGCAAGCAGTGTGCCTGGTGGTCGTCTAGGAAGCGACTCTGCTGCGAGTGGACGTGTCCAGAAGCAGCACGATGACGCTCAAGTTCTTACTATCATAAACGGAGAAGATAATTTTGATCAGATGGATCTAGACGATTTACAGATGCTACCTGATGCCGAGGCGTTCCCAATTATGGCCGATAGACTTAATAGGAGTTCTCAACCACACTCACAGGCTACTGATCTTGAACATGCCTACACCGAGGAACAATCCTCTGTGTCCGCTGAAGCAACCCAAAAGCGTTACAAGCCCAAGACTCGGAAGATATTGAATATGGACATAAAAACCGAACTTCTCAATGCAGATCTCCGTACCTGGCAGTCTAAATACCTAGACAACATGATCGCTGAATCACTTCTGCGAATTAACAAAATCGCCATCGCCCAGGCAAAGAAGAATGCTATGTCTTATGTCTTTGGGGCTGGTCTTAATGGTGTTGGGGCAGGTGTTGGTTTGTCCGAGATCCCATCTCCTCTCCTAATGTTCTCAGGCGAGCCGTTACTATCCTTGGTGACAGGAAATCCTTTGCCATCACCTGAATACAAGCTCAAGAAGGCTACCAAGCATCATCGAGGGGAGGAGGATCTGGTTTATTCACCCAAGCGGTCTCGATACAACGATCAAGAGCCCGAGCCAGAGCCAGAGGATGAGATAGGCCGGGGTTTCGAAGATGATGGAAGATTGATCATAGATGATGGTATTGAAGTTGGTCGAGATGCTGCGGAAGCAATGAACGACTACCATTCCTCAGCTATCATGCCATGGAACGTTTCTCAATCTCTCAACTCACACCAACGTGGTATCACCTCTAGTCTTCCGGGCCGTCTTCCATCTATCGGCAGCCACCGCTTCACCTCTGCTTCACCACTTGTCGGTCGTGGTGCTCCGCTTCCAAGTGATATGGGTCAGTTTGATATGCTAGACGACGACCAAATTTTGTACGGCCGTGATGACAACGAGTCAATCGATGATGATGCCGCTATTCGCAAAAGGGATTCTCAAAACCCCCGAATATCCTCATCTCAAGCCGAAGCTGCTGAATTCGAGATCTATGGCCCAGCTGCACATGTTGACACCCAAACTGCCGCAGCTTCGGAATGGGTTCGTGATGTTCAAGATCGTGAATCAGTAAATTTCTTTGATTATGTTTGCAATATGATATCTGAGAAATACGGTGACGATTTAGTTCTTGCGGAATTGAATGAAGGTGATAAGAATGTCACATTCGAGGAGTTGTTTCACCCTAATACCAATAGCAAGATGGTGGCGGCTCAGGCTTTCTATCATGTTTTGAGTCTAGCCACTAAAAACAGAGTTCGGGTTACCCAAGATGTTAAGAAGGAAATGTTTAAGCCGTTTGGCGATATTCGGATTGGTATTCTTGCTTGAGTGCTTGGTGCTTAAGATATGATGGGAGCTTGGTCCCTGTAACTATGGATGATCCTAGGGATGATTAGGCGATTTTGTTTAGACCATGATATGGCGGACGGGTGGCTTGCTTATGGAAACCATCTTGCTTTTATGGATTTAAGGAAACGACCTTGCTGAATTAGTATGAGATTGAGAAGTTGTATATACACTAGATACTTGCTTATATTATCTTGCTAACCCCTGAACTGCGGCTGACTTGATTGTGATCAGTTAGTATTTTTAAGCATACCATTCTCTATCACTTAGTTTAATTACCTGTCTGTTCTATTTCTGTATCAAATGTCACGGATCTCGTTTATGTTTGCACCCTTTATTCAGATTGCGCAGGTTTATCTTGACACATTGTAAATATACATTATTCAGGCAGTAAAATACTACAAGCAACAAGTCTTTCATACGCAATTGATGTTTTAGCATTTCAGAAAGCAAGCATGCTCCTTGGTAGTCAAGAATGCAAGAACGGGAACAGAACATAAAGAGTACCGTGTGCCAACAAAGGAAAGAGCAGATATCCCGCCTTTCAGCGGAATTTCACTGCCGTTCGAGAGATTTCCGTGATAAGACTGACGCACGGTCCGCCCTAAGTGTTTCACAGCAAGATACCTAGTGAAAGAAGTGAGCCTTTTGCTCATGTCAGACCTGGTGATATTTTTTGAAAGTTGCGCAAACACACAACATCACGTAGCTCCTTCCGGGTTCAAAGAATTTCGTGGAAAATGGTGATAGTAAAAATTTGATATGCCAGTGGAGAGAAAACCCTGCCTCTTCAAACTGGGATAGGATGTCAAGTATAAAATATTAACAGTTAATATACGGTCTGAGGGTGACTTTAAGCGAGAGTCTGTTAGCCCACCTCCCTACCTACTTCGTAGTGCTTCTGTATGTATGGCAAAGTTTTAAAAACAGAGAAGCTGCATTCCCATCATTCGGCTGTGCGCTTCCCAAAGAACAAAAAGGGAAGGCTAATCCGTCTCATCTATTAAGGATCCAATTAATATCGACTTAAAAAGTTCTCTTGCTTGTAATGTAGGGCACCTTTGTCCGACGGTCTAGGCACCTTGGCAATCAACGACTATCATGCACTTCACGTTTGAGAAATCCCCACAAATTGACAGACCAACAACCCACAAGAAACACAATCTCGAAAGAACGATTAGAAAAACTACAATAACTCGTAAGCTCATTATGGTAATTTGGGTTTGATCAGATTGACATAATACAACAGATTGTTGGCCTCGCAATACCTGATTTATGGAAAGTTTAGCCTATGTATTCTGTATATCAGAGTATCATGGTACAGTATCTATCTATGTACGGAGTATGTACTGCTATACCCGTCTCTGTCAAGAGATTCGATAGTTTGGTAACTCTAATAAGGATCTTACGATCGACACATCGTAAGGTAAACATTTCGGGCGTGTGCTTCTATTTGGCTAAGCGTGAAGTTGATAGCTGTTGAGTTTAGCTGTCATCACGCCGACCTAAGGAAAGTAAGCCATTGTGGTCGCGTAACAGGTCTCGGGCTTGTTTTACAACGGAGGTCAAAGGACCATGTAACAAGGAGCTCTGGTCGAACTACTACACGAGATGCAATGAACACGCGGTATACACCCTGACGTCTGTCGCTCCAAACAAATCATTCGGAGCGAGCAACTTGTAGTGAAGCAGTGCTCGTCTCAGCTCAGAGGCCCGCGATTCTGTCACTCCAGTAACCGGCAACTAAAACCTCAAGAACTTTTAGACAACGGCATATATCCTTGTATATCTCAGACAAAAACGGTATTGCGCTTTTATCCCTGTGGACTATTCATGGATCCCCTACACTCTAATATGTGATGGCCGGCAGATTCTGAACATAGACGCAAAAACTCCACTTCTAGTAGACTACCACGAGATGACTTTCATAATTATTAGTCTAGCTTAGAACCCAATGAGTTTATCACGAATACCACTTGATCGAGTTTTCCGATCAAATTCCAAGTCCAGTCCTCCGCGCGAAATAGTCAGTCCAAGCAGCAACGCTGTAGGCCCAAAACCGTTGCCTAGTCCACCGTACGAAAGCCAGATTAAAGCTTTCGAATCAGCTGTAATCAATCCAGGTCCAATAATGTCTAGTCCAGCGTCCTCCTTCATGTCAGGTCCCCCACAGCGTGTGATGATGGGGACAAGAACGCCCCAAATGATTGAATATGAGCGCCAAGCAGAAGAGAGAGCTAAAGAGCAGGAGAGAATGGACGCAGAGAGAGCCCGAAGTAAGTAATGCAAACAATATACCGCAGAAAGAACTGGGAGACTGGTCTCCTTCCCAAGTGCGCGAAGAAATGTACCGCTAATGACGATATCTATAGTGCAAGATGAGCTTTCAGCAATGGAGCGCGAAGCCGAGCGCATCGCACAGGAAGAATATGAAATGGAACAATATTACCAAGCCGAAGCGCTACGTCACACTGAGGAGTTAAGGATCCATCAGGAAGAAATCCGCAAGCATCAAGAACGTGTTCGAGCGCACGAGAGGCGGATGAGGGACCACGAGGCCAGTTCGGAGGCCTTTGCGAAAGTAATCGCAATGCCAGCAAAGGCTAGCCGCGATAAAGCTATTCCTTTCATGTCGTCCCCTGCGAAGAGAACTGGCACTGGGCTGAAAGGAACTGGACCGTCTATTCCAAATGCACCTTGAATAGGAGTGGAGATGGCCAAACACTAAATTACATCCATCCCTGGAACCGATGGACCTCACAGTAGCCTAGCTGGGATCAATAAACGACCAGTAGCTCAGTAGGTTGTCTTAATCAAGTCAAAGATGTCAGAGGGGTATCTTGAGGGTACTTACAGAGTTAAGTGGAAGGAATTGGAAAAGCAACCCCACAAGCACCAATAGTTCACGTGAACCTGTAAGTACACTGTACTGATTCATAAATTATATATCTAACAGATATGTAGAAGAATGGAAGACCGACATCTCGATAGTTACACCAAGACATCGTCTTTTTGCGTTGAAAATTATCTTAGACTGTATGATATATTCGAGAGTCAGGCTTTTATAGCATGGCTTGCCCTGGACAAAACAAACCGAGCGTTTTCAATCAATAGATTCTGCACTACTATGACAGTAAACTTAGCCTTTGATATCGGACTTGAGTTATGTCATACAGTGTCATACAGTCCGGAGTTGGTGGAGACTTTTGACTCAAGATACTACTGGACTGTCTAAGAATATTGGGGACTCTCTCGGGGACAATGAGGTTATAAAGACTGCGGAGTATATGATGGGGTGAAACTAAGTGGCTGAGGAGATCAAAATAGGGTAGAAGTGACGACGCGTGCCCTTACACAGTTTTGTGGTGAATAGCCTGGATTGAGAAGCTGTCTTGTGTACAATTTCTCTAATGAATTCAATGCCAATAGCGAAATTCAGGGATATGTCCTCGTCTTCGTTCAAATCAAGTGAAGTATAAGTTTCCGGCCGAATTACTTTTATTATCCACCATGCAACTAACTATCAGCTCTAAATTCGAGTCTCTAGTCATAAAGTACCACTCCGCCAAGCACAGCCCTTTATTCATCTACCAACCGTGGTCAGTGTTGATGGTATGAGACTCAACGTACCAGTGATGTGCAATACCATCGATCTCACCTCTGGCATGTCTCAAACCCTGGTTATCAACCCAACGTGCTCGCTTCTCAACCGATTTCCCAGCAGCCACCTTTCTCCATTGTTTGTCGCAAGCCCCCCAAGCATCCTCCTTCTATACATGAAGTCAGCCATATCCTAAGTCTACTATTAGAAAAAATACTTACAGTATCATGTGCGCTGATAACAGTAATTGCACCTTCCTCGCCGATGTCAAGTGAAACATAGACTTTCTTAATCTCAGCGGCCTTTGTAGTGCCCAAAAGTTCTTGTGGAAAGACTCGGGCTCTAGCTACTGGACCTCTTCCAGCCAACAAATTGTAACGATCGCCTGAGAATTTCTTGACAGTGGGCTCGCCAAATCGATCAATGCACTGCTTAGCTGCAGTGATAGCTGCATCAAGAGTTGAATAGACACCTTCGACAACCGGAAATTTGCTGGTGCAAGCTTGCATGATAAATACGCAGCCCGAATAGTTAGTGACTGTGGGATCAACAGGCTGCTGAACTTGATCTTGGGCAGCGTGGACTGATGTTACATTGGCAAGTTCATCCTTGGCAGCAGATCCGGGAGAAGACTGAGTCTTCTGGTGCAGCTGAGTGTTCAATAGAGAAGCGCTTAGGATAGTCTTGATTTGCAGATCCTCCATAGTCTTGGGGATGAACTCCTCAGCCTGTGGATTGAGCTGTACACCTGAGAGCATCCCAATCAGCTGACCAGGGGAAGTGTCGACATCTCTATCGTTCTTGGT
>Ga0247734_1001518_pt1 | contig 17508 bp, 17 predicted proteins | sample UWRJL103311B2_FD_180933 | JGI IMG/M metagenome (GOLD analysis project Ga0247734, IMG submission 180933) | Plant litter microbial communities from Arlington Agricultural Research Station in Wisconsin, United States - UWRJ-L103-311B-2 | ecosystem: Environmental > Terrestrial > Plant litter >... | reverse complement strand
CGATAGGGAATCCGGGGGAATTGAAGACCCAAGAATTGTCAAAATTGACAACTGCTATTATTTAACCTATACCGCATATGATGGATTTAATGCATTGGGTGCACTAGTAACCACATTGGATTTGAAAAATTTTACAAGACATGGCATTGTTGTACCAGTGATTTCTTTTCCAGATTTTAAAGACCTTGCAGAGCGTACGGCTAAGCTCAATGAAAAATACTCGAGGTTTGCGCATGACAAAACATTAGTTGCCATGAAAACAAAGTTACTGTTGTGGGATAAGGATGTTATTTTTTTTCCCAGAAGAATAAATAACCAACTGTACTTTCTTCACCGCATCAAACCAGATATACAAATAAGTAGTGTAAACGAGCTTTCAGATCTAAATGATGGGTATTGGCAAGACTATATCCTGCACTTCGAAACCAATATTATTTTGTCCCCAAAATACGAACATGAAATAAGCTACATCGGCGGAGGCTGCCCACCCGTAGAAACAACAGCAGGTTGGCTGATAATTTACCACGGTGTACATGATACATCTGATGGATATGTATATTCTGCATGTGCGGCATTGCTCGACCTCGAAAACCCAAAAAAGGAAATTGCAAGGCTGCCTTATCCATTGTTCGAGCCAGATCAGCCGTGGGAACTATCAGGAGAAGTGAATAGTGTTTGTTTTCCGTCTGGCACAGCTCTATTTGGCGATACGTTGTATATCTATTACGGGGCCGCGGACGAACGAATAGCCTGTGCCTCTGTGAGTTTAACAGCGCTTATTTCCGAGCTTATAACTTTCAAACTTAAGTAACAAAAGGGCGCGCTCGAAAATGTTTAATCCATCATAATTGTGCTAAAGATTTTTCGTTTTCAAATCTTTTATAACTAACTTGTAATTGTTGTAAAAATCACATCAATGAAGCTAATTTTTTTTAGATATCATATCACAAACTTTGACTACAATACCCAATAATTCAAATGGTTTAGAAACGTAGCCATCTGCGCCGCAGCTATTAGCTATGAGGGCGAGATTTGATTCAGCAGAGACCAATAACACGGGTATGGTGTTGGTCGTTGAGTTTGATTTAAGCTCCTGACAAATCTGCGCACCTGTCTTATCATATCCCCTAATCCGAAAGTCAAGCAAGATCAGGTCAGGATGAAAAAGACCTATTTCAGGAGCAGAAAGCCCCATAGATATGGGAATGACCTCGTATCCCTCATCCGATAGAATTATGTCGAGTATTTCTAAGATATCTAAGTCATCCTCTATAATCAGTATACGTTTAGCCATCAGTAAATCAAGGATACGTTCTTGTCAATGAAAGCTGACAATCAAAATTGTTATTATTAAAAAAATTAATAGAACTAAGTGTGGCAAGTTAGGTTTATTATACCATTTTAAGGCTACTCAATTTTTTCTATTTTCTAATCTCTATATAGCTAGTTAAATCTAATATAGTTTAGTCTGTTCTGCTCCTTTTTGCATAATCTTGATCTCCGTTTTTTCTTTTGATATATCCTGACGTATAAGCCCGAACAAGGACATGTATACGTTAGCTAACCATACCAGTGAAAAGCCGGCAATGAGGTACCCTCTCCAATCGTTCATCAGCAAATGATAACTGGTTAAAAAGAGAAAGATTATTGTCACATAATGACTGAAGCAATACTCACAGGTAAAAAGATAAAAAAATTTCCTTTCCGTCATCGTTTTTCCCTGCTGACTTCTCTTTACGCAATACTCCCGGGGTTCGCGAAATACCTCCTCATGCGTAACTGTCCACGCAATACAAGCAATAGGCATGGCTAGTAAAACCAGCCAGGTAATCTGTAGGATAATGACCATTATAAATGCTTTTGAATTACCGAAGCTACCGTTAAGTAATTGATGAATTAGTGATATCCATCAACACAATTGGTGACCCTGCTCCTGCGGGTATACTGCTTTTTTATTAGGGCTATAGCTAGGTAAGCCGGTAATCACCGGCTGATGCTGGTTTAGCTTTAGGTATCTGTAAGGAGAAAGACCTGATGGCGATTAACAATTCAGCAGGCTTAACCGCAGCTTACTTAATTTCTTGTCTTTAAACAGATCATCCAGTAATCTAAAAATATCCGTCTTTACCTTGCGGTATCCAGGTGTCATATTCAGCATTATTTTCTCAATGTCAACCTGTGCTTTGCTAAGCTCAGCATCATTCTCTGGTAAAGAATGTTTGGTCAAAAGACTAAGCTTTGCGAGTTGAATAGTTATCAGATGGTCACAGTCAAATTCTTGTTTGTCTAATTGCATTAGGATTGTTCCAAATCGTTTCAATTCTTCAATATACCTTTTTTGACAAAGTTCCAAAAAGTGATCTTCGAGTAATCCACGCAAAAACGATGTCTCAATTTTGTAGAATTCCAGATCTGAAGCCCATTGACCTGCCGTGACAGCATACTCTTGTGTTAGCAGAGGCATTGTGTTAACTATTTTCATTCTTAAAAAATTAAATTAATAAATAGATGATAACTACATTACGAAGCGGATTTTAGGCCCCCTTAGAGTTTTATTGGGATGGGAAAATCAAAATTGGGATTGATAAATGTTTAACTATTTTTTGGGTGATACCTGGAGATAGTAAATTTTTTATAAAGCTATGCTTGCGGGGTAGTACAGCCAGAATACTGATGTTCTCAGACTCGCATAGGGATTCTAGGCCAACATCTGCATAACTGGCAGTTAAGAACTTAAAATAAAAATGTGGGTAATCAACTTCGTTTGATATTCTGGTCAGCAATCTTTCTTTGTACTGTGCGGCCATTGGAGAAACGTCCTGGGCATCTCCAATATGAGCGATTAAGATATCGGCATGTAAAAGCCTTGCAATAGGCACGAGGGCTATGAGATATTGGAAGTCAATATCCACAGATTTTAAATCGGTAGCAAAGGCTATCCTATTTTTATTACTTGCAATAGCTGTAGGTGGTACGAGCAATAGCGGCACCGTAGTCTGTGTAATTAGTATAATATTATGGTTACGCCGAAAAATATTCCTCAAGTTTCCACTTTCATGGGTGCCCACTACAATCATATCTATTTTGTAACGTCCAACCGAATTTTCAAATATATCTTCCACCGGGCCAGAATAGTTCATGCAATGTACTGTTGAATTAAATCCACTGGTATTACGATATTCCAGATGCCTTCTTAATTCCATGAGCTCTGTATTGCTGAGATCTTGTGAAATATCTTCCCCCTCCATCGGCCAGGCAACAAAACTCCCCTGTGGAACTTGTTCCTGAACATCTATGGCATTACATAGAATTATATTAGCGCCGAGCTTACCAGCTAGATCATACCCATATTCAGCTGCGTTAGTTGCATTCGGAGAAAAGTTAGTTAAAACGAGTAGGGTCTTCATCAGTATATATTGTCTTTAGCTGTTATGAACCTTTAATGAATATTTGCACCTATTAGAAAAGTACCAGGCCAGAAAAAGCACCTGGTACTCAATGGTCGCAATCTTTTGGAGTTTTGGCTTAAAAGGGATCGTTAATTTTACTCACACGGATTAGCTTTTTATTTACAAACTCCTGAATTCCAGCATGAGATAATTCTCTGCCATATCCGGATCGTTTGGTTCCTCCAAAAGGGAGATCTGGCTGTGTCCAGGTTGGATGATTAATGAACACCATACCTGTATCAATCTGTTCGGCGAGTAGTTTACCATGTTCAATATCCGTAGTAAATATGCTTCCCCCCAAACCAAAAGGCGAATCATTTGCCAGATCAATGGCGGTCTGCTCATCTTTTACCCTGTAAAATGCAGCAACGGGGCCAAATAGCTCCTCATGATAAGCGGCCATACCAGGCTTTAAACCAGTTAAAATCGTGGCTTCGATAAAAGCACCTTCACGATCTATTAAATGCCCGCCTAAAATCACCTGGGCTCCGGCAGCTACACTGCGGTCAATCTGGTCTACTAATTGAAGTACTGCAGCCTGAGAACTCAGGGGACCAAGTTCCGTCCGTTCATCCATTGGGTCTCCTACCCTCAACCCAGTCAACTTATCTTTGAACTTATCTAAAAATTCATCAGCAATAGGTTCAACAACAATTATCCTTTTGGAGGCTACGCAACATTGTCCGGTATTATTCATACGTCCAATAACTGCCCATTCCACAGCCTGATCAAGGTCGGCGTCTTCCAACACAATGAAGGCATCACTCCCACCCAGTTCTAAAACAGATTTTTTCAATGCCTTTCCTGCCGAAGTGGCAATGCTCGAGCCTGCGGCCTCACTGCCAGTAAGAGAAACCCCTTTGATCCGCTCATCTGATACCACTTCATCAATCCGGCTTCCACTTAAAAATAAATTGGTATACAATCCTTCCGGCGCACCAGCTTGTTCAAACAATTCGGCAATTGCCAATGCGCACTGAGGAACATTTGAAGCATGTTTAACTAAAACTACATTACCAACCATAATATTAGGTGCAGCAAAACGGGCTACCTGATAAAAAGGAAAATTCCAGGGCTCAACGCCGAGCAACACGCCGATAGGCGAACTTTTGATATAAGCCTCACCATACTCCGGTTCTAACCTTTGATCTTCCAGGAAGCTTTCCCCATTATCAGCATAATAGTCAATGATTTTTGCACTAAGCTCTATTTCACCATAGCTTTGTAGAATCAGTTTGCCCATTTCAAGCGTAACTAATTTTGCCAGGCGGTCTTTTTGGTCGCGCATCAACTTCGCCACTTTATGCAGTAGCTCTGCCCTAAATGGGTAGGTTGTATGGCGCCAGCTTTGAAAGGTTTCGTCTGCCATAGAAATTGCGACGTCAACAGCCAGCGTAGTCATTTCCTGGAAACTTTTAACAACTTGGTTATTAAAAGGATTGATAGTTTGAATAGCCATATATTATTGTAATTTATTACTCTTTAATTAATTAGATTTTTTGTGTTTTATATAAAGCGTTTTCCATGGCCGTATCTAAGCCATAACTGTCAGGGTACTGCACAAGAATTCCTTCTTTCATCTCGCAGGTGATGTAAATAATTTTTACTGGCACAGCAGTTTTTAATTTGAACCTTTTGCGGATCCCGGCATGCATTGCCTCAAACAGGTCCTGGATTTTATCGGAAGAACCATCATTAAACAGTATTAAATTGGCAAGCCTTTCACCGTGTTTTACGTAAACATGGATGTTATCACCAATTGGGAAGTAGCTATAAAAATCGTTTTGGAAATCAAGTATTAGCAGTCTCTTTGAGGCGCTAGCTTTTCTTTGTAAAATAGAGAACTGTACACCTGTCCGTAAAGCTGTCAGGGATGTTTCGGTGGAAGGCAATGACCTGATGGGAAGTTGTACGTCAACTTTAAAACGATCAATATCGCCACCATTATGGTACCACAAACTATTGGAAGGTATATTGATGGTGATATAGTTAGTGTTGGCATTGTTAAGCCAGCGTAGCCGTTCCATATTGATCGCGACTTTCCTGATCTGACCAGGTGGTACTACATAACAATCACCTATATATTGACCTGTTATCAGCCGCATCATATCTTGCAGATCTCTGTATACTTTGGATTGTGGCTGAACGTTGAGTAAGGTAGTCTTGAAATTCTGATCAGACAATGCACCAACCAACAGGTTGGCTGCGTTAAGGCCACTGACATCTGCCAGGTCGATTTTTGCCGCCGGAAATTCAGGGTTTAATTTACCATAATGCAGATTATTGATAAAAGTGATCATTGCATCGGTTAGCAAAACATCAAATGATGCTTTATCATTAATACCGGCCTTATTGTTTAACTCGGTAATAAAATGCAGTTGATCATAAACCAATTCCTGGGGATGATAATCCTGATGATCAAAGCCATATTGCAAAACACAGTCTAATAGCAGCATTGCATCAAGTGCATGCATTTGAACCGTGTCTGGCGCAATCCAGGCCAATTTGTATGCTTTTTGTCTATAAAATCCTTCTACCAAACGGGGATAATTTAACTTCTTTTTGGCGATTTGAAATTTAATTGCGGAAGTGACAGGGCCATCACTGACCGTGGTAATACCGTCGGCTTTGGCATTGAAATATAAAAAAATAACTATTGCACCTATCACAAGGCCTTTGATGATAGTCAGTTTACGTCTTCCCCTATTATTCATGATCTAATTATTGATGTACCAAAGATTGCACATTGTATTACCAATCCAGGTGACTTACATCAACATATCTACTGATGTAAGTCACTTTAAAACATCAGATTAGTCATAACTTTGGAAATGGTAACTTAGTATTCTGATGAATAACAAGTTTATTTTCAGTAGTCGTTAATTTAAATTTAATATAATGTTGGGAACACTTAGTGAAAAGGAAATGGAAGAGCTGTTGACAAAGCAGGTAACCGGCAGGATAGGTTGCCATGCTGATGGTATAACTTATATAGTACCTATAAACTACGTCTACAAAGACGGGTTTATCTATGGTCACTCCACAGAGGGGAAAAAGATTGAAATGCTAAAAAAGAATCCTCAGGTTTGTTTTCAGGTGGATGACATTCAAAGTATCACCGATTGGAAAAGTATAATTGCCTGGGGGGTTTACAATCAAATTACGGAAAGGGAGGAAATGCAGCATGTTATGGAGGAAATTATACAGCATATCATGCCATATTTCAGTGATCCAAACGTGCATCCTTCGCACGGTATTACTGAAAACGAAAGTGATATTGGTACAGACATTGAGTTGATTCTTTATAAAATATGTATTGATCATAAAACCGGACGTTTTGAGCACCATTAGGTTTAAATACCAGGGAGTGTAAAGTGAAGTTGACACTTCGCTTTACACTCCCTTAAACACAATATTTTCAGTTATCTTAACTTTCTGTCTCAATTTCCTGTAAAAGTGGCAGACTGAAGAAAAAGGACGAGCCAAGGTTCAGCTCACTTTCAACCCATACCTTACCCTTATGTCTTTTAATAATCTCAGCCGCTAAGTAAAGACCCAAGCCAAACCCCGGTATAGATTTTGTGACTAAACGTTTTACGCGGTAATAGCGGTCAAATAATTTCTCCTGATCCTGTAATTTAATGCCTATCCCGGAATCTTTGACAGAAACCTGAGCCATCCCATTCACTTCTACTGAATAGATTTCAATGAGCCTTTGGTCTTTCGAATATTTTATAGCGTTGCTAAGAAAATTGTTAATTACCTGACTAATCTTATTCCGGTCCGCTGTTAGTGTCAGTTCCGGACCAGCAACAAATACAATCTCGAAGCCGGGATTTAGAAAACGGGATTCCTCAACAACTTCCACAATCAAGCTATTCATTTGAAAAGTATCATGGTCTAAATAAATCTGCCCATCTGCAGAACCGGAAACCGTTAGAAAACCATTGATCATCGTATTCATTTTTTTAATAGATCCATTGACCTTTATCAGTGCTGAATTGATCAATGCATCATCCGGTTTCAGCTTCATGGTAATCAACTGCATGTATGCCTGGATTGAAGTTAGCGGCGATCGTAAATCGTGACTAACCATCGCAATAAAATCATTTTTGCGCAATTCATCCTGCTTATGTATGGTAATATCATTTAATATTCCGGTAAAATAAGCAGGCTGATGCTCATTGTTATAGGAAAGATTTCCTATAATTCTGACCCATTGCAGCTTGTTATCATGAAAGCTACGCAGGGCAAATTCAAGGTCACATTTGTCACCATTTTTTATGCTGCTCTCAATAGTATTAATGAATCTCTCCCTGTGTTCTTCTTCAACACGCTCAACAACTGTTTCGTAATTTAGTTCGTGGTCAGAATAGTATCCAAAAATCTCTTTGAAATGGGATGATGTATGTAAAACGCGTGTGGTGGCATCAATAGAAAACGTACCTAGTTCAGCAGAATCTATACTCATACCAAGCATTTTACTACTGATATCCAATTTAAGCTGAGTCTTTTTCAACTCAGTGATATCATTGAAAGTGATAATGGCACCGCTATTTTTCTGGTCAGACTGGCGTACATAAGGCATAGTCATCACCTGATACCATTTTCCGTTATTGGTTTCGATCTCTTTAGTGATCACGTTACCATTACTTAAAACGTTCTTAATATCTTCAATAAGGGTTTCAAATTTAATATTGGTAGTAATATTGCTCAACGGCCTCCCAATATCGGTTTCGAGCAGATTGATCTGTTTTACAGTACCGGGAGAAAATTTCATTAACAACAAGTCATTGTTAATAAATAACTGGCCATTTACGTTACTCCTGAAATAGTTATTCAAATCGTCGTTAATTTCGAGCAATTCCCTGTTTTTTAATTGATACTCGGAATTAATCGTATCCAGTTCCTCATTTACAGACTGCATCTCCTCGTTTGTACTTTGCATTTCTTCGTTGGCAGAAATCATCTCTTCATTGAAGGATTGCATATTTTCATGAGAGGCGTCCAGCTGCTCATAAGCCGAACTCAATTTTTCCTTTATTTCCTTTAATTCCAGTTCCAGATTAAGCGTATACTGGTCCTGGAAAAGAGCGTCATCAAAATCATTAGCTTTACCATCGGTATTCTTCACCGTTTTCCCGGTAGAAAAGGTCACCATCAATAGCCGCTGTTCCTTAATTCTACTTACCAGCGGACTCACCACAAGGTTTACGCTGATAAACGAATCGGCCATTTTAATCTTTATCCCATTCAGGCAAGCCCTTTCATTTGTTTTTAAAACAGTATTACTTAAAGTATTGAACACCATCCCCAGTTTCTTGGGTAACAGCATTTCCAGATTAGACGTAAAGTATTTTGGAAGCAAATATTTTGCTGGATTTCCATATGACTTAATCACTTCTTTGTTTTCATCTACACAAACTACCATGTAATCCTGTTCTTCCGCGAGATTGTTATGCATCATTTCTGCCAGTGATTGTAGCGGATCGTTAGTCACCTGCTCATTGCTGGTATAGGCTGGCTTATTTCTAACCTCTATAGAGTCTGGCATTGAAAAAGCATCAAAGCTTACTATCTTTTTTGATTTAATATTTCTGTATAACTTATATTGTTTATTAACTACCTGAAGGTTCTGAATGATTGGCATCGGGTTTTCACTTGATCCCAAAAATAGGTACCCGTCGAGCTTGAGCCCGAAGAGTAACATGCTGAAGATCTTTTTTTGCAATACAGGAGCCATGTAAATTAGGAGATTTCGACAACTAATAAAATTCATATTGCAATAAGGTGGATTTTTCACCAGATCATGCTGTGCAAAAATCGCCATTTTCCTGAGAGCGGGTTTAATTCTGTAGTGATTACCTTCCTTCAAGAAATACTTCTTCAGACGGTCGGCCGATACATCCTTCACGGTGTCAGGCGGATAAACACCTCTACCTGCATGTGCCAGTGCAGTACTATCGATATCCGTGGCAAATATTTTCACTACCGGTTGCTCTGGCTTACCTGCCAGCACTTCAGCAATGAGAATAGCTAAGGAATAAACCTCTTCTCCTGTAGCACAGCCGGCCACCCAGATTTTCAGTTCTTCTGTAGGTTTAAGGTTGTTGATTATACCGGGCAAAACATTATGCCTGATATATTCAAAAGCCTCTTTGTCCCTAAAAAACGAGGTAACACTAATCAGAAAGTCTTTAGACAATGCCTGGATTTCCTCGGGCGAAGTCTTTAAAAATTCCAGATACTTGACCAGACTATTTAAATCGTGCTGTGCTGCCCTCCTTTTAGTTCGTCTTAAGATAGTAGAAGATTTATAACCTGAAAAATCAAGGGGAGATTGCTGCCTGATCAGTTCTACTATGGCTTTAACGCTTACATCATCATTGTAACTTTGTGTTTGCAATATCCCCTCATGCTGTACATAGTCTTCAATTGCACCTGGCATTGCTGCGGGTTCCATTACAAAATCCACCATTCCGGTAGCTATGGCCTTTGATGGCATGCTGGGGAAATCGGAGGTTTCCGGATTGCGGGCCATGACCATTCCACCAGCCTTTTTTATTGAAACAAGTCCTTCAGATCCGTCGTTTCCTAAACCGGAAAGAATAATACCAATTGCTTTTTCACCGCAATCCGCAGCCAAAGAGTTGAAAAACATATTGATAGTCAGGTGCGATCCTTTTACCTCATCCTTGCCTCTTAGATGTAATATGTTATTCTCGATAGTCATGTATTTATCATGCGGAATAAGATAGATCTGGTTGCACTCTACGAGCTTTCCTTCAGTGGCCTCTTCTACAACCAGCTTACTATGTTTTGCGAGTACTTCAACCATTCTGCTTTTAAAAGAAGCTGAAAGGTGTTGAACTACAATGTAAGATACCCCATCAAGTGGCGTATGATCAAAGAACGTATTGATTTCTTCAAGACCACCTGCAGAGGCACCTAATGCAATAATATATCCAGGTTCATTCATGAGCACAAAAGATTAACAGCAATTTTATTGACGAATTGGTTCATTGGTAAAGTAAGTTTGAAAAACGGCAGAAAATAACCTGCGGTCAAAAGGGAGCAATTTTTTTGAAAGGCTTTTACGTAAAGATACGCCTTTTTAAATTAAGGGCGGTGCAGGTGCCTCCCTGAATACAAGTAATGGAATTGCCACCTCCCCCGCCAGCTTTTGGGTCAAACTTCCAATGATTAGCCTGTGTAAGAAACTATGGGAATGGTGAACCAATACCAGCAAATCCATGTCGCTACTTGCCAGCCCTCTTAAACCTTCTTTTATATCGGTATTTTTTATCGCTTTATAATGGATTTTAGGGTAATCGTTAACACAGGAAATGTCTAGCATTATCTTTTGTACAGCCTGGTAGAAGTCTGGACTGGCTTCGCTTTCTCTATATACCTGTGTAATATATACCCCAGCGCTAAGCAAGCCAGCCAGTGCAATCACCTTAGTGATGGTCTGCAAATCGTTATCGGGATTTTCAAAGTCAGTAGCAAAAGCAATTTTCCGGATCGGTGCAATCTTCACCAGCGGCGAAACGATAAAAAGCGGCCCTCCTACCTCGTCTATCAACGTTCTTGTATGATCGCCAAGCATAAGTCCACTCCATCCTGGCCGGTGTGTAGCAATTACCATATAATCTATACTTGTTTCTTCTAATATTTCTTTCACTGCATGATGCAGGGTGCCATGCTTACTAATCATGCTGATAGCTGGATGGGGAAGTGTCTTTCCATCGTTTATTTGCAATTGAAGTTTTAGCTTTTCTAATTCTGCTTCACTTTCTTCCACAAGAGCCTCAGATCCTTCAAGAGGCCAAACAATCAGACCCATCTGAGGAACCTCTGCCGGGATGATAACCGCATTGAACAGAATAACGTTGGCTTGAATTTGCTTAGCCAGGCTGTAAGCATATTGTGCCGCATGTATTGCGGCCCTGGAAAAATCGGTAAGTACTAACAGCTGTTTCATATCCTCTTTCTTGTGCTGCTAAAGTTGCGAAATTTCATATGTGCCAAAGGCTGACTAAGAACATCACTCCTGATGACCCTCATCATCGCTGGAGATACCAAACCACACTAGATTTATTCATCTTAAAAGAATAAGTAATGGAAGCAAAACTAAGTATCAACAGTCTTCAGGATCTGCTGGACCTGAACACCTCACAATTTGCTTTTTACCAACCAGCATCTGGAGACACTGGATACATTTTTGAACAGAAAAAGATTCTCCCTGCCAGGAGCTAACATGCGATCGGCCAATAACGATTTCAATAATGTGCCGTTGGTAGATTTAAGGCATTTTAAATTGAACCGCCACGTCGATTTAACCATAAATTAAGACCATTTCAACCTATAATTGTATATATTGTGCATTATTAGTTATCTGTTTTATATTATGGAAAACACCGTTCTTTTGAAAGCTATCATAGAAAATGCGATAGACGGTCTGATTACTATAGATCAACATGGGATAATTGAGTCTATTAATCCCTCAGCATGCAAACTTTTTAGTTATACAGAACAAGAGGTAGTTGGGCAAAACATTTCGATGTTAATGCCGCAGCCTGATCGGGGACACCATGACGGCTATTTATTTCGGTACAAAAAAACTGGGGAAGCCAGTATTATTGGTGTTGGCAGAGAATTAACAGGTTTAAGAAAAAATGGGAGCGTATTTCCTTTTCGTTTAGGAGTAAGTGAAGTTAAATATTCCGGGAGGATCATTTATGCAGGTTTCATTCATGATCTGAGCCGGGAAAAAGAAGTCGAATCACAACTGCAGGACTATGCAGCTCTTCTTGAAGACCAGGTGCACGAAAGGACCCTCTCTCTGCGGGAAACTGTTGATGCCCTTGAGCAAACCAAGATTGAGTTAAATTTATCACTTGAAAACTTGCATGCTACTGTGTCTACTTTAGAACAAACTCAGGAGGACTTGAACCTATCTTTGGCCAAAGAGCAGGAATTGGGCAAATTAAAAAGCCGGTTTGTGTCTATTGCATCACATGAATTCCGTACACCTTTGAGCATGGTACAGCTTTCTGCATCGCTGATAGAACAATATGCCCAACCATTTAATGCTCCAGGCATTACCAAACATGTAGATAAAATAAAGGATGCTGTGCTGAATGTAACTGCAATTTTGAACGATTTTCTTTCGCTTGAAAAATTAGATACAGGAAAGGTACAAGCAAATATCAGTAGTTTTGACCTCGCCGCATTCGCTGCAGAACTTACTGAAGAGGTGCAAATGGCTTTGAAGGGGCAGCAGAAAATACATTTCCGGCACAGAGGTCCGGAGCAGATCGTTAAGCTGGATCAAACCTTGTTAAAAAACTGTATTGTAATACTTCTTGATAACGCAATTAAATATTCTGGTGAAAAAAGCTCTATCCAGTTCTATACTAAAATCAACGAAAAAAATTGCACCATAAGAATTTGCGACAATGGTATCGGAATACCTTGCGACGATCAGAAACATCTTTATGAACCATTTTTCAGGGCTCACAATACAGGAAAAATTTCTGGTAACGGTCTCGGATTAAGCATACTCGCCAGATATTCTAAATTAATGAACGGCGTAGTTGATTTTAAAAGCAGAATTAACCGGGGAACACTTTTTACCCTAACATTTCCACAATCATGAATGAAAAAATATTGATCATCGAAGACCACGACGGCATCAGGGGAAATATTGTCGAGATCCTTGAAATGGCTAAATACACCGTTTTTGAGGCGGAAAATGGTAAAATTGGGGTAGAAATGGCTATAAAACATATCCCGGACATTATACTCTGCGATATCATGATGCCTGAACTGGACGGATATGGAGTAATATACATGCTCAATAAACACAATGAGACCTCCACTATTCCTTTCATTTTTTTAACAGCGAAAGCAGAACATAACGATCTGCGTAAGGGAATGGAGATGGGGGCTGATGATTACCTCATCAAGCCTTTTGACGATATGGAACTACTGAATGCTATCGATGTCAGGCTCCGAAAGAAAGCTGTTTATCAACAGGAAAACCAGAACAAGACCAATGAATTTAAAATACTGGTAGCGAAAACCGATGGTCTTGCTGAATTTGCAAAAATTATAGCTGGTCACAAGAGCCGAGATTTCAAAAAAAACCAAATTATTTACTATGAGGGGGACCATGGAAAAGGTATTTTGCTTGTTGTTAAAGGAAAGGTCAAAACCATCAAACTTTCAATCGATGGCAGGGAATTGATGACAGGTATGTATGGCCCTGGGGATTACCTGGGGATTAATGCCATTCTGAGTAAAAGCACCTATACTGACACTGCAACCGCCACTGAGGGAAGTACGTTGTGCATGATACCTAATGAAGAAGTTGAAAAGCTGATCGACCTTTATCCAGATGTTGCCAGAAAATTTATTCATATATTATCTAATGATAACAGGGAAAAAGAGGAACAGCTTCTCCAGGTTGCATATGATTCTGTAAGGAAAAAAATGGCAGTGGCGCTGCTTCGCTTGTACAATAAGGATGCAGCAGAAAAGGATGTAGTAAAAAAGGCCTTTTTTAGCATTACACGTGAGGATCTTGCTGCATTGGCCTGCATGGCTACAGAAACAGTAAGCAGAACCCTGTCTGACTTTCGAAATGAAAAACTAATTGAGCGTGAAGGAATGCTTATAACTGTATTGGATCCTGGAAAACTTGCAAAAATGAAAAATTGATTGAAATATGATTCTAATATGATGCCAAGCCATACCTTAATTATCTGGCCATTTTCTATTCCGGCCGGGAAAGTTAAACGGATGTTTTTTCCATTAACCGAAAGCGTCTGTTGCAGGCTAGTATAGACATCAGTGAGATTAAGTTGCAGTTCAGTATTAAAATCCTGTCCTTTGGATTTAGATTGCCGACGCTGTTTACCTCCGCCACCGAACATGGAACCAAATATATCAGATAAGTCGTCAGCAGCAAATTGTTGTGAATAACCTCCTGAGGGCTGGCTTTGCTGTTTTCTTGCTTTCTCAAAATCCGCGGCGTGTTTGCAGTCATCCCCATGCTGATCATATTTTTTACGTTTATTGGGATCACTCAGCACCTCATTGGCTTCATTGATCTCCTTATACTTCTTCTCAGCTATAGTATTGTTTGGATTAAGGTCGGGATGATATTTCCTGGCAAGTTTACGGTACGCTTTTTTGATCTCTGCAGCGCTTGCGGATTTTTTTACTTCCAGTTGTTGATAAAAATCGATATGATCCATTGTAATTTAATCTGCTGCCTATGTTTTGTAAATCTAATCTTGCATATGTTTGCAGGTCTTGATTGAGGTCACTGATTTAGATGATAATTAACAATTTGCAGTATAATGATTAATATCATGCATTGCCTTGTCCTCAAGCATTGTCATGGTTATCAATTAGAAGGATCTTCGAGTCAATTCTATGTGCAACAAATATTTTTTAAAAAGCATCTTGCTCCTAAATATTCATGTACATGATTGGAACCTTTTACTACAATAATCCCAGCTAAACATGAAAAAAATTCTGGTGACCACAGACCTATCAAATAACTCCAAAGCCTCAATCCATTTCGCAATTCAGATGAATATCAAATAAATTTAAAGCTTATCACATGCCATACCTACAACTTGACGTTACCAAAAGCTATACTGTAGCTACAAAAAAATTACTTGCAAAATGCATAGGTGATGTTTTTTCCGATATAATGCAATCCGATGTTCATCGCGTCACTGTCTCAATACGCGAACTTGGTAGAGGGTCAGTATGGCGATGTACAGAAGACGACCCAAAACCAGGTGCCTTACTCATGTGTGATATAAGAGTCGGCCGCACACCAGAAAAACGCGCTGATGTAGCCAAAGCATTAATTGAAGTTTGTAAAGAAATTCTTGGATTAAAAACTGAAGAATTAAATATTGAGTTCACACAACATGCTGGAGATGAAATGTATCATCCTATGATGGACGGATTAAGCAATGACTGGTCTCCTGATGAGATCTAGGATTTAACTACCAAAACGCGCCTGTAATTGACGCATCCTATTATCAAACGGTTCTATAAGCCAGATCTTTTGCTTCCAGTAATGATACCACGAGCGTACCTAAAGGAACCTTGAACAATGCCGTTTTCAGTACGCTAACAGTCACTTTTAACAATATCAAAGGATTCACCAATTTCGGGAAGGCTCAGTATAATATCTGATTCCCCAAATGTTTTAATTGCGTTTGCTTTATCCAATTTAATGAAGCCAAAGGTGTTATAATGCACACCAAGAACCTTATTAACTTTGACAATTTTGGCGGCTTCAATCGCGTCATCTACCCCCATTGTCACTACATCTCCTATCGGAAATATGGCAAAATCAAGTGCAGCCCATTTCGGAATCAAGGCCATATCCATTGTTAGAGCGGTATCTCCACTATAATAAAAATTACCTTCTGTAGTCTGGAAAGCAAAACCACTGGCAATCCCAGCATAACTGCCATCGGGAAAACTGCTGGAGTGCTGTGCAACAAAGGACTTCACCGTTCCAAAATCAAAACTAACTTTACCGCCCGGATTCAGTGGATGAATATTTTTCAATCCTTGCTTTCCAAAATGATCATAAAGCTCCCAGCTTCCGATCACCATTGCCCCCGTGCGGCTTGCGATGCTAACCAAGTCAAGTATATGATCAAAATGACCATGCGAAACGAAAATATAATCAGCATCAATTTCATCTATGTTGACGTCTTTAGCCAGTTCATTACCAGAAATAAAAGGGTCGAACAGCAGATTTTTGCCACCTGCAACAACCGAGAAACAGGAATGGCCGTAATATGTAAGTTTCATTTTGTCAAGATTTGATTTCTATATGAAGATACGGCTAATTGATTAATTTTTTATACACGAGCATAACCACAACGTCGTGACGGTACGACAAACATTAGCGGATGTAAAAATACTGAAGAAAAAAAATCAATTTGAAATTAGCTCTGCAGGAGAACTATGCAAAATGGTAGTTTGAAAGACAAATAAACTATAGCCTTCACGAAACAGATCAGGTTTGATAGCTTTGATCAGCCAGGAACGGCTCAACATGTATAAGCGCATCTTTGATGTGCATGGATGAGGAAACCAGCTGGTCTTTCACCTGATGGGCAATTTTATGAGCATCAAAAATGTTGTTGTGATCAGCTTTTCCGTGCAAGGCGCTTACCCCGAAGCTTGGAAAGGTACTCAGTAGTCATACCCAAATATGATGCTAACGCATACTGGGGAACTTTGTTAACAACAGCCGGGTAACGCAAAAGAAACATCTCATAACGTTGTTCGGCCGTTTTTGTGAGATTGACGATTACGCGCCTGGCCATGTGAGCTGCTGTATTTTCGGCAAGAATTCTGAAAAATGTCTCGTATACATGTTTAGTCTGTTTCAGGGATTTTTCCGTTTCAAATTCTATCTGTAAAACGATGCTGTCCTCAAGCGCCATGACAAACATAGAGGCCGGTTGCTGGAAAACATAACTGTTGTAGTCAGATATCCACCAATCATCAATAGCAAATTGAACGGTATGTTCCTGCCCCTCATCGCCGATAACGTAGGCCCTGAAACTACCGCTTACCACATAATACCGGTGCCTTGCCAGGAATTCAGGTTGGACGAGAAATTGCCTCTTTTTTATATGCATCAATCTGAAGCTCCGACAAAACTGATCTAAATCGTCATCAGTCATCTGCGTGTGTTTTAGAACATATTTTTTTAAGTCATCATACATAGTCATGATTCAGGACAATTTCAGGTTGTTAATCAGCACAATTTAGTTGTAAATATCAGGATTTGCCAATTGCTAAAGCAAATAAACCTGCAAATAATTATGTTGCATATCAATCCGTAAAAACACCAAGCTGGCTTCTTGCAGCTAATTGTTTTCCATGCGCAATTAATGCTGCTGCATGCCGCGTTTGCTGTTCGTTCCAATAATGCAGCGCAGTATCAGGATCGCCAAATTCCTCCAAACTTGTAGCAAGGGCAATGGCATCGCGGTAGGCTTTC
>Ga0247734_1001517_pt1 | contig 17510 bp, 9 predicted proteins | sample UWRJL103311B2_FD_180933 | JGI IMG/M metagenome (GOLD analysis project Ga0247734, IMG submission 180933) | Plant litter microbial communities from Arlington Agricultural Research Station in Wisconsin, United States - UWRJ-L103-311B-2 | ecosystem: Environmental > Terrestrial > Plant litter >... | reverse complement strand
GGCTGGGCCGTACGTAAAACGATTCTTGCCACATCGTTTAATTTCAGGCTGTCAACGTCCGCTAATTTTTCGTATGAATTGATATCTATCTGGTATTCAATATCCCGGATCGAACAACGTGACCTTGAAGTTCCGTGTTGAAGGATATATTTATTGCCTGCTTTAAGTGTTTTTTTATCATCCATCCAACAAATAATTGCTTCCAGATCCTGGCTAACAGCGGGAGAATTGCTTAATGAAACAATCATGTCTCCGCGGCTAATGTCAATATTGTCTTCAAGTAAGATCGTTACAGATTCTAAAACAGATGCTTCATCAATTTCGTTTCCGCCAAATTCAATTTTTGATATTCTTGATTCAGTTTCAGATGGCAAAACTTTAACTGCATCACCTTTTTTAAACGTTCCGCTCTGAATGCGTCCGGCATATCCACGGTAATCATGTAGCTCTTCTGTCTGAGGGCGAATTACATATTGTACTGCAAAACGGGCATCATCCTGATTTTGGTCCTTTAATACATTTACTGTTTCAAGAACAGAAAGTAAAGTTTCCCCAGTGTACCAAGGCATATTTTCCGATCTGTCAACGATGTTGTCGCCATTTAAGGCACTTACCGGAATAATAGTCAGGTCTTTGATATTCAGTTTCTCAGCTAATTCCTGATAAGATTTTTCAATTGCTAAAAATCCTTCCTCGGAGTTGCCAATTAAATCCATCTTATTAATTGCCACAATTACGTGTGGAATTCCAAGCATGGACGCAATCAGAGAGTGGCGCCGGGTTTGTTCAACAACACCATGGCGGGCATCTACCAAAATCACAGCAAGATCCGCATTGGAAGCGCCTGTAACCATATTTCTTGTATACTGAATATGTCCGGGAGCATCGATGCTGATAAACTTACGACTTGGAGTCTGAAAGTATTTATAGGCTACATCAATCGTAATTCCCTGCTCACGTTCCGACCTAAGTCCGTCAGTAAGAAGTGCCAGATCAATTTCACCATCATTGCGACTCTTGCTCGCACGTTCAATGGCTTCCATCTGATCTGCTAATATATTTTTTGTATCGTAAAGCAAGCGTCCGATCAATGTGCTTTTGCCATCATCAACAGAACCTGCTGTTATAAATCTAAGTAAATCCACTTTTTTAAAATTAGAAGTTAAGAAATTATGTAGTTAAAGAAGTTAAAAACAACCTTAAATAAGTCTCTTAACATATTGAAAATATTCTCTTTGATATTAAAAGTTGAGAATTCTTAACTCATACACGGTACTGTCCGTCCATTCTTAATTCCTCAAAAGTATCCGCCTTTTTTACGATCTTCCATGGCGGCTTCGGTTTGCTGATCGTCGATGCGGGTTTCTCCCCTTTCGCTGATTCTTGAAATAGATATTTCAGCAATTACTTCATCAAGTGTTGCAGCTTTTGACTCAACAGCGGCAGTACATGTCATGTCACCAACCGTACGGAAACGAACTTGACGGGTTACGATCTCATCATTTTCGTCTTTTTCAATTACCGGCGTGTTATTTAACAAACGGCCGTCTCTCAAAATCAATTCACGTTCGTGAGCGAAATAAATAGATGGGAGAGCAATTTTTTCTCTTTTCAAATATGCCCATACGTCAAGTTCAGTCCAGTTAGAAATAGGGAAAACACGTACATTTTCACCTTTATGAATACGACCGTTGAACAAATTCCAAAGTTCAGGGCGCTGACGTTTTGGATCCCATTGGCCAAATTCGTCACGGAAAGAGAAAATCCTTTCCTTTGCACGCGCTTTTTCTTCATCACGACGAGCTCCGCCAATACATGCATCAAACTCAAATTCTTCGATAGTATCTAATAAAGTAAAAGTCTGCAACCAGTTACGGCTTGCATTTTTACCTGTTTGTTCTTTAAGGCCTTTTGTTTTAATGGTATCTTCTACATAACGAACCACCAATTTCGCTCCAAGGCGTTCAGCCAGTTCGTCGCGATAATTAATTGCTTCAATAAAATTATGTCCGGTATCAACATGTACCAATGGAAAAGGTATTTTTCCAGGAGCGAATGCTTTTTGAGCGAGACGAACCAGTGTAATAGAATCTTTTCCACCTGAAAATAACAAAGCAGGACGCTCAAACTGACCGGCAACTTCCCGCATTATGTAAATTGCCTCGGCCTCTAACTGATCCAGATAATCAGGATATTTACGTCTTTCGTCTGTTTCCTGATCGCTGATATCCGACACTTCTTTAACTGAAATTGACATACTTTTTTAGCTTTTAGCTATAAGCCGTTGGCCGTTAGCTTTTAATAAGAATTCGTTATTTTAATTTATGAACTCATTAGGTTCAGATACTACTTTTTGATAGCTGATAGCTGATAGCTGCTACTTCGCGTGCAATCCACATTCTTTTTTGGATTCATCTTCCCACCACCAGCGTCCTGCACGAAAATCTTCACCTTCCTGAATCGCACGTGTACAAGGCGCACAGCCAATGCTCACAAAACCTTTGTCGTGCAATGGATTATAAGGTATGCCATTTGATTTTACATAGCTTTTAACCTCTTCAAAAGACCAATCCAGAATCGGATGGAATTTAATCAGATCATGCGCTTCATCAATTTCCAGTTTACTCATAGACTGACGGTTTCCTGACTGTTCAGCCCTGATACCGGTTACCCATATTTTAGCACCTTTTAATGCCCTGTTCAATGGTTCTACTTTACGGATGTAGCAGCATTCCTTTCTGTTTTCAACCGAATCGTAAAAGCTTAAAGGCCCTTTTGAACTCATTAATATCTCAACCATATCGGTTTGAGGATACATTACTTTAATCTTCGTGTCGTATCTGTTATTGGTTTTTTGAAGGGTCATGTATGTTTCATTAAACATCCTGCCAGTATCCAAAGTGAAAATGGAAATATTCAGGTTGTTCTTTAATATGAAATCCGTAATGACCTGGTCTTCGTAACCCAGACTTGTAGAAAATACAACTTCGCCTGGAAACAGATCAGCTAAAATAGCCAAAGATTCTGTTTCACTTTTGCCTTCAATGGCTGCGTGAAGGGAAGATATGTTAGTGTTCATGGTGATTGTCTTATTCTATTATTACACAGAAAACCACGGATTTTAACAGAGGGTCACGAAGATTTTCTTTTTTTAATTCTCTGTGAATCTCTTTTTTCTCTGCTTTATTCTGTGTCCTTCTTTCTTACTCTAATATATCACTTTTTACCGAAACTTCCACCGCGTTTGTGAAATCTTCAATCAAGTCTTCAATGTCTTCCAGTCCAACGGAAATCCGGATCAAACCTTCTGTAATACCCAATGCCAGTTTCTCATCCGGTTTGAGTTTTGCATGCGTTGTGGTATAAGGATTGGTTACAATTGTTCTCGTATCTCCAAGATTTGAAGAAAGCGATGCAATTTCTAAAGCGTCCATAAATGCTGCTACACGTTCAAAACCACCTTCCAGGTCAATCGTTACAACTGCACCACCTGCACTCATTTGTCTTTTAGCCAGTTCGTGCTGAGGGTGGGAGGCAAGAAACGGATATTTTACCATCTTCACATCAGGATGTTTTTCCAGAGATGTTGCCAGCGCCAATGCGTTTGATGAATGTTTTTCCATCCGTAAATTCAACGTTTCCAGACTTTTACTCAATACCCACGCATTAAATGGTGACATTGACGGGCCGGTCTGGCGACAGAAAAACCGCAATTCTTTTATATATTCTTTTTTACCAACTACAATTCCACCTAAAACGCGTCCTTGTCCGTCCATAAATTTCGTCGCAGAATGAACAACTAGGTCAGCTCCAAATTCAACTGGGTTTTGCAATGCAGGAGAAGCAAAGCAATTATCTACGTTAAATATCAATTTATGTTTCTTGCAAATTCTGCCGATCATTGCCAGATCTACCAGATCCAAGCCAGGATTTGAAGGTGTTTCCAGATAGATCATACGAGTATTTGGCAATACAGCTGCTTCCCATTCAGCCTCACTTGCATCTGCATCCAGGTAAGTATATGTGATTCCCCATTTGCTGATAATTTGTGTAATGATCTGATGTGCAGAACCAAACAAAGCACGACATGCCAAAATATGATCGCCGCTTTTCAATAAAGCAGCCATACTTGCAAATACTGCCGCCATTCCCGTTGCAGTGGCAACGCCATCTTCGCAGTCTTCAAGCAGACAAACTTTGTCTACAAATTCCTGTACACTTGGATTGGAAAACCGGCTATAAATATTACCATCTTCGGTTTCCTCAAAAAGTGCTTTTCCTTGCTCTGCACTTTCAAAAGTGAAACTGCTTGTCAGGAATAACGGTGTGGAATGCTCACGGTAATGCGTCTTTTTCGACTGGGTGCGTATTGCTTTGGTTTGCTTTTTCATATTTACTAGCGGGTGGCTATCAGCTGTTAGCGATTGGCCTTATTACAATTACTGACTTAATTCTTATTAAAACTTCTCTTTAAATATCAAAGAATCGCGGCTAAACGTTTCCAGCTAAATAGCTGCTAATGACCATGTAAATTATCCTCATGCTAACAATAATAACGATTGTTCCGACCATAATCATCATCGTTTTTATTGGTAATCTTCTTGATAGGTTTGCTGCGATAGGAGCTGCTACCATTCCTCCCAAAATTAATCCAAGTACAACCTGCCAGTGCGAAAATCCAATGATGCTGATGAAAGTTACCGAACTCGCCAGCGAAACAAAAAATTCTGCCAGATTAACAGATCCGATTGTATATTTTGGATGACGGCCTCGTGCAATCAAAGTGGATGTTACGATAGGACCCCATCCGCCGCCGCCAATAGAATCGAGTGTTCCACCTGCTAATGCAAGCCATCCGATTTTTTTTATAGGCCGTTTTTCTATACGTTTCTTCAACGCTTTTTGGATGATAAGAATTCCCAGTATTAAGGTATAAACCGCTACTAACGGTTTAATGATATAAATGTATTTTTCTAATGAAGACAAAAGGTAAGCACCCAAAATAGCACCTGCCACGCCGGGAAAAAGGATTTTCTTAAACAATTTACTATTAACGTTTCCAAATTTAAGGTGCATATAACCTGAAACGCCACTGGTAAAAATCTCAGAAGTATGTACACTGGCACTGACTGCCGAAGGCGGTACACCTAGTGTTAGAAGGAAAGTCGCAGATGTTACGCCATAAGCCATTCCCAATGCGCCATCAATCATTTGCGCCGTAAAACCACCCAGAACGTAGTAAAAGAAGCTTTCGTTGAGTTCAAGTTCATTCCAGAGAACGGACAGGCGGTCGTAGGTAAGGAATGTAAAAAGCAGATGGCCGACAATCATCAATGCCAAAGCAGAGAAGATGTTTACAAATATTTCTGTTCGTGTCCGTTTACGCAAAGTAGCAGCCCATACTTTTTGTTGAACTGTTTCCCAGGTAAGAGGAACTTTTGGGCTCTTTGGAGCTGGAATTGTATTTTGCCCGGATATTGGAGAAATTTTGTTAAATAATTTATCCGATTCTTCAGGCAAATCTCTTAAGAAAACGACTTGTCCCTTTTCGCGTGCAAGAATAGCCAAACGACGGTCTTCTTCCGGATCACCACTTGCAATATATGCTATCTGGATAGAGTCCCAGTTCGACTTATCGCCGTCCGCAGATTTGCCGTCCGCGGCGCGGTTCGTGTCAGATGAGTGTATGGAGTCAGCCGCTTCCTTCAAAGTCTATGTAGTATACTATTATTATAGAGTAATATTCTAACAAAATAGCAAACAAGTGTTTGCTATTCAGGCTACAAAAGTAGAATCTAATTGTTAATTTTCAAAGAATAAAAAATCAGAAACGCTTTTTAGAACCTCTTTGATTTTAGTGAGAGTAGGTTACACAGAGGTTCACAGAGAACTCTAAGAGAACCATAGAGAACTTAATTTTAATTCTATGTAATATGCTTTTTGACTGACTTAACTAATCAACTATAACATCTCACTTCTAACAAAGAAACCGGAACTTCTGCATGAGAACCCGATAACCGTATTTTTAAATGCTGGGTTTGCACTGGTTTTTCCAGAATAATGGTTCTTCTGCTAAGATGATTATCTGTGATTGAAGCAATCTCTTCATTATTACAATTATATACCTTCAAAGTATTTACACAAAACGGCATTACAGTTTCCGGATGAACATAAATTACATTTTCCATGGGATGATCGTAATCTGTATCAAAAACAAATTCAATTCTTGAAATCGTCATTGGTTTTTCCCAGCTGATAGTTAATAATGGGTTCTTGTCATCAAAATTTGCAATCCATGCATTGGGTTGAGCAACAGGTCTGTGAAAGCCATTTGTTAAATTTTCGGTTCCGAAAACTGCCAGCGACTGACTGAATCTCATGGCAATATTTCTTCCTTCCGGCCGGCGTTGCGGGCACCAGAATTCAAATGTATCAACACCAATATCTTCTGTCGGTTCCTGCTTTCCATAATTCGAAACCGCAGGATTAGTTGCATTAAAAACAGAAACCAGGCCGGTAATTCTTGTCTCGCTATATTGAATTTTAACTTTTTCATTTTTCATAAAACAAACAAATGCATAACAGGCTTCATCAAAGGAGGTATTCCAATCCAGTGTTATTTCCTGTTTGCCTTTTGTTAAAGAAAAATGTTTTGTTTCAAGAATAATATCCGGAGTATGGTTGAACGATTTACTGCTCTTTCGCACCTCAATCTGAAAATCTGTTTCTTCTTCTGATTCTACCCAAAAGGTAACAGACGGCATATTACCAGGAACAACCGGCAGCATTTGTGCAACCGAATCTTTTATAATTCCCCAAAAATCAGAGCCAGGAAGTTCCTGCAATTTCAGGGTTGAAGATGCTGTAATTTGTAATGATTTTTGTACAAGATCGTCTGCATCTAAGATTTTAGTTTGCGGCAAATATTGTCCTGAACGCCACAGTTCTGACTGCAATTCTTGGAGATAATTCGTTCCCAGTTCCCTTGGTGTGCAATTGTATTTTTTACACAAAGACGCTGCAATTGCAACTGCTTGTCCACCTACTGCACTGGTTGCCATGACACGTGTAGAAGCAAAAGCAACATGGGTCGCGCTGATAATTCTTCCTGCAATAAATAGATTGCTGATATTTTTGCTATAAAAACAGCGGTAAGGAATTGGGTAAACGCCTTTGCTATGCCATTGATTACAACCCGATTGGTCACTATAAACGCCATCAGCAGGATGCAGATCAAGGCTCCATCCTCCAAAAGCTACGGTGTCTTCAAAATATTTTTGTTCAACAACGTCTTGCTGTTTTAACATATAATCGCCTTCAAAACGCCGGCTTTCCCGTTTACCAGGAATTGTTCCTACCCATTCCAATGTCATATTTTCAGCTTCCGGAAATTCGCCTGAATTTTTAATGTAATTCCATGCGCCATAAACGACTTTCCATAATTCCCACTTAATTTTTTCGGTATCATGCACAGTATCAAGCCTCCCGCCATATTCAAGCCACCACAACCGGCAGCCAAAGTCTTTGGGATTAAAAGTTTTATACCTGGGAATATCTTTAATATCCTGCAAAGCAAAAGAAGGCGGAATGAATTTCACAGGCCGGCCAGCATCTTTGGAATAGAAATACATCGAGTGACCAAGCAATTCGCCATAAGCCTTATCCGGCGCAAATTTCTCACCAAATTCTTCCATGGATTCCGCACCCATACGAAAGGCTGCACCGGATAAAAAACCAACAATTCCATCGCCGGATGCATCACAAAAAAGTGGAGCACTCAAATAATACTGCGTGCTATTCTGACTGCAAAATGCATGGACAGCCGTGATTTTATCTTCCTCAGATTCACCGACAGGATTTTTATCAAGATCAAAAACAGCAGTATTTAAAAGCAATGTGATGTTCTTTTCTTCAACAATTTTTTCAAGAAGAACGGTATCAAAAATCAATGGATTGCCGTCGGGATTTCGGTAGATATTTTCCAGCATAATTTCGTCGATCACACCGCTTTCACGCGCCCAGCGGTTGTTGTTGCCCATGTGCGACGTCGCTCCCAAAATCCACAGCCGGACTTCGCTTGAACAGTTGCCGCCCAGTACCGGCCTGTCCTGAACCAGTACTACTTTTACTCCGGTTCTGGCAGCAGTAATGGCCGCGCAGGTTCCCGTCAATCCGCCTCCCACAATGACCAGATCTGCTGACATTGAAACTGTTTTGAGAGTTCTTTTATAAGTATATTCTTCTTTAAACATGGTTGTAATGTTGAAGTTTCGATAGATTATTTCGGTGTGCTGCACCTTTGTTATCGAAAATGGTACTTTAATTAGCTATAAATATTATGGTGCTCTGCACCTTTCCTGATAATCCTTTTTTAATATTATTTTAAATCGATTATCTCATCAACTAATTTAAATCCGGTTGGTTTATAAATAGTTATGTTAATATTTTTATCAAAACCTTTAATCGGTAATATGATTTCTTTACTTTCTCCCGGATTCAAATCAGGTATAGTGAAAGTTTTATCCAGGATTTGGACATAATATTTTTGGAGAGAGTAAGATGGGAAATCATTGCGGGCAGTTACTTTTAATGTGAGCTGATGTTCACCCTGATCCCCTGTTTTGTAACTAATTTTTTCTATCGTAACCGGAGACATTTCCTTCTGATATACATAGTACGCTGGTCGTAAAGTCCTGTCTGGGCGAACAATTCCCCAAGGTCTGTATCCATTGGCATTTGTGCCCTGATGACGACTTTGATAGTCATTGTAAGTCCACCACGATGCTCCGATTACGTATTGTCTTTTACGAATTTCTGCGGCAACGTCCGATACATGTTTTGCCTGATTAAACTCGGCCTGGCCAAAATCATCAGCTGAAAATCGACGAAGTCCTTTCAGGGAGTCTGTCGCGTTGTCAGCTCTTATTCCCCATTCGCTTATCAGAATTGGTTTTTCCGGATACAAGGAATGAATGTGATCTAAGGCTTTTGCATGGTTTCCGTAGGTGTTGGTACTCACAAAATCAACATATTGGCTTGCTTCGTCTTCCGGTTTTTTTGGAAGGGTATTCAAAAACATTGTTGCAAAAGTGTATAACCGGGTTGGATCAATTTCCCGGGCATAAGTAATCATATCTTTGGTCCAGCGCTTGCCGGCATCTTCCAGTGACCGGTATTCATTGCCAACACTGTATGCAATGATACTTGGATGATTCCAGTCGCGCTCGGCCATTTCTTTAAATTGCTGACGAAATTTTGAACGTATCGAATCATTGTTCATCTGGTTTGGCGTCAGTTGCCAGTTGCCTGCTTCGCTGATAATCAGCATGCCGTATTTGTCAGCAAGTTCATAGAAATATTCAGAAGGAGTATAATGTGTTAATCTTTGAAATTCCATTCCGGCTTCTTTCATTAAACGGAAATCCTTTTCTATCAGCCAATCCGGTTCCATAGAGCCTAAACCGGGATAATCGACAACCCGGTTTCCACCGGCAACTCGCAATGGTTTGCCGTTCAGCAAAAGTTGGGCATTTTTGACTTCCACTTTTCTAATCCCGAAATTCGCAGCGATGGTATCTGTTTCAGTAAAAGCTTTAAGTTGATACAAATTGGGATCATCCAGATTCCAGAGCTTTACTTGTGTTGCGGTAAGTGTCGTTTCTGATTCTAAAATGCCTGTTTCTCCCGGTTGAATGGTTATTGATTTATTCTTCCATTTTAGTAAAACCGGTTTTTCTTTAAAAAAAACAGTATAGCCGGTTTTAGGGGTAGCAATTTGTTTGGAAGCATTATGGATCCTAAACTTCGTTTTTAAGATAGCGGTGCTTTTTTCAAGATCAGGTATGGCTTCTATTTTGATATTTTCAGCATAAACTTCCGGCTCAACAGTCAGGTAAACAGGTCGTACGAGTCCGCCGTAATTGGTCCATCCCATGAATGAATTGTTGACCTCGTTATGGTCTTTGGCACCGGGAATGCTACCTGTTTGCCATGTATCGTTGTTGACCGAGACAGCCAGCAGATTATCTCCTTCTTTGAGGAAATCGGTTATGTCAAAACTGAAAGGCGTATAACCACCTTCATGTTCACCCACTTTTTGGTCGTTGAGCCATACACTGGTTTTGTAATAAGCGGCGTCAAAATGAAGGATTACACGTTTTCCGGTTACAGGTTTCCACTTAAATGGTTTTCTATACCAAACAGTGCCTGTATATGATTCATAGCGTCTGTCAACCGAAAAACAATGTGGTACTGTTACTTTATCAAAACGATAGCTTTGAGCAACATCTTTGGTATACCATTTTCCGGGAATCCCCATTTCGGCGGGATCAAGAGCAAACGACCATTCGCCGTGAAGAGGAATGGCATTGGATTGCCGGATTGAATATTGGGCAACGGTTTGATGTGTTAAAAGAGTAAATAATAATAAGCGAAAGACGTAATTCATGATATTAATTTATTGTAGATGTTCATTGACAGACTAGTATTGTTGAAAAAGAAGAAGCATTTCAGGCTGCTGGAATCTTGATTTCTTTCAGACTTATCTTCCTCGAAGCCATATAAGGAATCAGCGTTGCCACTAAAATAACTCCTGCAATAACTGCTGTAATTCCTGCTCCGGAAGTTGTAAATGTGCTTAGTACAAATAGAATCAGTGCGGTAAAAAGTAAAGCACCAGCAATTACCTGAAGGCCGAAACGGTTCTGGCGTTTTATTTCCATTGCTTCCTCGGGAGTAGCTTCAATTAAATTATCAATCCTTTTTTGCTCGCGTGAAATCTGGTAATTAAGAAATTCATCAGCAATACTATCTTTATTTCTTGCCCAAAGCTCATAAGCGAGCAGCAGCAGAAGAGGAAGCCCAACACCCACAATATTTTCCATTCCCCGTGATAATTTGAAATCAAGAAGTAAAGGCGCCAAAATTTTAAAGAATAAATTAACAGTCAATCCGATTCCTGTAACCCAAAGCGTTACTTTGCTGGTAAGCCGTTTTGAAAATAATGCCCAAATGGGAGGAGCGAGGAGCGGACCACCCGAAATAGCTGAAATACTTAGTACCACCTCAACAATTCCACCAGCTGCGGGAACCATTAACGCAATACCGATCATGCCCAATCCAAAAACCCACGAAGACCGGCGGGCAACACTGATCAGCTGTTTGTCGGAAGCGGCAGGATTGATCATCCCTTTATAAATATCATTGGTAAAAACTGCTGAAACTACATTCAGCGCAGTATTGGCGCTAGCAGAGGTGGAGAAATACATTCCGGTTAGCATCAATCCAAGTAATCCCGGAGGAAGAACCAATTTACAGATCATCAGATAAGCATTTTCTGTATCCAAACCCGTTAATGATGGATTTATCGCTTTATAGATCATGGGTGGGAACATCCATATCACCGGACTGATCAAATACAAACCGGCAAAAAGAAAGGCAACTTTTCTCGCCGATTTTTCGCTGTCGACGCTGGTATAACGTTGCACCATCGTCCAGTTGCCGCCAATGTAACATATGTGGTAAATGATAAATGCGAGGACAAAACCTATCGTATATTCTCCGTTCAACAGGTTAAAAAAGTCAGCGGGCACTTTTTGGATAAAACTATCCCAGCCACCAACACGGTCAAATGACAGAGGAAGTAAAATGAAAACAGCTGCACATAAAACTACAAATTGCAGAATATCCGTCACCATTACAGCCCATAGTCCACCCACTGCTGTATATGCGATCATGAATAAACCAAGTCCGATTGTGCAGGGAATAAGTGGTAAATCCAGTGACACACTTACCAACCTCGCCACAGGATACAGCACAGATCCTTTGATAAAAACCGAAACCAGGGTGAAAATAAAGATGTAGGTTTTCTGAACCGGTAGTCCAAGTCTTTCCCTGATAAATTCTGCGGCAGTAAGCGCTCCGGTTCTTTTCCAATGCGGAGCCAAAAATAATCCTGTTACCAATGCACCGATGCACATAGTCCATTGAATGGTAATTGCCACCCAACCATGTTTGTAAGCGATTGATCCCCAGGCTACAAAAGTTCCGGCTGAGAAAAAACTCATGAATAAAGACAATCCGCCAATAAACCACGGAACAGCTTCACCACCTGCAAAAAATGATTTCAGATTTCTTCCTGTTCGTGCAAAAAGCAATCCTATGGCAAGGACAAACGCTGAGAAAACGACAATTACTACGGTATCAATGGTATTGTTCATATTGTTATTGGCTGTAAGCTATCAGCAGTTGGATTTCAGCTTTTTGGTAGTCGTTTTATTTTGAACTTGTGCTTAAATATTGATTGTCGGTTCTAAATGGGGATGCCGGAAATCCTTCTGTGTTATATAAGTTGGCTCTGTTACTTTCTACCGGACTTCCCGTCCAGGCATAGCGCACTGACTTAGGTTCCGGGATTTGTTCGTTCCAAACGATGACATGGTTTTCTTCAATTTTTGCATTTGCCCAAATAAATTTTCCGTCATTTCCGGCAATTGCAAATCCTTTCAAAGCTCCGTTTCTGGCAACAAGTCCGTTTGCTGCATACCTGAATTTAATGTGAACATTTTTTCCTTCAACCTGCATGGATTCAAATAATGGAGATGTTTGCAAATTGCTTTCTCCATAGCATAATCGCCTTGCTTCGGCAGCCATTCTTTGTCCAACCTGCTGTTTATAAATTGGATGTACGTCGTAAGGATTGCCAACATCTATGGTTACTGCCATGCCGGTTTGCGGAATTTGTAGTGTTGCCTGCTGTGCTTCTCTTAATTCGGCCCAATGTGATTCTGCCGGATCAGGAGTGAAAGATCCGAAACCGGCCAGTTGAGTAATCAGAAAAGTGAGATCTCCCTGATTGAATTGTTTTCGCCAGTCTTTGATCAGCAGGGGAAGCAGTTTTTGATATTTTCCCGCCTCTGCTGCATTCGCTTCTCCCTGATACCACAAAAAACCTTTCAATCCGAGATCCGCAAATGGTGCAATCATTGCATTGTAAATCGCTGATGGTTTTCTCCGGTCCGCAGGTGGATCAGCAGGTTTTGACTGATATTCAGTGACTTTTAAACTATTCTTGAAAAGCCATTCGCCCGATAACGGAATAATTAGCGGGTTGTCAGATTCTGTCAATTCCTGTAAACGGAGGTCGATTGCATTCCGGCTGGTAAATCCTCCAAAACCAGATGTGTTTTCCAAACGAATGGAAATCAGGTTTTTACCTTCTTTTACCAAATCAGCCGGAATGACGTAAATTCTTCTACCGGGTTGCCATCCGGTTCTTCCTATTTCCGTTCCGTTGAAGTAGGTGATGTCAAAATCTTTTAACGTTTCCAGATTGATAAGAAGTGCCTTTCCTGCCATTGAAGCCGGAATTTTAACTTCCTTGCGAAGCCATACAATACCGTCAAAATCGGGTAAACCGTGGTTCTCCCAATAATCGGGAGCAATCATTTTTTTCCAGTCGGTTGGCCTAAAATCGTTGGAATACCATTTTTCTATAAAGCCCGAATCCGTTTTTTGAATATCATCCATCCACTTTTGGAGGTTTGATGCATAAGCTGACTGACTGGTTTCAATTGAATTATTTCCCTGATTTTCGCGCATGTATTTGTCAGCCAAATCCTTAAAATCAGGATGTTGTTCAATACTTTTTATTCCAATCCAGGGCTCAATGGCGGTTCCTCCCCATGATGTATGAATAATGCCGATCGGGATATTTTGAGTCTTGTGAATTTCTCTTGCAAAAAAATAGGCAACAGCTGAAAATGAAGCGGTATTTTCTGGTGTTGAAATTTGCCAGGATGCGTTTGATACGTTTTCAAGCGGAGCAGAACTAAGAAACTTTGCGACTGTAAAAGAACGTATTTGTGGAAAATTCGCGTTTTTTAGTTCATAAGATGCATTAAAAACCTGTTTCGCAGTCCATTCCATATTCGATTGTCCGGAACAAAGCCAGACATCCCCGATCAGTATATTTTTGAAGGAAAAAGAACTGTCCGAATCAATTTTTAACTCATAGGGACCACCTGCTTCTTTGGCCGGGAAAGCGATTTTCCATTTACCGTTTGCTTCTGCCTTGACTTTCTTTTTTTCTCCTCCAAATTCAACCGAAAATGAAGTATTAGAATTAGCCGTACCCCAAAACTGAATGGTTTTTTGACGCTGCAAAACCATGTTGTCGCTGAAAAAGTACGGCATTTTAATATGGTTTACAGCAAATGTCACCTGACAAAAAAGACAGTGAAAAGCAACAATTATTAAACATCTTACCATTGACTTCATTTTGTACTAATTAAATTTTACTGTAAAAACCTCAATTCCAAAACCCGGCAATTGGTAAGAAATGAATTGATCTGGATTTGTAAGTGTTCGATTTGAAGCTGTTTTTGTAATACTTTTTATCGTTTTTCCATTCATCCATTTTTCAGGATGAAGAGTTATTTTTCCATCAGTCGGCTGAACACGACTATTCAAAAGCACAATAAACGCCTCGTTATTTTCTGCATTCTCCGAGAGAACATAATCAACAACGGGCGAATTATCCTTGATAAAGCCATCACGAATCACCAGATAGGCTTTTTTGCCATAAACCGTCCCTGGCTCAAATCCATAAGTCTGGTGAGGGCCTACTTTTGGCGTAACAAACCCTCTCGGAAATGTCACTTTTCCTTCTGAGCGCAATTCAGCTTCTGACATTAAATAATCTGTAATCCAACCGATTTGCCACCATGCATGATGTGGATAAGGACCTGCGCCTTTGTTCATAGCAGCCCAATAATAGGAAGCAACGTTGGTTTTGTTGTCGACAAATGCATCACGGCCAATGGCAGCGGATCTTGCCATATCTGCAAAAATCTGATCTCCTGTCAGTTTATACATGCGGATAAACATCCCGGCATGACTCGCTAACTGAATAGGCCCGAGGCGTGTAGCGGAACCAAAGATTCCGCCATGTTCAAAGCTCAAACCAGTCTGGCTGATTTGCCAGTCCTGTTTTTCTACCCCGTTTACATTTTTAATTTCATGGCTTGCAATGGGATGTGTGTAAACCGAAGCCGTATAAATTTTGGCACAAGTAATCGCAGCATCTTTGTATTTTTTGTCTTTTGTAAAATCATATAAATCAAGAAATGCCTGTGCAGATTGTCCCGTGGCGAAGTCAGGCGCATATCTTGCATCACCGCAAACGCCCAAAAAGGCACCCGTTTCAACTGCATTTTTGATCATCCAATCTGCTCCCTTTTGCGCAGCTTTCAGATATTTTTCATCTTTTAAAATTCTATAAGCTACCATTAATCCATAAAAAGTCGGACGGACATCTTTGATATCTTTGAAAATTTCCTGGTCTGTTTTGCGATCGAAAGCAACTGCAAAACTACCGTCCGGTTTTTGCCAGGATAATAATTTTTCTGCTCCGAATTTTAATCTTTCTTTCAATTCCTGATTCTCAGGTTCAAACAAAAGCATGTTTCCCATATCCAGCATTACGTAGTAGGTCAGTGCGATGGGTTCAACCACTTCACCCCATTCTTCTACAAACTTTTTGCTTTTAGCGAGATAATATTGTCCTTCAATGGCTCCCTTGAAAAAACCATTTTCGGAGTCCTGCTGAACCAGCTTGAAATTCAATGCAGGAGGTAATACTTTTTCTTTCAGTTCAGGATCTTTTGTAGCATTTGCCAGCATCCACATGGCTCCGTAATCTGCATTTTTCATGGCATCTTTATTGGAACCAACTACACCTCCCAGATACGATTGAGCACCGATCTGTTTTCCTTTATATTCTTCAATATTCCAGAGAGACGTTTTAGGATCGGTTAAATAGTAATGCATTTTTTCAACCCGGTTTGTCAGTGATTGCTTGCTTTGTCGTAAAGCCAGTGTTTCTTTGAATTTATAAATATCATACGCCGCATGGTTAATCGCCTGAAACCAGTCTCCTGCAATCAAACTGTATCTGAAAGAATAGGTAATTATTTCACCCTCATTCATTTCTGATTTTTCTTCACCCAAAACCGGGTAATATATTGTTGGCGAAAGTTCTCCTTTTCGGTTCATGTGAGACAATCCGAGATGCCAGTCGTCTTGTGTAATTTTATCTTTTTTCCACGGATCTCGTGCGAGTCCGGGTTCAGGAATAATGGACAGTGTAATTCCGCTTTTTGAACTAACCAATGGACTCAAAGTGGTAGCACAACGTTCCCGATAGACAACCGGGCGGGCCGGAACCCCATGCCCGTAGGCATAAGAAAGAGCAAAATTCTTTTGTATAAAATTTCCCTGAAAATAACCTGGAACAGAAACCCAGGACATTTTTTCAACCGGCAAAGCAGCAAGGGTAGGAGTGGCCAAAGAGAAAAAACCTTTCTTTTTGGCTTTCAAAGTCATGGTAACAAAAATGTCAGTCGGGAATTCAGGATCAAGTTTCCAATTGGCAATAACAGTCGCCGCTTCCGTTTCTTTCTTAAATTCCAGCTGGTCTTTTCCCAATTGCACATGATCGGGAATAAAATGGTAAGCCTTGCCGGCAGTATTTAGAGAAACTTCGTTAATACTTTCTTTCCACTGACGTTCCTGATAATGATAGCTGTCTTCCGGGAACTTTCCGCCGGTGATTTTTTCAAATGATTCTTTTGGTTCAGGGGAAGGTTTTGTTTCAGAATATAGCAAAGTGTACTCGCCGGAAGGCAAAAGTCCGTCAATCCATTTATCATTCTTTTTGACCTTTACTTCTGCTATTCGCCAGCCTGTTTTCTCATTTTGCCAATAAACATGAATCTTGTCATTTGCCAGACCTGAAGCATTTTTTTTCTGGGCAAATGTTGAAACATAAATGCAAAACAGAAAAAATATTGAAAGTTGGAATCTCATTTTTAACTATGTTTTATTATGGTACGCTGCACCTTTCCTAATCTTTGGATATTGGTGGTTTGTTCCACAAATATTTCGCCGCTATGCGGATTTTTTACTTTACTGATTTTATGAATTGCTTTATTCCATCTGATGCATACGCGTCCAGTTTTCCATCCTTATCCGTAAAAAGTATGTACACATCTATATCCTTCATTTTGGCAATCGTTTTTTTTGTTTCTTCCAAACCCATTATGAAAAAAGCCGTGTCATAACCATCCGCTGTAATGGCATTTTTGGCAAAAACGGTCACACTCAGCAATGAACTTTGTTCCATTGAACCCGTTTTGGGATTGATAATATGATTAAAAACCTGACCGTCTTTTTCAAAGTGATTCCTGTAATTTCCGGCTGTTGTCATTGCCTTGTTGGAAAGTTGAACCGTAACTTCCAAAGAACCAGGTTTAAGTGGATTTTCAATGCCGGTTACCCAGGGTTTTTCATCATTTTTATTCCCTTTGCAAAGAATTTCGCCGCCAATTTCAACCATGTATTGATTGATATTTTGTCTTTGTAAAAATTTACCAATCAGGTCAACGGAATATCCTTGCGCGATTCCATTGAAGTCTAAACTCAGATTCGGTTTTTTCTTTTTTACAGATAAA
>Ga0247734_1001516_pt1 | contig 17521 bp, 17 predicted proteins | sample UWRJL103311B2_FD_180933 | JGI IMG/M metagenome (GOLD analysis project Ga0247734, IMG submission 180933) | Plant litter microbial communities from Arlington Agricultural Research Station in Wisconsin, United States - UWRJ-L103-311B-2 | ecosystem: Environmental > Terrestrial > Plant litter >... | reverse complement strand
CTCCAAAGAGGGGAAATAATAGGTATATAAAGGTGCAGGAACGTCCTTGACTGCCGCGCCTATGTTAATCGGCATCAATCCTGTTGATCAGCACCGTGCGTGGATGCTTTAGTTGGATTGCATAACGAACCGCATATGAAAGAGAAGGGGAAATAGTCCACTCGCCTCTTTTACCCTAGCTTATACGTGTTGTGTTCCGCTGAGAGATCTAGAGACTAGACTAGACTAGACTGCCAAAGATCCGAATAGATCTGCGGTGTTGTGTGCTTGGCGGACCTAAAAGCGGAAAATGCCAATAGTAACACAGCTAGCTGTACCTCGCTGGAAGGGTATTCAAGAAAACTGATGGTGGGTGTGAATGAGTTTAGCTAATTTTGTATCCTCGTGGATACGGGTAAAGTTACTTACATATATATCTATCTATCGCCAAGTGATAAGAAAGATGCTAGCAATATATTCAGGTGCTTGGTAACAGGCTTTAACGTTTGCTAGATTGGTCTGCATGAGTGGTTTATCTAGCCTTTTTCTACTTGTTCAATCTGTGACTTGAGGATCTTTTTCTGGTGAAGACCTGCGTATTTCTTTTCTCACAGAGTGATGAGTTGCCACGGAATTTTTCTTATCTTGCGAAGCCGACTTGGCTTAATTCTGTAGCAGGGATTTTTTTCACTGGGCATAAAGTGTCGCCTTTAACCTTGCCTTCTGCACAGCAAATCTTTCATTTCTGACGACCTCCAACCTGTCACGATCTAAGGGAGCTCTTCCTGCCTGTCTGCCTGTACAAATAGGCTAGCACAATATGTCTAGAACTCAGACGTCTAGAGACATGATAATCAAGACATTACATCCGTAACTTGAGAATCCCAACGGTGATTCGCTATACCACCCGAACACTATCCAACTCATGTGTGACCCCGTCGCTACATTGATTAGTTCTAGAAGTTTCTGCCTATAAAGAGCAGCCGGGACATTAATCGCGGCTTAAAGCTTAATATGTTTTTGGAAGTTAACAAGCCTCAGGGCTAGAGTAGAAAACATATATAAGTCCTGACGGGAGGCCCAAAATGCCCAGCAATCACCAGAACACGCATTGATATCGCAGCGTCTTGGACATGTTGAAGAATCTCCCCTAGTACGTGGTTACTTGGAACAAAAAACTATGGATTCTTGAAGAACCAATTCACAATGCTGTCTTGCGGCCGTCAAAATGTGGCGGAAAGGAAACGTGGTTGGGGTTTTTTTCGTTGATCAGTCACACGATTAACTATTTGCTTCAAGCAAGTACATGGTGTGGGCAGAACTAACGGTATTGAATGACTATGTAACAGGGGGTTTGATTCTAGATCACACTCAGCTTTGTGGTTGTCGTTGGAATCGGTTTCATCTGTTTGCTTGCTAGATGGGCAGACCAAGTAGTCTGACCGCCTTCACACTTAACGCAACGTCTTTGTTAACAAATTTAAACGGCAAGGAATAGGTTTTAGTGCTGAGATACTCCATGGGTAAGGAGGATTCGGAGGCTTGTATCATAGTCACGTAGTTCGTTAAGTCAAATTCGAAAGAAAATATTAGACATACAGAAAGACATAACCCACGTTGCATTGAAATCCAACAACCGCCTGTTCAACTGGCAAGTTCTATATGGCATATTGTAGACAAGGAGCCTTCTGGGAGGGGAGTCTTGTGCTATTCTCTTATTTACCATTGCCATGAAAATAATTGGGATAAGTTTAGCCATAAATAGACCCATCTGTAAGGTTTAAAGGCGGCTGTATTGTTCGAACCATGTAATTGGCACTAATTTCGCCGATTAAAATCTATTGTGAGAAAAATAATTCAGATGAGAAACCGCTAAAGTTATGAGCTTATAAGCACTGCGACGAATGAAGGTATAGGTTCCAATTTCAGTGTGGGTATATACTAATCTAAACTCCGCAAATATTGCTCTTCAATATCGATTGATCGCCATTTGCCCTAATACAGAACTCAAAATGCAGCCTTGTTCACCATCAACACCTAAATGTTATCCTTTTAAACCATGAGCAGATTGGCTGAGCTGTCACAGATTTCACCCTGGCTTCAAGTTAGAACATATCCGTAAGAAGTCTAATAGTGATTGGTTTCACTTACGCAAACGTCTCAAAAGATATTCCTCTCTGTTTCCTTGTACCAGGCTCATATTTTTCCGGCACAAAACTGACAGTTGCCCAGCTTCTGATGAGCTTTCTCCAGTAGCAGACTTGTGCCGCCGGCGTCAAGTGACGATCACGAAATGTATCAACACTATTCTTCGCAATGCGTTTCGCCTTCTCTTGATCTGCTGTCAACTCAAGAACCTTCTCCTCTAGGTCTGAGAAGTCGTCTTGGATCTCGACGAAGTTCTGATGGGGACCAGAGCTAACAAGGAGGCCGTGTTGTGGTTCTACCCACGTTCGATTGCTCATGAATACGACTGAATTACAATTCTGGAGGTATTTGCCCCGCCCAGAATAACTCCGACCTACAGTATGAGAAGTTAGCGAGAATATTTCGCAAACTCGCCTTGGCTTGACAGTGCTTGGGTTGTACCTTCGGTCTGAATAAGGAATTGATACTGGCAATTCTGTGGTATACTTAACATTTTTCGCCTGTCGCTTGATTTCACCTGTGTAGCAGATGCCCATTCGACACCCTGCACATCCGCCCATTTCTTGCCTTTCGTAAGCTTCACCAAGTTTCTCCTCTGTTCATTTGTCCTGACACTTCCTCTCCAAACAACCTGCTTTCTCTTTTGTTCGAATGGAAGCTCAGAAGTAGCAATCTCATCTCGTATTTGCTGGTATTCGCCTATTAAATCTACGGGCCAGCTCCAGTACCCGAAATCAGACATGACCCATTTCTCCGCTTGGTCATCAGTACGAGAGAGAGCCCATATAGTGTGACCAAGGTGCTGTGGATCCGCAATGTCGACTGCGGTGAAGGAGAACTCGATATTTGGAAGTGGTGAGGGCGAGGTAACAATTGCCCGGTTGATGGCATGGAGGATAGCCACGGATCTAGTCTCCTGAAAACTAGAGCTGAATCTCGATTCGATAATGTAAAGCTGTTAGTTCGAATGTTAGCGTAATATACAAGAGAAAACATTGCAATGTTGAGGATGATTGAGAATAGAAGGGGTGAGAATACTTGTTGATCAAAAACCATTGCTCTGATGCCACCATCTTCTTGCCATGATAAATCTAAGTCCTCTGGAGTAACATGACCTATGGTCTTCCTATACTTGGTTGCACGCTCAATATCGGTGAATAACCCCGAGAATGCTGAGGCACATTGCGAATCATCCAGCGTGAAGACCTTTTCATCTCGAGCAGTATCGAAATACCATTTGCTAGGCTCTAAAATTCCACTAGGCTCGCTTGTTGAACTCGATACTCTGTCTTGAGCCATGTGTGTTGCTTCTATCCTCGATGGGGTGGTAGTGTTGGGTGCATCAGTTTTGGAAACCTGGGGATTTTCAACGGGTATCCGATTCTTCGGGCCTGAATTGTTAATCCAGCTGAAAGGAATAACATGCCGAGTTTCGAAGGTGAATAGTACAGCACTGGTGCACAATATGAAGATTAATATTATTATGAATAGTAAAGTAATACGAGGACGAATTAATGTCGACGTCTGGCGGTTAGGTGACATTTAGATGAGAACTTAGAAAAACCGTAAGACGGTAAGAGTAGAAGAATACAGAAGTTTGAATGAGAAAAGACCAAACGTAGATCTGGTAAGTGCAGGTGTTGGGGCCTATACGACAATATTAGAGCATACATGAATACTGATGAATATGCATCTGCTGCCTCTTATTCTTCCAGGTTTAGTGTCCAGTTTGATCCACCACCTTTATATTAAGCGTTTAAACCCAGTAAATTATAAAGTCTGTTACCATATACTGGTTCCAGTTTCCGAGATACGTGACACAGCCCCTTAGCTGAGCTGCCATACAATTGTATAACCATGATCTGCATGTCATACCTGATCGTGTCACTTTCTGGGTGGGTAATATCTTACCATACTTCCTCGTCAAAATTACGTATATGAAACTTCTGCCTCGCCAAACATATTAGTAATCTGGGTTCCCTCTTTCAATAAAATGCTTAAATATCGGCTGGCCGGTAGTTAACTAGGTATTTTGTACACAGCCTACCTACCGCAATGATCCAATTAAGCTCGGACAATCGTCACAGTAATCCTTGTCTCTAAATGTTGTTCCATAAGGGGAATATTTTTTAAATCAGCAGTGAAGCCAATGAACAACAACAAAGTCTATTCCGAAAGGTTTACGAATTCTTGTATCCCCTCAATTAGATTCTGTAGATACATGATGTATATATAAATACTGGCCGCCAGAGCAGGAATCCGCAGAATGTTGACTTATGAAACACGTTATATCTTACAAACTTCGCATACAAAAGTGTTATTCTCGGAAAAATCATTCAAAATGGTAAGTGGGGCCAATCTAGCCATGATGATGCAGATCATCCAGTATGGTAATTTAAGCGAGATCTAAACGAATGAGGGTATGATGCTCGGCTATTTGTTGATGTCACGTGTAACGGCAATACCAACATTGGCCAATCCAGTGCTAACCAGTATGGTTGTCCTGAAAATTCTGGGAATACAGTTACTTGGCATATGTTTTAAATCTTCGTAAAATAAAATAAAATAAAATGAAAGAAGGTGCATACCCGACCTTTCTCGCAATTCTCACTGCTTTCGTAATAATGCAAAAGTCATGTGACCAATCAAACAACATATTAGTGCTTACGAGAGTGGTTCAACACTTGGCATAATTAAGAATGGGAACACCCAAGGTCGTCACGACCACTCTCTGACTTTCAGCATTTAATTTCATCGTACGCTGGACTATTGAATCCCATAAAACACTTGCAATGGCTAAAAGAATTCACTTTCAACTTTAACTGTTAGCTTAGACTATAAAGTACGTTATTTTCAGTAGGATAAATATATCTCGTTAAAGAACCAACTCTGCCGTCTCGTCATGCCTTTCCTTTATCCCAAATAATTGAGTTATAGGAAATTACATCGGATTCGATTCCCAGTAGCTCATATAGTCAACTTGTCCTGGATGGTATCGATGAGGTTTGTTCTAATGTTCGTTGGCTCTCAATTCACGTCTGCTCAAATCCAGAATGAGACAAGGTACAGATTGTGGTTATACAAATGCCTCCGTCGATCTATGGAATGCATATCTTAGAAGGATCTCTGTTGTTTGGCAGATTAAGTCATCACTGATAAATCGGGAAGGAACGTTACGAACAATGTGATGGATATATCCCCAAGGTTCCACTCTCCACAGAGAATAGTATTAAAACAATAGTAATCAGCCAAATGGATGGTTTATGATTGTTAGTTGATTCGCCCTACTTATGCTCTAAACTATTATCTCTTTTCCTTCTGACTGTCGCCCGTTAGAGACATTACTTCTCGTTACTTGTACTAACTAGTAGAAAATGTGATTCCGGTAAAAGTAATAATGAAAGGAAGAGCTAAATTTGCGAGGGTGATGAGTGACGGCTTAAGATTAATGCCAAATTGGAGATTATAACTAATCATCATAAGGAAACACGTTCTCCATCTCAAAATCAGGGAAGATATTTACCGCTAATAAAATGTGCTCAGATAAGACTAGTAGAGAATAGATAATCTGTCATCCCACCATCTCATTCGTACGCACATTCAAATCATTGGTTGATAGAACACCAACTGTAGTATCGTTGTTGGAGAGTTTCTTCCGGCATATCTGGTGCATCAAACCAATAAGTATGTAACAATATTAATATTTGTTGGACTCTTTCCTAGATGAGAACTGTCAGCTTGTATGGATTTGAATCCTTCACGAAATGTTTTCGAAACTCTTAAACTCATGATGTAACCACAAAGAGAAGTCGTAGCAGTCTAGGACCAGGAAAAAGATGCATTTACGAGTGCTCAGGATATTTCACGAATTTGGATTTTGTGAACTGACGTCCTGTTTGTTAGCAAAAGACTCTGTGTGATACCACCTTTCAAAAGAAACTCGCTTATGTTTCAGGGGTTGCTAAGTGAGGCTTTAACCAGTCAGTAGCTGGTGTTGTTAAACTTGACATATAGAAGTAAGTGAACACGAAGGCTGGGAGTGATATCGGATTCTAGGTGTGGCTCAATTCTTTGAATCGTAACAATTCTTTTAGCCTATGAACTGTTCTAGAAAAGTCGAGAGGTATATTCTTGGTCAAAGAGACGATTAGAATATTTGAATTGAACCTAAGCCGTAAATAAAGCTAGCTATCAAGAATCCTATGGTAGTGGATTGGAATGGAATGGAAATTCTTTTTTTGAGGACCTTTATCACTTCTCCATGGACTCATCATTGTTGTCATCTATCTGTGGTTGTCTCGCCTGAGTCCTTTTCTCTTCTTCACGCTGGATGGATATCTTCTTGATATTCAACCATTTCATACCAAAAGCTGTTGGCACTGAAATGCAGATGACGGCTACTAAAAAAATCATGACTTTGGAAACCGCATTGCTGTAGACATCCTGAAGCTGTCGTAGCTTATCGGGTGATTCAGTCAATGAATGTAATCCGGTGGCTCCAGCATTTATTACTGAATTCACTGGGATATTAAAAGTCAGTTTTCGAACTCCTCCACGTATCTCACCCACCAGTATTGCATTTCCAATAGGTATCCCAAGAGCCCTAATACCAAAAAATGTGTTAGTTATTACTCTCAGCAGTTTAAATGAATTGGATATGACTTGCCCTCCAAGTTGACCGAAAAAACTGGCAATTCCATTGGCGATGAATATATCATTGTCACTAAGCCATATGTATTAGCTAGGAGAATATGAAATGAGATCTTCAAACGGTGATTAAACCTACGTTTCCATCACCGCCTGAATCGCAATATGCGGTACGTTGACACCAAGACCAAGCCCCAATCCGGTCAGAGCCATATAAGTTGCCCATTTGGCAGTTGAGGTGTCGGTATTGAGCGTGATCAATAGTCCAGAGCCTATTCCGCACAGCAATTGGGCAAATAAGATCACAGGCATCTAATAAAACCACATATTAGTAGATAAACCATACTATAGGCTAATGAATGAATAATAGCCTTACATATTGACCTGTTATTGTCGTCACCCCTCCACCTGCCAGAAGTCCAACCATTTGAGGTATAGCAAGAGAGATATAGCTCACAGCACTCTGAATTGGCGTTTGATCTAATGCTGCCTGAAAATAAAAAGGTAGATAGTAGATTGTCTAGATACAGTTAGTGTGAAGAACCAAGGAGTAAAATGAGGACCATACTAAGTATGACGCCATGTTGTCCCAAAAAAGATATAACGAGCCCCATATAACGGTACGGTCTTTGAGATACCGAACGGGAATTGTGGCATCCTCACCTGCCTTCCACTGCCAAAAGCCAAATATCAGCAGCAGCAGAGAGAACCCCACCAACAACCCAATAGGTCTAGCAGAGTTCCATGGAACTGTTGATCATCCCTCTTGAAGGGCCAAAAACAAACAGCTGACGGAAGCCACGATCAGAATTAATCCAGGAAAGTCTAACTTGCGGAGTTTTTCGGTGAGAGGAATCGCTCGAGAACTTTTGTCAACACCTTGAAGTTCGAAGAAAACTACAACCAACAAGAAGACGACACCACCAATTGGTAGATTACTGTAGTGAAAGTTAGCTTACATCTATAAATCCGAAAATATCTTACATCCAGAAGCACCATCTCCAGCTGATACGTTCGGTCAAAGCTCCTCCAATAAGTGGCCCGACACTTGAGAACAAATCAAATAGACTGACCACCAGACCCAGAAACAGAGATCTCATCTCAAGTGTACATACGTATGTCAATATCCCAAAGGCTCCCTGTAAAAGAGCACCAGCACCCAAGCCCGAAATTGCTCTGCCAGCTATGAAGGCACTAGACGAAGGTGCCAAAGCACAGATGAGCGAACCAACTGGATGAAGTTAAGTTCATGAAGATCAATAACAGAAAGAATGGTTCCCACCTTCGAAAATTGCAATTGCTGCTAGATACACATATTTTGGGTTGAATAGTTTATAAAAGCTGGAGCTGATGGGTGTTGTTGAAGTGAGAGTCATCAGATATGCTGCTCCGTACCAACCCACATCGTCCAAGGAATGAAAATGTGCTGTAATGGTCGGTGTAGCTACGGAAATTATCGTAGTATCGAGTGACATCAAGGTTGTTCCCAGGAGAAGAGATGTCATGATTACGTACAGCTTAATTCCTGTAGGATACTGAATGTCAGCTGTATTGATATCAGAGATATCCGTAGCCGCGATTTGAGTGAGTTCTAAATTATGTTGCGTCATTTTTGAGATAGAATGATTCGCAATCGTACGCCGATCTCAAAGAGCGAAGGTGGACTTGATGACGAACGATTTGTTAGGGAAGGCGAAGATTCAATTCTGTACAAAGGGAGAGAACAAAAGCTGGAAGACGCTGTCCAAATCACGAAATGATAACAAACCGTTTCGAGACACACTAATCTGCTTACGACGAATAGCCTGAAATTGATCAAACATCCTTATAAATATGCACTTCGAAACCAACAGTTCACAGACAAATCAGGACTCTAACATTGTCCTGTAAATTTTGCTCAGGCATCACGGTAACTGGTAAAATATTGTAATCACTGCAAGGATATTATTTTTAAGCCGTGGACCTTAGATAGTACCTTTAATATTCACTGTACAGAAGTATATGGCACTTGATTTGCAGAAGTAATGAGTTGGAATGCCGATCAGCGAAACAGCCATTGACATATATCTAGCCAATGGGAAGTGTTGCCTGGATGAACACCTAAGCCTGCGTTTGTTCTTGAAGCACGTTAGTGGTGAAGGCCAATTAAATACCATGGCCAGCTACTTCAGGCAACAGAGAATTGATTTTTGCGGTGGTTGAAAGTAGTTAAGCCAGTTTAGTTTCCATTTTAATATAATTGAGTTTCCAGCAGTCTGGTTCCAGAGAACTATGATGTGTCTGACTCCATGCTTTATAGAGTTGTAACTTCTTCATGAAACCAGAAACCTACCAGAGCGGGGTTTCTTGGTATAACGACGTACGTCAGGAGTGCTTGCTCAAATCGCTACTGGTCTTTGCTCACAAAACTGGGATCGACCCTAGAGTCAGTGCTGGAAAACACACTGCAAAAAGCCTACCATGCATTGTTGTCTTTGTAAGACATTTGGTTGAAACCACCCTTCCTATGGATGCAAAAAGCTGTTCACGGTTCAGCTATTTTGTCTGACGATACAATCTAGATAGAATCATCAAATTCAGAAAGATGGAATCTGTCAAACACAAACCCGAATAGATAAATGACAACGCCAAATCAGTATTCAAGGACTTGTCGTCTAAAATCAATCAATCAGATGCAATACTCTGCGCAATCAACGAGAAGAACAAAGCGAATAAAATCTCTCCGAGGAAATAATTTGGGGGAATTAGTCAAGCACACATCGTTGTTAATGTTTACGAACCTGTAGTAGGCTTTATGTCATCCCTACTCTCGGTTGGTAGGAGTAATGGTTCGGATGAAGCATCAGCCACTGCGGACAGATCTGATGAAAGGTAGTTCTTTGTCAAAAATTATACCTGGGTATGTACGCCCCTAGTTTCTTGAGGATAGGTTCATAGTGAAAGCCAGCTACATATCATCGTCAATCTCTTGGGTATCTTACTAACTGAGTATCTTAGGAAGTATATCGTTCTGGAGTGCAAGCAGGTCAGCTGGACGTGTTTTACTTTCTATACAATAAACCTCCCAGCAGTCTGGGTGTATATTGGTATGGAAGAAAGTCATTGACGTTCGAGTCTAAAACTACTCTACACTGCGTCGATTCTTATCCAGAGTATCCGAATCAATTATGAAAATGCACTCAGCAAATATTATACGTTCATTAGACAACCTTGCTATATCCAACAAGAAATATTAGAATTGGACCACACAGCCCTTGTATTGTTGTGAATAACAACAATGCCATGTAGGGGGTGCATATTAGGCAGAGTGCGCGTCGAACATGGATGATCAGTATTCTTCCACCTCATTTGTTTGGTGCTGAATACTGATGTTGGTTGTCGCAATATTCTATCACTTTTACTACTGCACCAAGATTTGTATCACTATCATGATAGCTGTTCAATTATAGCTAGCGAATTAAATGCAAAGAAGAGTACATCTACAAAATACATACAGATTTAGAAAGCTGAAACCTTATTGGACCTATCCGGACACACCAACCTGCAGTTGGTCAATTGTTGGAAGCACCAACGTACCACACCACTTTAATATGTCCGCAACTGGATCGAGGGCTCGGATTGACGAGCTTCCAAATCTTATTTTCTCTTCTACTCGCTCAACTTTGCTCACTTATTCGGCCTCTCTAACAAAATTTGCCCGCCATCTCCACTACAACTTCATCATACAATTGGATCTACCTGCTAACAAGTGAAGCAATGGGAGCTCTCAAGGATGTACTCGATATATTACAGCAACACAAGATTACCACCACAATTCTTATACTGTTGATGGTTCGTGAATACATGGAATATTTCGATACTACTAATCTTTTTCTAAAGAAAATCGTTCTGATATTGGATTTATAGTACCCAATATCGCAGATCATCTACAACCTATATTTTCATCCGTTATCCAAGTTCCCTGGCCCAAAATTATGGGCTGCTTCACGCCTCCCCTTCATCTACAATCTTCTTACTGGTCAGCTCGTAAAGAAAGAACGACAATTCCACGAAAAATACGGTGATCTCTTGAGATTAGCTCCTGACGAAGTATCGTTCATAGGTGAACAGGCTTGGAATGATATATATACTTATCGGCCAGGACACAAACGAGCCAGACGAGACAAAGCATTTTACATAGGTGTGTAGTTTCCATCCGGAATGGATCTCGAAGGTGGAGTTAATTCAGATAGCACCGAACAAAGAAGCAGATAACTATATCACGACAACTAATATTAAGTACCATGCTCGAATTAGAGGGCTTCTTAGCAATTCTTTCACCGAAGACTCTCTCCGAAACCAGGAGCCACTCATTGAGGCACATGCCAACCTCCTCGTATCCCAATTTCGAAAAATCGCTTCAAGTCCAAGTGGTGGCCGGGTTGACATGACCAGCTGGTTCAACTTCTTCACCATGGATGTCATTGGTGATCTAGCATTTGGAGAATCATTCCACTGCTTGGAAAATGGCGAATATCATCACTGGGTAAAGACCTTGTTTGATTTTGTCAAGGGCATGTCAATTGCTGCCGCACCTCGCTACTATCCTACAACTGAATTCCTATTTGAAAAACTGATGCCGAGGAGCATACTTGAGAGCCAAAGGCGACACACCGAGTACGCAAACAGGATGATTAACCGCCGCCTGGACTCCAAGGTAGACAGACCAGATTTTATAACTCCGTTTATGAAAAAGAATGCAAATTTCGAGACCGTCTCCCGCGAAGAGATACTATCAACATTTGGGTTCATTATTGTAGGAGGCTCAGAAACATCAGCAACAGCATTAACAGGAGTTTTAAAGTAAGCATTCTGCAGCGGAAAGAAGCGCGCATAAAGTAGAAGAAGAAAAAAGCGTCAAATTGGAGACCAAGCTAACAACACTAGTCATCTTCTAAAGAAACAGAACAAGCCGATCTTGGAACGACTTGTATCAGACATCAGGTCTAGGTTTCAGAAAGAAGAAGACATCGTAATCAACGCTACGAAAAACATTCCATATTTGGAGGCAGTGGTTAAAGAAGGTTTGCGGATGTGCAATCCTATCCCTGGTGGTTTGCCTCGGGTGGTGCCAGAAGGTGGCGATGAATACTGTGGAGTATATCTCCCAGAAGGCGTATGTGATCCGACTCTGCACCATATTGAAATGATAAGTACCAAAGTAACATTACCTCTACAGACTCGCCTCGCGGTACGAACTTATGCAACAAATCGCTCAGCAAAGCTATTCACGAATCCGGACCAATTTGTGCCCGAGCGATGGCTACCCATAGGCGAGAGGCCAGCTATATATCACAGCGATGTCTTGACAGCGAGCAAACCTTTTAGTGTTGGGTTTCACTCATGTTTGGGCCAATCGCTTGCGTGGGTAGAGCTACGACTGGCTATGACGAGGCTCTTATGGGCCTTTGACTTCTGGGTCGATGAGGCGGATGAAGTTAACTACGATGACTTCCCGGTTATTATGCTGGTACAGAAACTGCCGATGTTCGTAAGGTTTAGCGCTAGAAAAGTCGAATGATCGGGGAGCAGAAGTCAGCGATGTGAACCTATCTTGTAGCTAGCACAGACAGTTGGGCAAATTGAAATAATGACCGGGAGGAATCCGCAATCCTATTTAGTTCTAGCTTTGTTTTTAAAGAATGCAACACTTGTCAAATGATCTCTGCTACTTGAGAATAAGCTGTAGTTTCAGGATGGTTTAGGGACCGATCTGAATACCAGAGATAAAAAAGGGGACCAAGCAAGATCACTAGAGTCCAAGAGTCTTTAACCCTAAAGTACATACTAGATACTAATCTGAATCCCTTTCCAGAATGTGTTCTTCCGCCGCGTTTTAGTGCAGTACAATGCAACATAATACCAACCTCCAGGTACAACTATATATTAAGAAGAACAGAACTGGGCTAACTCAACACGCTAACTATGAAGAACAAAATAGCTGTCGATGCTTCTTACCTCGAATTTTCAAATGCAACGCTAGTATAATCTAAAAATCATAAAAAGAGACATCCCACTCAAATGATTCCCAATTATTCTTTCACGTATACTAGTAAATGGGTGCCCGGAGGTCGGGGTTTACCAAAGAGGAACCGACCCACGGGTTTCCCTTTCTAATTCAAACTCATCCTCGAGATTTGAGGGCAAGGGTCCCATCTACTTATCGAGTCCTGGGCATGTACTTGTTTATATAGCGCAAGCCAATATAATCACTCGCCTTCCTCCATGCGTGCCCGCACCCTCCAGTCATCCGCTCTCAATATTCATCACTCCGATCACAGACTGCGGTTATCATACAACGGAAGCGTCTCAAACTCGCACTTCATCACCCATCTGCAAACAATCACCGCTCCCTTCTTGGCCCGCTCTTCCCCAACATGGATTTCGCCCATGTTCTGCTGCCACGTAATAGATGTAATCGTCCCCCCACCCCCATCACTTGGCTGTACAGCAAGTATATACTGATCGATCTGGGTCCAGCTTCGACTGATGTGAATAGAGAGAATGCCGTTCTCATCTGGCTCGTCGGCCTCGACCTCCCATCTGTGATTCATATTCAACGCCTCATAGCCGGCTTTAAGCTTTGAGAAATCTGCCTCGCTGATACTCTGATCCCATGACGCTGTTGCTGGGGCCTCCATGATAGTAGTGTGTTACTTGCTTTGGCAAATTTTATTAGCTTCCAACGTGGATTGTGTTCCTGGAATTGGGCTGACGGATAAAAACACAATTTTAAGTTAAGGTTTTTCCAACATCCCCTTCCCCCCCCCCCCCTGGAACCGATAGATAACAGGAACAGTTTCAAAACCCCTAGCAAAGTAACGATGAAACCCTCTAATAAACGTTATTTGAACTATTTTGTTAGATCACTTTGAATACTGGGCACCACTACGTGTATATCACGTAAGTGCTAGTTGTATTTAGTGGGATCGATGATTGTATTCTAAGTTCAACATAGTAGGTGATATTGATATTGATAGAATATCCTAAGACGGTGAACCGTATTAGGGAATTCTGCCACTCGAGTCGGGTCACGTGCATACGCCTCGAAGGTTAGAATTGCACCAACATATTTTAAACTTCTTACCCACACTTTATGTTAAGCCTCAAATTGAGGTGGGGGACTAAAAGTTAAAGAGGGGGGATTTACACTTGGCGATATGAGATTTTAGTTAGGTAAATACGAAGGACTTATATAGAATATTAAGGAGTGTGTCTCTATATTTATATTTGACTTAAGCAAGATTCCTTGAATTTTTTCAAAATCTTGCTTCTACCGAAACTTGGAGCAAATTGAAGAGCAGGAAATTCTGGCTGGAAGGGGGAAGTGTAAGTAAATCTTGTGAGACACTATCACACTATAAAACGAGAAAGAGAAGAGGAAGGACTATTATATTAGCATTGTCCATCTACTTTATATCTATTGCTATCCCTTGACCTTCGCCCCATTCTCTCTCTTAATCGGCGGCGGCGCAAAAGTTTGAATCGCATTGATTTTCACCGGAGCATATTCCGTCCCCATTAATATGGGTATCTCTACCGGCGCAACACATTCGCGCACCACGTTCATCAACGACGTGGAGTGAGGTGCATCCTGAAACAACCCCAGAAATGACACACGTGGGATCCCCAGGGCTTTGCTCAACCGCTCCTCACAGCCGTCTGGTAGTTGCACTAGCCTTGTTGCTGGTGAGGTGGGATATGCGAGAGAGGCGGCGGTGACAAGCTGTGGGAGGTGATCGTGCAGCGCTGAGGGTTGGGTGAAGCGTGATACGAACACGGCTGCGAGATGGCCTTTTGTTGTGGATGCTTCTGTGGCCCCTAGTTCTGGAGCAGCGGCTTCGAGTCGGGAAGGTCTGGACTTCTGAGCGGAGGATTCCAGTTGCCGGGTGATGCTATTCAACCCCACTGCTATGGATGCGGAGATTTCTGGTGGAGGAGGTCGGTCGGTGTTGGTTGAGATCTCGGTTGGTTTTGTGGCGCCTAGTCTCTTACGCTTCTTGCTTCGTTTTCCTTTTGATGGCTCTACGCTATTCGCGCGGTACTGGCTTATTGGTGAAAGTAGACTGCAGAGATTGTTAGTAGTCGTTAAGAAGATCGAAGAAATTGAAGCATCTCGTGAGCTGCCTCAGAGTTGGCCCATAATTGCATAACGAGGTAGGCCATTGCCAAATGGTTTGACACAATCCAACAAATTATTATGTGAATTGAAGCTAACAACATCCCTAATGGATTCATGCTTTTTCTGTTTTTCTGTTTTTGATATTTAGGTCTTTTCTTGTTTTCTCTCGTTTTTTCTTCTCCGGCGTGATTGGAGTTCTAGAATTCAAGAAGTTGCCACACGGCTCTGGCCACTGCTGAAGCCAGCTAAATTGAAAGAAAGTCCCTTCGTACCTGCAAAGAAGTTCTAGTATCGTATCTTGATTTTGGGACGAAATCTGTGGCCTACTGAGTTTAACATGTAAACATATACAATAACGGGACAGGGGAAAATACCATTCTACCGGTATAAAGGGAGAATCAAGCTGAAAGAGAGTCTTGGGTTTCCGCTCCATTGTCAGAATTAATCCCCTTTCCTGATTGATGAGGTGAAGTTTTAGCTTTGTTGAAATCAGAGGATTCTTCCTAAAGAGCAATGCAGTTTCAGAGAACTAATTCTCAATTGTAGAAATTACGTTTCAATAAGTGGGCTGAAGGATGGAGAACACGCCGTAATAAAGATCACAACCGGAAAAGTGCTTGTTTACCGAGGAGGAGGAAATGTGGTCGGTCGATCGTATGGTGGGACGAATAAACTTTCCTTAATTCTAAGGCCAAGACTTACAACCTCCCTGTGGCTGGGGTGGATCCTTCACCAAATACAGCAAACAGCTGTAGTTAATTAACCTGTACCACCAATAGCAAACCAACCATCCACAGGCAAAAGACAATAAGGATTAAAGGAATGAAGCTTAATGATTATTTTGGCCTGGCATATATATTATGTATTCACAACCACCCTTCGTGATAGGCTAGTTTGATTCGGAAGTGAGTGTGCTCCAGAATACGTCATTATTGGTCCTTTGTCCAAAATAGCGCTAGTCCGTAAAGGGACTAACGCCGAAAAAGCTTACTCCCGTACGGAGGTTTGTACAGGCAGCCTTGTGCGTTGAGTCTACTATCAGGTCGATCCAGCCAATCATCGCCCTACAAACCCTAAATAGGTGGGGCAGATCCCGTCTTATCGCGTTCCGCACCAGCACCAGGCTTCAAGACCATCGACTTAGTGAATTATTCACGACTTCAAACTCGCGCATTCACTACCCCTCTGTTGACGTTGACAGCCGCTTCTCCTGCCCAACTAAACCATCGATCTGGTCTGGAAGGGCTTGATATACAAAATCAAAACCCTCTCCCTAGTTGCCTCATATTTTTTTCAAATCTGGCAGCCTCAGCTCCTCTCTCTTTCTTCCCGTGTGTGTGTACCATTCATTCGGTTACATACACCATCACCAAGCTTCAGAGCTCCATCCCATCTCGTCGCCTAAATATCAACCTCACCTAACCAAATCCCTGCCCCGCCTCACGTATACCACCCAACGCGCGCATCGCATGGAATTTCTACACAACACTGCATGCTTGTAGGACCGGAAGGGGCTTGTAAAGCTTGACAGCTTTCTGCTGCTGCGGAGGAACCGCTATTTTCCACGCCCGTCTAGCTTTGTGCCCGGCTTTGCCTCAGCCAAATGGACTACGATCCAGAGGAGCTGTCGCGAGAACGTGCGGCCTCTTCAGAGCCTTGCTCAACAAGACCCAACCCTTTTGACGACGACGACGTAACCTCAGCTCGCAAGCGTCAACGCCGCGGCTCTCGCAGTACATCTGCGGACACCACCATGCCAACAACTACCCCGGATTCGATGTCCCATCCGGAAGAAAACGCCAGTTCCGAAGGTGAATCTGCCCCTCCTCGTACCCCATCCCGAACCGGCATGCAACAACCTCCAAACCAGCAAACATCTAGCAAGGTGACGATTAACCTGCGAACCGACCGGCCGGTCAATTCAACCCCCTCCTCCCCAGCTTCACCCACAGCTCCCTCAAATATGGCTCATGAAGGGGAAAAGACAAATACCAACAACATACAAGACACGGCTCGGAAGAGCGTGGAATCGGAGAGTGATGCTCTATCAACGGTCCCAGCGATGGAGACTCCGGATTCTACCGCCTCGTCAGAACCAGGAAGTCCAGCGATTGAGGTGATTGCAATCGATGACGAGGATTCTGACTTTGGTCGTCATAGTCCCCCTGTTGCCATATTCCAGGATACCGATATGGGAGAGGTGGACCCCGTACCTAGTTTTCCATATCATTGTGATGGGGAGACTCTTGCAGGATGTGTTCGGAGACTGGCCCAGCACCTACAATTCGGTAAGTTTGCTTTGATGCAATTACAAATAAACCTACTAATATAAAGCAGAGGGGATTGAGGACGATGACTGTTTCTCCAGATTTGCAGACTGGATCGAGAGATTTCTGGTCTTTGCGGATGGCCACGCTAGTGCCATGCGGGAATCTTACAGAGATTACCGTGACTTTTGGCTGGTTCTCCCCGATCTTGTATGGGCTTTGCACTTGCGCAGGTAAGACTTGTTGTCCTCTCATCAATGACAACATGCTAAATCATCATAGCCGGTGGTTCGCTGCTGCTGGGTTCTCCAGAGAACGG